>OCZT010002662.1_pt1 | contig 18365 bp, 21 predicted proteins | sample 1539031 | NCBI WGS metagenome assembly OCZT01 (sample SAMEA3539308, study PRJEB22396) | soil metagenome | biome: tundra; feature: field; material: soil | place: USA | collected 2010-05 | depth 0.15 m | reverse complement strand
ATAGCGTCTAACTGAGCCTTGGAGCGGGATGTTTGTACCTCTGGCCCTGAGTCCCCTCTGGCGTTCTTCGCGCCAGAAATCAGAAGGTCTTTTAGATTCTGCGTTGTTTTACCGCTGTCTTCATTTGTCATCCTCCTGAACTCAATAATGGCCTTCGTCAACTTACCGATCCAGTCTGTTGCTATTTCAAACACGCCAGCATCAGCGAGGGATTCTTTGAAGGTTTGCCACGCTAGGCCCGCTTCGCTGGTAGCCTTGTTGTACGCTTTCAGCGTTTCGGACTGGCCAGTAAGATTTGCGCCCATTCGGTTTGCTTCGTCGATAAATTCTCTGATGCTAGCGCTGCCCCCATTCATAATGGGGATCATTTCCGTGCCGCCGCGATTAAAAATCTGTATGGCAAGAGCGGATTTTGCCGGGCCGTCAGGAAAAGACTTGAATCTGTCGGCCAATTTTTCCAAGATAGTGACCGTAGATAGGAACACGCCGTTCCCGTCTGTAATCTTCCCGATGAGAAGCTCGATGGTTTCTTGTACCTTGCTGTCCTTCCCTTCCGTGCCGCCGCCAGTCCCGCGTCCAGCTAGAGAATAATCGAGCCGTTGCAGGGACGTTATCAACCCTTCCACCGGAATCCCGCCGACTTGCGCAGCTAACGAAAGTCCACGAATCTCCTTCGCGGACGTACCAACGCGCTGTCCAAGCAAATCGTATTGGTGTGCTTCTTCGGCAAGACCCTTCCCAGCTGCAAACGATGCCGCGCCCACTGCCGCGAGAGTCGTAACAGCAATGACCGCGATAGGCAACAAGCCTGCGAGGCTCGCTGCTGTGAGCGCTAATCCCTCGGCTGCTTCGGCAGCTCCCGCACCTGCTTCGGCGGCTGATGCCGCGAGCTTTGCTGTCGCCGCCGCTCCAATACCTGACTGCACTGCTACCTGAGCGATATTGGCAGCAAGATTTCCTACTTTCGCTCCTGTAGTTTCGGCGGCCTGGCCATAGTCGCGAGTCGTCTCTGCGATCTTTGTGTGTAAATTAGCCAGTACCTGTCCTGCATTTGTCGCAACCTGTGTCGCTGTCGCTAGCTTCGAAACGCTGCCAAAGGCTTCCTCTCCACCTTCCTTACCAACCTGCCCCATCACCTTCATCAGTCCAATGATGGAGCTGATTCGTCCAGTGATGCCATTTAGAGGGCCAAGGAGCGTCCCGAACTCGTCGCGTAGAACCTGGATGGCCTGTGCATTGACGCCTTCAATGGAGACTTTTAGTGGGTTCTTGGGGATTACGTCAGAGAGCTTCCTGATTTCATTGGCCGCCTCAGCGGCATTCTGGCGGAGTTCCGCTTGCGCTTGGCGCGCGTTGGCAATTATGTTTCGCCACGAGGCTTTGTCTGCATCCTCGGTCGCGGAGAGCGCACTGGCCTGATCACGCAAGAGGTCCGCGTTACCCTTAATGGCATCATTGCGATAGCCCTGGAGTATGCTCCTAAAATCTTCGCGCATCTTGATCAGTCCTTCGACGCTTGCGCCGATGTTTAGGACTGATGTGTTAGATGTGTTTTCGTCGGCCACTTATTCTCCAGCAGGTTCTATTCGGTAAGAGTCGTGGAGCTTTGAGCTGACAACGGGAGTTATGGCTTTCATGGAATCGACAGCGAACACCGCTACGGCGTTTACTAATTCTTGCATGGCTTTACGCGGTGATTTTCCTGTGGCATCCACCTGAAACTTCTCTTGCTGAATAACGGCTATCGCCCTGTCGACGATATGCCGTGGCGGAACGCCTTTGGCGTACATGGCGAAGACGTCTTTGCCGTCCTCGCCAATCCAGTGCAGTGCTTTCGCGTTTATCGGACGTACTGGCCCGCGTCCCTTGTCGACGAAGCGGAAATAGTACGTTCCGTCTTCAGACCTGGCATCGTTGAAGATGCGAGCGATGATCATGCCGTCAGCCACCAAAGCGTCGAGCGCCGCTTCGGCCTGTCCCGTAAAGAGACTGATATTGATCGTCGGCAGAACCGCAAACATCTTCTATTGTCCTTGTAATTCTAAGACGTTAGATTCCCCACTTCTGGACGAGATAGTCCTGTACAGACTTCGGCTCGCTCACTGTACGGGCGCGGACGTTTCTACCTCCGGGGCGGCTGCCTCGGGTTCGGCTACCTGAGTCGCTGCCGGAATCTTCAGCGGCTCGGCGGTTTGGTTCGTCTCGGAGCCAGTTTCCGTAGATGGCGAGAATAAGCTGGCCAATGGACCTACGGCTTTCCCAGCCTTCTCCAAAAATTTCTGTGCCTGACGCGAAAAGTCTTGCTTCCGGGAATCGAACTCGTGGCGCTTCCCCATGAGGCTTGACACTTCCGCGCATCTCGCCATCAATGATTCCCCCAAGATTTGAACCATCTGATGCTTGTCCGCCTGCTTGCGTATGACTTCCCTAAAATAGTTTCGTGGACTTGGCCCAAGGTTTTCGGAGTATTCGAGCAACTTTCGATATCTTAGTTCGATCTTCATTTGCGCATCTGCAGGAAACTCAACTCCGCTCGATGCTGCGGCAACAAATTCCGCATCCTGCGAAAGACAGATCACGATCATCGCGTTGATCAGGAAGATGTCGGCATCTAGCTCCGACTTCGTAATCGCCTCAGTGATTCTCATGTCTCCCTGGTAGAGAGCCTGGTCAGTCGTGAAGGCGACGATGGCTTTTTCAATCGGTTTAAGCTCGGACTCCAAGATAGGCATCGTTGCCTTCCTGAACATCGTCTCGAACTTGTAGGGCATTACGCGGATACGGAAGACTTGGTCGCCAAGATGGAATTTGTCCTTCGATAATTCAGGAAACATTACTTCTTCAACTTGGTCTGGCGAGAGGTCTTGTTTTTCGATGGCGGGCTTCGGTGCTGAAGTCTTTCTTTTCTCTTTGATCTCTGGCATTTCTCCTGAACCGATTGGGTACTACAAGGTCGTGCCCAGCAGAGGCCAGGTTCGGCCTGACCTCTGCTGTGCTATCCGTGCACGATGCACATCTGACCGCATACTACTTACGTTCTCGCTGCCTGTCAACGAACAGGTTAGGCGAGGGCTAGTGCGACCTGACCAGACGGCTGACCGAAGTAATACTGCCTGATGTCCTTGTACTGGTTGGTTGCATTGACGAACGTAATCAACTTCATCGTCAACGCAACTGTCATGAATTCTGCGTTCTTCGAGAACTTGTACCGGGCGAGGACGTGTGGCGAATACATCTGGAACTCCGCGCCGGACAGGTCGTCGAAGTACACCGCCAACAGCGAGCGGTGGTGGTATTCGGACGGCCCGAGATCAATCCTTACCGCGTTCGCGCTGCCAAGGGCTGTCGTCGTGTCTCCGCTGAACGATGCAATCGAGGCCGGGTCCACTTCATCCATCGTCGCCGCAATCGTTCGGACTCCCGACTTGCGAATCACCTCGCCGAAGTACCGCTGGCGGAATCCGCGAGTGTACTCGATGATTGTCGGATCGGTCTCTTCTACCGTGAACTGATCGTCCCGCAAGAGGCCAAGCTTCACCCAGCCTGCAGCGGGTTCGTTGGCACCCAGGCTTATTCCCGGAGGCACCAACGGGGTTGTCGCGTTGAACGTCGCGAGATACAGCGTTCCAACCGGTAATACCTGTCCGAATCCAAAAGTAAGTGCTCCATCACCAGGCAACGGCGTAGGCATTTTGTATCCTCTACTTCCTACTTCTCTTCAAGTCGCTGTCCGTTTAGCGCACGTAGCGTACTTGGAATGTCAATTGCCGGTTCGTAAAAGTCTCCTTAGTCGGATCGCCCAGCTCTCTCCACTGACCTCGATACTCTCGCGTCCATGACACGAACCTTCCCGCCATGAGCGTCGCTGGACTAACATAAAAGCTGTACATCTGTTGCCGACCGCCTATTCCATCGAAGGCGTTCTCCACGGCCTGAGAAAGTCTCTCGGCCTGCGCCTCCCCCACGCGATGCTCTTCTGTATAAGGCAGCATCACGTGGATCATTACCGGCAGAAACATTCTCTGCGGCAAATCCTTTTTCTTCAGCGCGACCGGGTCGCCAAAATATAGATTCACTCCCGGTGTCACAAATAAATCGTTCCGCGCTCTGTTGACTACAAAAACCGATGAATTCTCGAACGTAATGAATCTGTGCTTCGAACCCGTGTCGATGGTCGCGTTTGGAAAGTCGTTTATAAAATCACGCGTTCCGAAAGACAGATACGTCGCGATCATCGCGTACAAAGTGTTCTTTACATGCGACAGCGATGAATCGACGCTCACAGTAATTCCATCCCTGCAAAATCTCTCTCAAACTCGACACGGTGCTCTGGACTGACGAGCCGCAACAGGACTTCGCGCTTTGCGTCGTTGCCTGTAGTCAGCGTCAAGAGATAGAGCATCAGGTCAAACGCCAACTCGTTGACCGCAAGGTCTTTGAAACTGAAACAGTCGAGCGTAAGCGTTAATCCGAGAATGTCTTGAACGCGCCGAGGACTGAGCGACGAATGCGCGAGGCAGCAGTGCTCTAGTGTCGTATTCCGCAACCGGTCCAGCTTACAAGCCCACAGGAGCGCGCGAATCATCCTGCGCCCCTGAATCTGCGGCTCTTCGTACATGTGCTTCTCAGTCCAGTTTCCCTCTGGGCCAAGTTCACGGATCGGTGCGATGCGTGCAGCCATTTGCATTAACTCCTAACGCTTACGTCCCACGTTACTTTCAATGCGGTCAAGCTGCTCCTTCAAGTCCCCATGTCGCCCATTATATTCTCGGAGTGTCACGAACTCGTCCTTCGCCTTCTTTGATCCCTCTTCAATATCAGTAAGGCGTCGGTTCACATTCTGGTAGATGGCTCCCACCAGTGCCACGAATATCCCGAGAGCAGCGCTCATCCCGACACGCCAGACTTCCGTCCATTCTCCGCCGCCAGTCTGTCCAGCCTCGACGGATGCAACGACAACGAATCCGCCAGCCCACGGCGCGACCTTCGCAAGTACGATGGCCATGTGTCTACTGACAGTGACGTTCATAAGCGCGTCGAATTTGCTCATTTCTATGGGGTCACCGGCTCGCTGCCCTTGCGCCGAATGATGAATTCGCGCGCTGTCGGACCCGGCGTCGTAGCGAGAATCTGATATCTGACGCCGTTTACATTGAACTCCGTGTGCATGTCCAAGCCTATCTCATCTGAAATCGAATCTCGCGCTACTGTCATCTTCAAGTCGCTAAAACGATACGCTCCACCTGACTTGATGACGGCGTCCACTCTCAACGCGTTCACGAACGGTTCAGGACTGAGTAGCGTGACGTTCTCCGTAACGGTCCCTCCGATTCCAAAGTCCTTGTCCGCAGACAGTTTCGTCCTCAAAACTATTTCAACGACGTTGCCCTTGCGGTAGTGCTGCTGCATCTGCGGAATCAGGAAAGCTACCGGACTCGCTTTAATTACGTTGCTCATGTTTTAGCCGACCGACATAATTCCACGGTAGAAACCAACGTCATGCAAAAACTCTTCCTTGTAATCTTTGGCGCGCTTGTCCCAGTATTCGAAAGCTGGCTGAACACGGACGCCGCCGTACTCGTAATAGTCTTTGGCGACGGCTAGCACGTTCGCCCGGCTTTCCGCTGTCTTCCACATGACGCACTTCTGAAATGCCTCGTAATCTTTCGTGTAAATCTTCCCGAGCGTCCACGGTCCTTTGCCCTCGTAGTAGGCAGTCCCGTCTTGGCTTGGAATAGTTCCCAGCCTAATCATCGGACCTGCGACCGGATCATCCATCACGCGCCAAGCTGGCAGTCCAATGCTTTCGCGGAAAGCCTTCATCTTAGAAAACCAAATGGTTACCAAAGTTGGATTCTCGAAGATGTTTCCACCGAAATCTATGTTGATGACGTTTCCTTGAATTGCCGTCAGGACTTCGTCCTCGAATGACAGGTTCCCGAGAATCGTCTGTGGCGCGTAGAAGAAATCCGTAATCTCCTGAACGTCACTAGGAAACAAATAATCCGACCCTTGGTAAAGGATCGGCATGATTCCAGTCACCGTGTTCGTTCGGTGACGACTGAATTCCACAAGGGCTGCGTTTATAGCTTCTTCAAGAACGGGCTGCTGTAAGTCTGTCTCCGACAGCCCCAGCCTCTTGCGAACTTTGTCCACTACTGTCGCTTGTGTTAGCGCCATCTCCGCCTTTTGTAGTGAGTCTCTTGATGCGAGTCTCGATCAGCTTCACGACAGACTCGCGCGGCTCAGGTTCATTCGTCTCGATTTGCACCATCCTGCGAAGCAGCGCGACGTCGTTCTCGGCCGGGAGGCGGTCGTAAAAATCCCGCTGCGAAAGGTGTGTCGTTGTCTCGCGAAATGCAGGTGAGTTACACAAGCCGACATACTGCGGGCCTTCTAGAAATCCTCTCGGATGAACCGTTTCAAACGATCCCTGCTTTGAGTTGAGTTCGCGCTGGTCGAGCTTTGAAAGATTTACCCATCTCCGAACACTTTGAAGTCCTTCTCCTGCCATTTTGTTTCTCCTTTTAGGTCAGTCGGTCGTTATGTTCCAGACGATGCCGCAGCGGAAAGCGTAGCGGCGTGCGTCAAGATGTGAGTCACGATTGGATGCAAAGAAGTGGCCGCAGCATGCAAAACGTGTACTGCGTTATGGGCGATAAACTCTCCGCCAGCCGCAACAAACAATTTCTGCGCGATCTTCCAGGTAGCTTGAGCAAAACCACCTAATCCGGCGACAGATTGAAACAGGTCGCCGAGGCGCTTTAGAATCGAGCCACTCTTCTTCAGCGCTGCTTTACCAGCATTGGCGTTTCCGATCTTACCGATCATAGCTTCGTCGTTTTTAAGGCTTTTATAAACGGAGTCAGCCGCCTTCGCGACTTTGGCGACTGTGGCCTTAGTCGCTGGCTTAGTTCCGGCCTTGACTGCCGCCTTCCCTTGCGATCCCGCCCCGATGTTGATGCGCCGTCCATCTTTTGTGGTGATCCAACTACCGCCGCCTGCCTCGACAAGAATCTCGTCGATGAATTCTGCGATCTCACGCTCATGTAGTTGCTGTTCGGAAAATCCATCTCCTGCTATTAGGGTTTCTAGTTCCGCAATCATTTCTTCCAAGGAAGTAAGCGGAAACTCTGGATCGTCTTTGCTTCCCTCGCTGACATCTACTCCGTGCTTCTTCGCTGCCGCCTTAATCTTTGCGAGTACTGAAGCTTTCTCCCCTGATGGAATACCTTGCGTCTGATTGAATCGTGCGAGAGCGTTGCTGGCGTGCGACGCGCTTTTCGCAGCGGCAGAGAAGTGAATGGGAAGCTTCCATGTCGATGGGTCTTGTGAGTCGCCAACATAGGCGAACGCAGAAGACGTCAGGTCTTCCCCAGCGACACGTTTGGTTTTCCCTGAACCTTCTGCTACTAGGCTCCACGTCCCGTCCTCGTCCCGGCCAGCGAGCATCGCATTGGTGACGATCCCCGTGATATTCCGCTCGCGGAGCTGTTGCTCGGTAAACCAGGAACCTGTTTCGGTGAAATACTCAACCATGCCGATGTCTCCCGTGCATCTGCTCGCCAGCCGTAATCACGGCATGGACATTCGCCATGTGGTGACCTGCAGCTTCCTTGAATCCGGCGTGAAACGAATGCGATTTATGTGTCGCGGCTCTGCCGTGAGAAACCACTGCCTTTTTGTGTAATGCGCCGAGCTTCGCGTGCGCTTCCTTCAAACTCTTTGAATGTTTCAACGCGAGCGCTGAAGCCAAGTGCCCAACTACCTTTCCACGATGGAAATCAGGATTCGTAACGGCCTTATCGTGGGTTTTAAGGTCGTCGTGAGCAAGCGCTACGCTTCTGAGTTGCTCTAGGCTAAGGCGCTGACTCTGCGGCTCGTGGCCCCCAAGCATCACGTGCCTGCCGTTTATCGTGATCCATTCCTGATTCCCTTCCATGAGTTCGTCAGTGAATCCGGCGATGTACCGTTCCCGTAAATGCTGCTCCGTAAAAAAGAGACCTTCTGTTGTCAGGAGCATTTGGTTGCGCCGTCCCTAGAGAAAACAATCGGGGGGGCGGCCTGTGTGACCACCCGCCCCGAGTCCCGCAACGAACTTATGGCGTTCCGATTTACGGAACGATTGTGACCGTCGCATACGAATCGCTTATGACGCCGGTTTTTGCATACCGCGACATCATGGAGCGGACGGTCGTCAGTGTTGCCGGATCAGTAAATGGAGCGGTGGTCATCAAAGGAAGATACGGCGCGTAAACGAAGCCGGTGTCGAGTGGCGTTGTGCCCTTGTAACCAATCAACATCACCTCGCCGCCGCCAACTCCATTGCCGCCTGGCCCCGTGACATCGAGCCACGGGTCTTTGTAGACCGTGAAGCGACCGGAAACCGTTCCGAACAGGTGCGGGCCGTACACGATTGTCCCGACCGGATCGGCAGCTGGAAACAGACGGAATTCGTCCATCTTTTCGAGCCGGGCCGCCGTTGTCGATCCCACGACAATCCAGTTCGCGTTGCGATACCTCTTCCCGAAGATCAGGTTGTTCGCATCGACGATGGCGTCCATCAACGTGCGGTTGTAAATCTTCGGGTCGATCAGCGAATACGGGCCGGTGCCGGGAACCGTGGAATGCCAGGTCACGTTTCCAGCGCCAGCAAAGGCGAACAGAGCGTCGATGATGTCGCGGTCGATTTCCCGCGCAATTTCATCTCCGAGCGCGGTCATCAACTCGTTTTCCGCATTCAGCCCGTGGTAGGCGAACAAGTCCTGCTCGGACTCCATCGACCACTTGGCGCTGAGCTTCTTGCTGATAGCGGAGACGTCGAGAGATTCGATTTGCAGCGAGAGCTGTGGAACGGTCGTCGCTTCAGCGGCTTGGGCGTACGTGCTGCTGAAGTTCACCGGCTTATCGACACGGTTGTATGCCAGCGGAGAACCAATCTGCGCGGGAGCGTACAAAATGTCGAAGAAGAAAATCTTGCCAGTCGGCTGGGACATCGGCTGGACGCTGACCAGATCGTTCGCAATCAAGCGCGGGAAAATACGCCGCACGAGAGGGAAAGCGAACGTCGTGAAAGCGGAGACGTTCGAAGTCGTTACCACGTCCTCGAACATCGGCCCGAGCCTGGCCTTCTGGTTGTAAACTTCGTTCTCGTTGTCGAGCAAAACTTCGCAGCAGATGCGTTTGTGATCGGTCAGACCTTCCGTGAGGTAGGCCCAGCGCTCTCGCCGCTGCTTATTCTCCTGCATGTACGGGACGACCCCGCCAAGTTCCCTGACCTGTGGCACCATCGGTTTTCTCCTGTTGAAGCTATCGGCTGGCTTCGTGCCAGCCTGTTTTTTTTCAGACCCGCGACTTACTGGCTCTGTTCGACCAGTTCAGTCTGGATTCCGGCAAGGTTCCGCTGGCGAACCTCGGCTTCAGTCAAAATCTTCCCGTCCTTCGTCTTGAACGTCTTCGTTTCATCTGCGGACCCGACCGGTTCTTCCTTCCCCGAACGGCCCTCACCGGAAGCCTCGACCATCAACCGCTCGATGCTGAGCTTTTCGACCGGGATACGTGCATCGACGTCTTCCTTGGTCTTGAGGCCAGCGGCGAGCAGGCGCTCTGTCAGCGCGGTCTTGTACTTTCTCTCGTCCTTGCACTTCTCGAAGATGTACGCCTTGACGTCGTTGGCCGCGATCTGCTCTTGGAGAGCCTTGGAGCGGGCTTCGGTCTGCTCCATGACGGCCTGGGTATCGCGCAGCGTGGCCTGGAGCTGATTGAATCGCTCTTCGACGTCCTTGTTCTCACTGCCGCGCTGTGCGGATTTCTTTTCGAGTTTCAGGTTGTGCTTCTTGGCGAAGGCGACCAGGGACTGCTCGTTCGCCTCGTCAGCGCCGTGATCCTTCTGGTCTTCGGCATCGGACCCCGTGTTGTCTTCGGTCCCTTGGCCACTACGGCCCTTGCCGCCGCCGTAGCGCTGCTTTGGAGTTGCGGTCTTGGCTTCGAGCGTGTAGCCGAGAGTGGCGGCGACAGCCATCATTTCTTCCATGTCGGGATCGTCTGCGCTGTCTTTCTTTTTCTTCGCTTCGAGCTTCAGTTCTTCGCGGAGACGCGTCTCGATTTCCGCCGACTTCTCGGCGACCATCGCGGTGACAGCCTTCTCGGCTTCGACCTTGGCAGCGTCTTTGGCACCCTGCTCAATCGCTTTCATCAGGTCGGGACGCGCAGCCTTGAGTTCCTCGATATTGAGTGTCTTCAAATCCATGTCCGTCTCCCCCTCTTGTGTCAGGCTGGCAATGGCTTCTGCCTGCTCTGCGAAATTCGTTACGACTGCATTGCGAGTCGACTGCCCGACCACGAAATCGTATGTGACCAGCTTGTAGTCGTCGTTGACGATGTCGCCTTTTTGCCCAGCGTGCTCGCCAACCGACGTCGTTCCAAATCCTCGCGCGCTGATTCCAACTTTCCCGCCAGCACGCACAATTTCCGCAAGGTCGGTTCCCTTCCGCGTTGTCAGGATGTCCGCCTCGCCCGTAACTTCTTTCGTGGACGGGTCGTAGGTGACAGACCGGAGAATCGCTGCCGTGTCGGAAATCCTCGACACTCCATCAGTCGGGTGATCCGCTTGCATGAAAACAGTGTCTTTGGTGGATCGTTCAGCAAGACCTTTCGTCTCGCGCTCGATCAACTTGGACGTGTAAATCCGGTTATTCGCGTTGCGTTCGTCAGCGCGGCCGAAGACTCCCTTGACGCGCATGTACTTCTTCCCGTTGACCTCTACTTCTGAGATCGTCGGATTATTGAAAGGAATCGTCTCGAAGATGGCTTCTAGTTTTGGACTCATGTTCCATACCCCGAGATGTCCGGCTGCGATGCGCACGCGCTCATTGCGGAGTCGATGTGCTCTCCAAGCCGCGTTGCGTTTGAAGCCGTTCCAATGGCCTTGACCATCCCGCCGCCCTTCCGGTGAATAGTCGTGTGTGCTTTTCCACCGGCGATATTAACTTTGGCGTAGTAACCGTTCCCGGCGTCCTTGGTTTGCTCTTCGCCAGAGCCGTAGCTGGAACCGTTATTGTCGAACTCCTTGTCCGCGAGCACGGAACGCATTCTGTTGTGCGTTCCAATCTGCTTTGCGACATCTTCCATGTCACCGGCCGCCGCCTTTTCCTCATCGACGAATACGCTATTCCCGCCGATGGTCTGGAAGTCGCCAGCCTCTGTCAGCCGATGCCGCCTGCCGTTCGCGCGCTCATTCTTCGCTGTCTTGCGCTGGCAGATGATTCCCTGGACGCCTGCCTTCAGTGGAATCGTCTTGAAACTTCCGGCTTCACACAGGGCTGGGTCAAACTGACGCAAGCGGTACGACGTCGCGGTATCTTCGTTCTCCGTCTTCCAACTGTTGCGCTTCGCCATGGCCGCAACTTCCGACTTCGTAAACTTGTCCTTCGAGATCACCACCGACTGAAGCGTCGTGGATACTTCTGTCAAGGTGGAGTTGACGCGCGGCATCGCAAGCATCAGCTGTAGCGCGAAGGAACTTGTTTCGAGTTTGTCCAACCGGCGCGAGACAATCGCCAGGCGTCCGAATGGTTCGTCCACTGAAGGGACGAAGGTTTGGTCGGGAACATCGAACGGTGCGGTGAATGACTCTGTGAGGACTTTGCTATTGCGCAGGAATTTGACGAACTCCATCTCTTCTACCGGACGCGTTCCGTCCAGAACGACTCCGGGAGCTTCGAACTCTTCTTCCGATATGCAGGCGACCAGGAAGGCTTGCTCAGCTCGCAGCTTCATCTCGCGCTCGTAGAGCACGAGGTCGATAGCTGGCATCAGTCCTTCGGTTACGGACACGGAAAGCGTGTCGTAGTAGGTTCCGATGTCGCGCACGTTCGCAAGCTCGACATCGCTGGAATCATTTAGGGACCAATCAACTGCGTACCACTCGCCAGTCTCAAGAACCTTGACGACGGCCATTCCAGGTTCGCCGGGATACACGCCGCTGACGAGAGGGGTTATGCCCTTCGGATCGTCATCATCTCGGAACATATCCGAATTTTCGGTAACGGCTTCCTGGACTTTGAGAGTGATGCCGGTGTACTGGTCGTATTCCAGCATGATCTCTGCATTTGGAATGGCAGTTTCTAAGAAGTGTGCGGTGCGGTTCAGTGCGAATTCAGGAAGAGGCTGTGCGCAAATTAGTTGCGCAAGCGCACCAGCATCGTGTTCGGAATAGCCTGTTTCCAGGAATGACTTGCGGTGGGACTCGTAAACTTCTCTGTACGGGCCAATCCTGAGCATTCAGCCGCCTTTGACGCTTCAAAGGTTCGGGCGGCTGTTTAGTCCTGACCCGATTGAACTGTGCGTAATATCTTAGAAAGACAGTCCCAAAGCAAATATATCTTCTTGACACTAAGTGCGACTACAGTAGGATTGCGTGTATGGGACGCCACTTTCTGTACTCAACTTGCACGTTGCCTGACTGCGAAAGACCGCATATCGCAAAGGGATTTTGCGGTCTACATTACCAGCGTTTTGTAAATTCAGGAAATCTCGCTAAGGGGCGAGCTTCTTGCATGTCGGAGGAAGAGATGCGGATATACTTTACGTCTCTCTTCGTCGTCGACAGCGATGGCTGCTGGATTTGGCAAACCCAACGGTCACAGAAATATGGATTGTTTTTTGGAGAGCAAGCCCATAGGTACTCTTACCGCACATTCATCGGCCTTATTCCTGAAAACCTTTTCGTCCTTCACAGTTGCGACAAGAGGAAATGCGTAAATCCGCGTGATCTTTTCGTCGGAACAAACGCAGACAACGCGAGAGACGCAGCACAAAAATGCAGATTACCTTGGCAGAAAACTTCGATGTCTAGGGAGAAGGTCAACCGAATAATCGAAGCTCGTAATCGAGGCCAGAAGCTCCTTTCTATCGCCGTACAATTTGGAATCTCTGAGTCTGGAGTTTCACGGATCGTTAACGGAAGCCGGTGGCAACTGCGCCATGACGACCTCCTGCGCGAGGTCACGACAGCGATCTGACAACTCCACTCGATTTGTGCAATTGTACTTTATGAGTAAGCGCGAGACATGGAACTTGACCGTCCGTTCCGTGATGTGAAGAAGGCTAGATATTTCTTTGTTACGCAACCCATTGACGATGCCCCGAAGTACCTCTACCTGCCGTCCCGTCAAACCCATGCTGCCTAAACGAATCTCTTTTACAATCCGGGAAGATTTATCCATCAACGATTTCCACTGTTGATTGCCTTTAGATGGAATCTCGACCATCAGGCGGTATTTGATCGCTGGGCTTCCGCCCAGGCGCAACGCAACTAGCTTCGCAAGAACATCGCTGTCGTTTTCTATATTTTCCTTGTCGGGAATCGAGAGGACGATCTTGTCTTTATCTACAACGTGGAGGGCAGTAATCGTTTTGGACACGAAGTTAGAATCCGGCCAGTGACATCTTCGCGACGAGCTGACCGGCCCTCGGGGAAACAGAGGTCTTGGGAACCCACTGCTCGCGAAATTCTTTAAGGCACGATTGCGGTGACCGTATTCGAATGGACAGACTCCTTGCCGTTGTAGGCCGTCAAGAAATAGGAGTGCTTTCCCGCTGGCGCGCTGTCGAAGTAGGACGTCGTCGTGGCCGGAACGGTCGTCACCTTGATGCCATCGCGATAGATGAAATACTGGGTGACGCTGGGAGTCGTGCTCTTCGTGAACCGAATCCAGGCTCCGTGATTCGTCGGGCATCCCCAAAGCATTAGACCGAAAAGCGCGGCGATGATTACGCGGATCATTGAGCTGTGACCGTGACACCTGTAGGCGGTGCGGGAGCGGAAGAGACTGGAATGGTGGCAGACGCTTCAGTGGAGTGCACGCTTTCCGTTCTCGTCGGACTGTCTGCCGTCAGGACGTAATAATATTTAGTGCCTTCGGCAGTCGCTGTCGCATCGACGTAAGTGCACGGGCCGCTCGTCGGGCAATTCACGGCTTGCAACGCCGCTCCGTTCAATGCAGGGGCAGCTTCAGCTCCAGGTGTCGTAGAGCGATAGACGTTGTATCCGAGCGTCGGATCGGTCGCCGCTGAAGTCGAGGCTGTCCAGAACAGAGTGACGCTGTGACCGGTCACGCTTGCCCTCAATCCCACCTTCGGTTTCTTTTGAGCGTACGCGAGAGAAGACAGCAGTGCGACGAGCAGTAGCGGAAGTAGAATTCTCAGTTTCATAAATCCTCCATTGGCAGAGCTTAGCATCGCCATTCTCATTGGACACGGACATTATACGCCGAGGCTGAAGGCGTGAGTGTTGCCACGGCGCAGACTTTTACGGTCACAGTGTCGGTCGCGCTCACGTAGGCTTTCCAATAAATGCCGTCGCCAGGATCGGTCACGGGCGATATGGTAGCGACCATCGAGGTGGTTGCTCCGGTCACGGTCGCGGTGTCCGATGCGCATGTGCCGACAGTCAACGGGCTACCGCCGATGCTTCCGGTAGTTCCTGTCAGTGCGCATCCCGCGCAGCTTGCTACCGCGAGACTTCCGTCAGCGCCTATGCTTGCGTTTGGGCTGCCAAGCAGCACCCGCCCACTAGAAACAGAGAAATAAAATGAATTCATTCCGTCGCTTAAAGCTAGGTAATTAGGAGCGAGAATGGTAACGACCCCACCATAAATCCCGCAAAGGATAGAGCCAGGAACGGCTCCGCAAAATACGTTGGTGCTCGAATCGTTAATCCCAACGGCAGGGATTACTCCAATCCCAGGTAGCGTAGGGTCGCCAAAAGTAAGAAATAGCTTTTGCCCGGCATAAGTATCGGGCGTATATATAAACGCCGGATTTCCTGGCCCTGTCGATGCGGATGTCTGAGTGACCTGAAAAGTCACCGATCCGCCAGAAGTCATCTGGATCGAACCTACGATCTGAGAAGTCGAGTATCCAGCGCCGCACGGATATCCTGTAAAAGAATACGGTGCGCCACCTCCGACATTCGCAGTCCCACCCGGCAGGCAAACGTCGGTGACGATATAGCCGACTCGCGGGCCGCTGATTTGCTGGACGACTACAGTACCGGCAGCCTGCGTGGTCGTCACGTTGACAGCAGAATCCGAGCCGACGCTGATATTGGAGACCGTCTGAGCTTTGGCGCTAAGGACTGCAAAGACAAGTCCAATGGAAAGCAGAGCTAAGAATTTGACTTTCATTAGGAGTCTCCGTTTTTCCTTCCGGCGACATCGTGAAAACTCTCGATCTTCAGAGTTCCGATGTTTCCGCAGCCATCCATGGGGATAGTGATATTCCCTTTGGTATGGTCAACGGTAGCCTTATAGAGTACGAGACGGAAGGCTTCGACGAATCGCGACATCTGCTTGTCCGTCATCGGGAAGCCCGTCAAATCCAAAGTCAGTCTTGTTGCGGCCACCAGTTGCCCCTTTTGCTTAGATCAGCTTCTTAATGGCCGCTTCTTCTACGGCCCGCAAAGTGTACAGTTCCTGGCGATTCATTAGGACTTTATCGCCCTTCTCGTTCTGCAAAAAGGCTTTCTGGTCGATGAAGTTTTCGCTTCCCTTGATTGCCTTGTCGATTTCTAGAATCCGGTTCTGGTGCACTCTGACGGCCTGCAACTGCTCAGGGGTTGGCATCGTTTCCTCCGGTCACTCTTCTCTAACTTCTATTTCAATAGGGGTTTCCACGTGCAAAACAGTTACTCCGTCATTGCCGTCGACCAGGAACGTGTAGTCGCCGCCAATCGGCGGATCGAATCCCGAGCCGGGAATCAGCGCGGCATAGTTTCCTGCTGGTGGGCTACCTACGGGACTCATAACCAACCCGGTCGCTCCAGGCACTGGTTGCCACTGGGAGTCTACGAGCGTGCAGGAGAGTGTGGCGCTGTTGACGAGAAGGCCCGTCTCTTCGTCCGTCAATCCTAAGAGTGTGAATATCTGCGTATTCTTTGGGTTTAGGGCAATCTTGTCAGGCGTTGTCATGCGCTCAAACGCTCCCGCCAGGGTCGGCTTTCAAATCTTCCACCGACAGACCGGCATCGTTCGTTACGTCTGACAGCGCTTCAATGACTTGAACACTGAATCCGAGGACAGTCCATCGCACGCTGCTCGACATGGAAGTTACTACCAATTTAGGTTGATTGACAACATCGCTCAACGCGAGCTGAAGCGTAGCAAGCAACGCGGTGAAGATAAGAACCTCTAGCGGAGCGACAATCCAGGCAAACGGTGAGTTCGCCAAGCTCGCTATCGCCTGCAAGACTTCTGCCGCAGCGGCGCGCGATTGAGAGAGCGTTTGGAGTACTTCGGCCGGGTTCGTGGGTTGCTGGCGTACTTGCTGAAGGCTTTCATAACTGGCAGCAATGGCTGAAGCCGCACGTAATATTGACTCAAATGAAGCGGCAGTCGCAGACGAAGCGATGGGCAGCAAGCTTTCCGACGCGGTTCCAGACACCGACTGCAGCGTGCGGATTCGCTCTTCAGTCGCCGCCAGCGCCTTCGAGACAAGCGCCAGGGACTCTTCATCAACTCCAAACGACTCAAAGATTCCTACGAACGAGTTCTGATCGGTCGAGGCACTCGACGCGAACCGCTTTAGAGATTCAGATGCTGTCGCCAACTGCCTCGCGATCACGGCCGCGAATTCTTGCGGCAAGAGCTGCGACGCCAGGGCAATCTTCAAGCTTTCGGTCGGAGAGATTGCCGACTGAGTCACGGCAGTAAAGGCCGTCGATTCCTCTGGTGTCGGTAGGCTCTGTGCGAATCTTAGAAGGCTCTCAGCTACTGAAGAAATGGAGTGGGCTAGAGAAACGAGCGATTCAAATGTTGGTGCCGATGCTGCGAGTACCGCCAGGTCACTTTCTTCGGTAGAAATAACTGGGGAGGCAATCCGTGCGGAGCTTTCCTGATCTGTGATTTCCGTTCCGCGAATCTGCAGACCTCTTTCTTGATCGCTTACTGTCGGAGTTGCAGCACTTCCGAGTGATTCTTCGGGACTGATTCGACTACTAGCGAGAGCACCTCCAGAAGATTCTTGCGGCGACGTAGAAGATGGCAGTAGTTCAAGTAGCGATTCTTCTGGACTCGCCGCAGTCAATGCGATCATCTGCTCTGATTCTTCTGGACTCGTAGTCCCGGCGATGTCGAGTAGTAACGATTCCGCTGCGGATATAAACGATCCTACTTGAGCCAAGAGAGACTCTTCCGAAATAGCCGATGTCGGTTGAAGCGTTTTCAGGGATTCTTCTGGCGAGATCGGCAGCACCCCAATCTGCTGCAGGAATTCCTGATCTGAAACCAACGAGCTTGAGTCGGATAGAAGCGACTCTTCTGGAGAGTGGACGCTCACTTGCAGCAACAAACTATTCTCTTGCTCAGACAGGAGCGAATCGGAAACAAGCCCAAGGGACTCTTGTGCAGTATCGGCAGAGGCAGAAGCAGAAACTGTAGCGGTGCCCATTGCCAGGGCCTTGAGTAGGATAATTCCCGGCATTTATTCTTCGGTGCCTATTACCATCGCGTTGACGCCGCCAGTTGCCAGAACGCCGTTTCCGAAATTATCTGCTACACAGACGGAACCGCTCGCCGTAAAGATCGTTCCACGCATCGTGTATCCAGCTGTGGCGATCACTGGCTGTGCGGCCAAGCTGGCGGCGGTTGCAAACGCAGTGACGAGATAATCTCCAGCTTCTCCGGGTGTGTACGATCCGCCGCTCGGCGCTGTCGTGTTCCCAGTAGCGGCGGACTGGCCGGTAGCACCCACCGCCGCAATCCCTTCCACTTCGAGTACCCACATCTGGGTAATTGTGGCGGCATGGACGGATGTAGTTGCCGTAATCGTGTTGGCAAGGGATGCAGGCAAGTTGATGAAATAAGAAATCTGAAGGGTGCTGCCATTCGCCGAATCCGTTGCATTCGTATTCTGTGCAAGGTTGGTGTAAGAATTCAACTGTGTGTCTGTGACCGTTATGGTTGGGGCACCCGCCGCGATATTCGTACTGCGAACAATTACGATGAGGGTATTGCCAGCCCTCGTATCCAAAGACGCTGATACAGCAGATGCAACTCCAATCCCGGCCTGTGCCTGACGTAACCGCGCACCACCGAGACTCGCGACTGATTTGAACCCAATCGTCGTCGCTTCCCACTGGTTCGAAGCAATGGTGAACGTCGGAGTCGTTGCACCTGTGCCTTGAGTAACGCAGATGCCGAGCTGCAAACTTCCCAAGTTCGTTGCTGCTGATGTGTTTGGATTTATAAAACCATTCCCAAGGTCAACCCAATCTGAATCCCACAACACACCGCTCGTCGCAAGAACTGATGCTGGCACTACGACTCGATGATAGAAGGTCGGCAGAACCAGATCGGAAGAGCACA
>OCZT010002661.1_pt1 | contig 18366 bp, 14 predicted proteins | sample 1539031 | NCBI WGS metagenome assembly OCZT01 (sample SAMEA3539308, study PRJEB22396) | soil metagenome | biome: tundra; feature: field; material: soil | place: USA | collected 2010-05 | depth 0.15 m | reverse complement strand
AAAGTAAATAACCCACCGGAGGGCTTTCGCCAGGTCCGGTGGGTAGGAATTTCATCCACAATACTACCACACCCCGGTTGCGCAATGATTTGCAGAACGTAACACATGCCACTCCGTCATGATCTCACCGCGTGGGCGTGAGTGCCACGCCATCAGCCACCACCACCACCGCCGCAACTGGATTGGAGGTTCTTGCGAGGTTTCGCCACAACTTCCGCTGCCGACGCCACGAGACGACCCGGGCCTGCGGGCGGAGATTGCGTTCAGCAACCATCTCCTGGCCCTCCGTCCGCTCAGGCAGAAAGATTATCTGCTCCTGCATGTTGGGCGCGAGGTTCAGCAGATTCATGATCTGCGTCATCCGTGCCCTCGTGACCGAGCCGAGGCGCGCCAAGTCAGTGTAGTCGGTGGCGACGCCCTCCCGCAGCATGCCGTCGAACTTGATGGCCAGCGCCATCAGGCGGGCGATTCTCGGGAGTCTGCCGGTCGCCGCCTGCATGGGCGCAGCCTCCTTCCGAGGCTTGGGCAACGGCATCGTAATACTGAGGTGTGCCGTGGCCGAATTCGTGCCCGGCGTGGTCCACGTGGTCGCAATGAACGAAGGTAAAGGTCGGGTTCCGTTCTTTGACGAAAGCAATGGCCATGTCCATGGTTTCGTCGGGACCGTTGCCGTGCTTGACAACGTCCACGGCTTTGCCTTCGAGGAGGCGCGCGAAGCCGTCCCAATCGTGGAACACGCCAATGGTAGCGGCCGGCTTCTGCTTGCGTGTCAGGCCGAAGATGGTAGGGAAGATGCCGCCATCTCCGGTGCAGATCGGGGTGATGTCGAACTTATTGGGTTGCCAATCGTTGGAAGTGACGCCATGCTCGGCCGGTCCGGCGCCCATGATCATGGAGGCCCAGTTGGGGCTGCTGTCCGTCGGTATGACGCCGCGGGCGTGCAGCGTGTAGGCGCCGCGACGCATCAGATCGTGAAGAATTGGGGTCGGAGCGTTCTGGATGCCGTTGGGGCTCATTCCGTCAAAGCCGAGGATCACCACGTGGTCGGCGGCGGCCATTGCGCCGGCCGTCGCGAAAAGCAGGCTGAAGACGTTGAAAGGTCTGTTCACAGTCATTTTCTTGCAGCTAAAAGCTTAGCCGAAGGGCATTGAATGATGCGGGAGCCCTGTTTTTCCGCTCTCGGTGTGCTCGTGATCACGCCAAAGCTCGATGAGGTCAGAGACATGCTGGGCCTCGCGTCTTTTCCTGAGATGCGCGGCAGTTTCCATCACACACACTGCGCGGGGTCACCGCCGCGGTCTCACCACGTCCCTGATCCGCAGCGGTTACCGAGCCGTTGGGGCGAGCATAGACACGTCCTTGACCACGGCAACCCGCTGTCCCACGTACTCTTCAAGACCGGTTGAAGCCCTGGAGAACATTTCGGCGGTTGCGATCGTGGCCGGGTGGCTATTGAACTGGTCCACCTCCATCCCATTGGGGTCCGATGCCTGTATGCAGTACGGGATGTTTTCCATCTTACCCAAGACATCGCGGGGGACATCCTCGTGCACGATCTCTTCGGTGAACGTCAGGTCACCGCCCCGGTTGAACAGGGGACCGAGAACAACTGGCGGCATGGTGTAAACGATATCGCCGGCGATCTTCTCCACATCCCAGAAATGGAACTTGCCGCCTACATACGGCCCAGGGCGCATCGAGCAGGCCAACATCTTGCTCGGCAGGCCGGCGTCCTTGAGAAGCCGGAATGCCTTGCGGAAAACGTAGATCCCGAACCAGTGCTTGTCGGCCCAAGACAGGGAGATCCCCCGGCGGGCTGCCTGCTCGTCCAGCGCGGGCATTTCCGTCAATCGGCCGATCATCATCGTGATCACCGCCCGCCATTTGCTCATATCGACCTTGTTGCTGGCGGCGATTTTGGCGCCTTCGGCCGCGGCGTTCGCCACGGCCCAGATCTGCGGCAACGTGAAACACGTTGTGACGTTGGTCGGGATAGCGAGTGCTGTCAGGGCCTTCACCACTTCAACACCTTGCGTGCTCGCCGGCACCTTGATCATCACATTCGGGGCGATCGCCCGGATTTCCCGGGCATCTCGGACCATGCGGTCGGTTTCCGTGATCAGGCGCGGATCCAATTGCCCCGAGATATACCCGTGGCGGCCTTCGGATGCTTCCCAAATGGGCATCATCATTTGGCTGCCGCGCCGGATCACCTCCTTGTAAGTGAGCCAGGAGTATTCGTGGTTGGTCAAGCCGGAGTTCGATTCGATCAGGTTATCGATCCAACCGTTCCAAAAGCGCGGATCGCTTCTTACCGCTGCCAGCGATAGGGGCGGATTCGTGGTGCAGCCGCGAATCAGGCTCTTAGCAGGATCGGCCGCGACGTAGATGCGATTCAGTTGCTCTTCCAAGGAGGCTTTCCGTGGCCGAGGGGCCGTTTCGAGCATCTTTTGGACCCAAGCCTCGAAGACCAGCGGAGACGAATCCCACCAGACCTCCATGTCCGGATGGACGTTCGTGAGGCGTTCTAACACACTTTCATTCATGGACATATCCTTTGTGACTCTTGCGGGTCGCGAGCGCCGCAGATTAGTGGTGATAGACTCCAGCCCGAATCAGTTCAGGCTTGCCCGATCCCGGAGCCCCGGCCGCGCGAAGGGCCGGCGCAGGGCCTTGCGGAATGGCACCCGGCGTCCCTCAGACGTGGCGAGGAGCCTGTCATCTCGGCCTCTCGAGCCTTCCCTGCAAGTTGAGAATACAGCAAGGAGAAGGCCGCATCAACAAAAAGAGATATCGGCTTTCCGGCTGATTGGTCAGGTGGCGGAGGTTTTTTGAAGATGCAGCTATTGCCGGTCCGCAATGCGGATGCGATCATTTCGATCACGGCAATTCGCGGGCGTGCTTGCCCGATCCGCCAGTGAACAAATCCGTCGAAGTAACTGCTCTGGTTCAGTCTCGCAAGAGATGCCGGAGATCGACGGCAGCACTCTCTCCCTTGCACTGAGGTCACGCACCGCGACCCCGGCTGCACGCAATTGCGTCTGCACACCGTGGGCCGGATCGACGAGAAAGGTGGCGTTGCGGCGTTGCGGAACAGTCGATCATGGACGCAGCATGCTATCCTGCAACCGTCCCACTGGGAGGTTGTTGTGTACTCAGAATCGCTGGGAAGTGTACTTGACCCAAGGCGCGCCGTTGCGATCAATGAGGCGGAGCAGGAGTGCAGATTCTGGTCGCGGGCGGACGGCCAACTCTGCATCCAACATTTTCGCCCGTCCGAGCCGGTGTCCTACCAGCCGCACACGCACTCGGAATACAACATTGTGATCTGCATTGCCGGTGCGGTTTCGAAGACGCAGATGGGATCCACCCACGTCATTGAGGCGGGCGAGGCTATGATGGGGAACTTCGGCGTGGAGCACACCAGCGGCTACCTGACGGATAACAGGGGCTGCGACGTCGTGTGCTTGACCCTGGACCGGCGACTCCTGAGCTGTCTGGTAGACGATGCGGGCCTGGCCGCCCCGAACGGCGTACGCAACCCGGTTTTCCTGGGAACGCTGAGTTCCCGTGTGCTGCACGCGTGCGCTCTGGACATGACGCAGGAAATCGAGGGCCGCGAACTTGGCCATGCGATCGTTCTGGAGGGCCTGGCCCTGCGTATGATCGTGGAGACGTTGCGCTCGTGGCCTCGCGCGCACGTGGAGCGTTGCGACGTGGACGTGACGCCGCGCCTGCCGCGGCGCGATTTTGTCCGCGCGTACGAGTTCATGCGCTGGTGCCGCAAGGACGAGTTCCGGTTGAAGAACCTGTGCCGCTTTCTCGGCAGCAGCGAAGAACGCTTCACCCGTCTGTTTCGCGCAGCCACGAATTCGAGCCCGGCGCATTTCTACAGCCGGATGCTGCTCGAGCGCGGCCGTACGCTTCTCGAAGACCGGAGTCTGTCGGTCAAAGAGATCAGCTATCAACTGGGCTTCAAGACCAGCAGCCATTTTGTGGCGGCCTTCGGCAAGCAGTTCGGTTCGACGCCGCTCAGCTACCGGAGCGCGCGGGGCTGCGTACCTGCCGACCTGACGGACCTGGAGTAGCAGTTCTTCAAAAACCCCCTGCGGTACCTGAAGTCCGGCGGAAAACGGACATCGATTTCGCTTGAGTGGGGCACCGTATACGCATGATTCTAGAAGGAGAGAGCGAAACCATGCCTTCAGTTCCGATGCAGGCCATCTTGAGAGATGCATTTGAAAAACGCTATGGGGTCGGGGCGTTCAATATCGTCAACGACCTCACCATGGAGGCGGTTCTGGCCGCTGCGGCCGAGACCCGTTCGCCGGTGATCGTCCAGGTCTCACTGAAGACGGTGAAGCAAATGGGTGCGCGCCTGCTTGCGCTTATGTTTGGGGAGATGGTGCGGCGCGTGCCGGTGCCCGCTGCCCTACACCTGGACCACTGCCCGGACCGGAAAGTGATTCAGGACTGCATTGAGGCCGGCTGGAGTTCCGTGCTCTTCGATGCCTCCAACCTGACCTTCGAGGACAACATGGCGCAGACCAAAGAGGTGGTCTCGCTGGCGCATCGTCACGGCGTGGCCGTCGAAGGCGAACTGGAGGCCATCAAAGGAGTGGAGGACGGCGTCGGCAGCGAGAACGGCGGAGCCGTGGTCGCGCTGGACAAGGCTCTCCAGTTCGTTCGCGAGACCGGAATCGACAGCTTCGCACCGGCTATCGGCACGGCGCACGGGGTGTACAAGGGTGAGCCGAAGATCAACTTCGATCGCGTGTCGGAGATTGTGGCTGCCGAGCCGCTTCCTCTGGTCATTCACGGCGGCACGGGCTTGAGCGATGAGGTGTTCCACGAACTGATCCGGCGGGGGGCGGTAAAGACCAACATCTCGACGCAATTGAAGATCACGCTGGCCGACAGCTTCCGTACCTATCTGAACGAACGCCCAAAGGAGTACGACCCGTTCAAGCTGCTGAATGCGGTGAAGAAAGACGTGCAGACGATGGCCGGCGGTTATATGCGGGCATTTGGCAGCGCCGGGAGGGCGGCGTGAGCCGGGCACTGATCTTCGACTGTGACGGCGTGCTGAGTGATACCGAGCAGCACGGGCATTTGCCGGCCTTCAACCAGATGTGGCGCGAACTCGGCGTGCCGTGGGAATGGTCGGTGGAAGAGTATGGGCGTAAGCTCAAGATCGGCGGCGGCAAAGAGCGCATGAGCAGCCTCTTCGCCGAGCCGGAGTTCCTCAAAGCATGCACGCCGCCGGAGGGCGAACGGGAACGGCGAGACATGATCGCCTTGTGGCATAAGCGCAAGAGCGAGATCTACAAGGAGATTTTCAACTCGGGCAGGATCCCTCCCCGGTCCGGCGTGAAGCGACTGGCCGAAGAGGCGCTGGGACGAGGCTGGACACTGGCGGTGGCCTCCACGTCGGCGCTGGAATCGGTTGAGGCCGTCTTGCGTCATGCGATGGGTGCCGACGTTGCCGGACGTTTCGCGCTGATTCTGGCTGGCGATGTAGTCAAGGCGAAAAAGCCGGCTCCAGACATTAATGTTCTGGCCGCGAAGCGATTGGGCGTGACGCCGGCGGACTGCTTGGTGGTGGAAGACTCCAACAATGGTGTGGTTGCCGCCGTGTCGGCCGGGATGAAGTGCGTCGTGACGGTGAGCGGCTACACGCGCGAGGAGGATTTCTCGCTGGCCGACATGGTACTAACCTGTCTGGGAGATCCCGGAGGGGAGGTCGCGCAGGCGCTGGCGAACCGTTCGGCGGCGCGGCCCGGCGCATACTTCACGGCGAACGACCTGGAGTGCGTCCTCGGACGCTGAGATGCGGGCGATGCGACTTCTCATCCAGGCAGCCGTTCTTCTGCTATCACGAGGATTAGCACCGGGCCTGCATGCGCAGCCGCAGCCGGTGGTGGACTGGCAACTCCTGCCCGATTACCGTTTGCCGACGGCCGCCGGTAACCATCCCGGACCGAGGATTCCGTTGCCCTATGAGGATCCGGATGTTTTCGTGGGGCTGCCGCCGCAGTATATGAAGGGTGAGCCGGCGGCGCAGACGTGGGAGTCTCGGCTGGACAGCAGGGTGCTGGCGGGGCGACAGTTCGCGCTCGAGGTGCTGGTTCACGATCAGCTATCCGGTGAAAGAGGGGCGCCTCGCGACCTACGGGGTAGTGCATGAGACGTCGCGTGGAGGCGCTGGAATCTGCAGGACTTTGCGCCGGCCAGCTCGTGGTTCACAGCTATGAGCCATCAAGTTATCACTATTGCACCATCTCGACCGACGGCGGCAGACTGGGACTTCGCATGTACGACAGCCAAGGAAGTCTGTGCGCTCGCATGGAATTGAACACATAGGCTAAGTCATGGGAATCGAATCGCGGAGACGCGGCATGGGAGGTAGATCGTGAAACGAAACATCTGGTGTATCCGAGGAATATGTGTGATCGCGGGAGCGGTGCTCTGCGCACAGATTCCGCCCGATCCGGAACCCCGCTGGTGGCGCGGGAACCTGCACACGCACACGCTGTGGTCGGAAGGCGATGGTTTTCCGGAGATGGCCTGCGACTGGTACCGCGAAAACGGCTACCAGTTTCTCGCCCTCTCCGATCACAACGTTCTCAACCAAGGTCAGAAGTGGATTCCGGTGAAGGAAGTGACGGCCCGGGCCAAGGCGGACGCGTTTGCCCGCTATCTGGCGCGGTTCGGCCCACACTGGGTGGAGACGCGTGGCTCGGAGGCGGAAGGCACGCTGGCGGTCCGGATCAAGCCATTCGACGAATACCGCGCAATCATGGAGGACCGGGGACGCTTCCTGCTGGTGCCGGCCGAGGAAATCACGGGCAGCGCGGGCAACGGAAAGGCGCTCCACATGAACGTGATCAACCTGACCGAGGTGATCCCGCCACAGGCCGGTGCTACGATTCGCGACGCTATCGCCCAGAATCTGTGGGCCGCCGAGGAATCCGCCCGGCGTGCGGGGCGCGAGATCCTGGTCCACGTGAATCACCCTAACTATAAATGGGGTGTGACGGCCGAGGACCTGGCGGCAATTGTGGACGAAAGATTCTTCGAAGTGTGGAACGGCGTCATCAACGACAACGATCCGGGCGATGGGCGGCACCCTTCCACCGACGAGATCTGGGATATTGCTAATGCCATCCGGATCGCCGGCATGAACGCGCCGCCGCTGTTTGCCGTGGCCAACGACGATACGCACAACTATCACGGCAACAACCCCCGCGCCATGCCCGGACGCGCCTGGGTGATGGTGCGGGCGCGACTGCTCACGCCGGAGTCGCTCATCCGAGCCATGCGCGCCGGGGATTTCTATGCCTCCACCGGCGTGACGCTGGAAAGCGTCACATTCGACAAAACGGCGCGGAAGCTCTCGCTCGCAGTCCACGCCTCCGCGGGAGAGACGTTCGTGACGCGGTTCATCGGGACCAGGCGCGGCGTTAACCTGACCGGCAAGCCGCGCTTGGATGCCGCGGGTCGCGTGATCGAAACCACTTTGGATTATCGAAGCTCTACGGGGCCACAGATCGGCGAGGTGCTGGCCGAAGTTACGGGCACCAGCCCCGCATACACGCTTCGCGGCGACGAATTGTACGTGCGGGCGGTAGTGACCTCGAGCGCCGCGCCCGTGGTTCCCAGCCCCGAGTTCGGTTATCAACGCGCCTGGACGCAGCCGGTTGGCTGGTAGGAAAGAAGCCTGCCATGCCGAAGACCGGGGCGGAACAAGTTTGAGATTCGCCCCGGCTTTTTTATCGATGGACCCGGCATTTGCGGTGGTGGCAGTGTCGGCGGCGTGGGGTACAAACGCCAGCCTCCAAGAAGCCGTAGCTGTCTTCCGCCCGGCGCCTGCTGACGGCGCCGGAACTTCGCGACACCCCAGACGAGTGGATCCAACGATGGCTGCGATCGCCGGGGCAGTGGGCTGCGGCGTCTGGTGATGAAAGTGAGGGAACAGGTCTCGACCATCCGCACCAAGCTGCTGAAGATCGGCGCACAGATCCGGGTGACGGTGCGCGGGGTTTGGGTTTCGGTGGCTTTCAGTTAGCCGAGGCAGGCTCTCTATCAGCACGTCTGGGCGAACCTGCGCTGCTGCGAGCTAACGGGCGGCTCGGCAGCTACTCTCGATGACGGGCCTGCCACATCACACGCTCCGTAACCCAATCGGTCCAGATCGCCTCCTCGCCAGGGCATGTCAGTGGCGCTCCCTCGAGAACTGCGTCCACGAAATTCTCAATCAAGGGATACTGGACGTTTGGATTGGAAGGCAAATGTTCTTCTCGTCCGGCACAGCGCAGCAAGTCCCCGCCCAGGGGGTCCAGGTCAATGTCGCCCTCCGTGCCAACCACGCGGAATTGATCGCGGGTAACGCGCGAGTTCCAACGCACATCGATGATACCGTGCACCCCACCTGCGTAGCCTATCAACAACGTTGCAGAATCCTCAACGCCTATCCGATGTACAGCATTCGACAGGAATCCAGTGGCCCTTGTGGGGCGTCCGAAAAGAAAGTTGAACAGATCGATCCGATGGGAGGCAGTATCGTATAGTGGTCCGCCTCCCGCCATCGCGGGTTCAAGAAGCCAACCTCCACGATCACTACCCGGAAGCCAGCGGTGGCAATTCGCCTCTGCAAGCACAGGTTGTCCGATCACCCCCTTGGCGATCAGGCTTTTGGCGCGAGTCAGCTTGGGGAACAGGCGCCGATAGTAGGCAATCCCGAGTTGCCGTCGCTTTTCCGCTGCCAAGGCCGTCATGCACTGCGCTTCGGAAAAATCCCTTGCCACCGGCTTCTCACACAACACGTGTTTGCCGGCGCGAAGGCAGGCCATCGTCTGCGGGCCATGGAGAGCAACAGGAGAAGCCACATATACGGCATCGAATTCGTCGGTATCCAACGCCTCATCCAGCGAGGTGTACACCCGAACTCCGGGGTACCCTTTCGCCTTCTTGAGATCGCGGGTCAGCACAGCATGCAACCGGCTACGCGGTTCTTGCAGAATAGCCGGAATCGCGCGCTTCCGCGAGAGGTCACCGATCCCGACTACCAGCCATCTCAACATCACAGCCTCCTTGGAAATGCTAAGAACCGCAACTTCGCAGATCCGGTGAACCGGCAGTGCCGCCGGAGGAGTGATCCCGATTCTCACTGCGCCAGTCCAGGCCAATGATGACGCTGTTGGGACACCAGTCGCGCCGCGATTCCAAGCCGGCTCTCGTAATTGCTCATACTTAGGATGCGCTAGGCAGCGGCACAGTTCAACCAGGAAAGCTATCCGCTTTCCGCAATACTGCGGCTCCCGGTGGGGATTTCCGGGGACGCCGCGGCTGCTACTGATCTGCACAGCTCTCATCTGACCGGCAGCATTGCGGAGCAACGGGGGTTATTATCCGTGATCGTAGGTAGGCATGCGATGGGCGCTCTCCGTCGCGGCCTGAAATAGCGGGTATCACCAAAAAACCTCGGACGCCCCGCTTATCCGCCGGAAAGCCGACATCTATTTTCATTGATGGAGCCGGCGCCTGCCTGTACTATGAGGTTTCAGGGGAAGCTCGTCACAGGGCGTCAAGATGCGACCCTGCGACTGCCACGAAAGCGTTGTGCGGCCATCGTTCGTCCAGGTAGTACCCGGAGGGTCAGGCTTTCTGTGTGCGGGCCGGTTTCGCGTAGCCGAACGAATTTCCCGGCAATGGATGCGGCGGTTGGGCCTGGCCCCCACTCACGGCGTTCGTTGTATTTTCGTCAGGAGGTTGTCGAGATGAAGATCGTCAGTCACTTACTGGTCACTCTTACTTTCTTGTGCGGCATTTCTTTGGCTCAGGAAGGCGGCACTGTCGGCATTTACGGCACGGTCACCGATCCTGCAAACGCGGCTGTCTCTGGTGCCAACGTGACAGTGACACACGTTGAAACCGCGCAGGTGCGCACGACTAAGACCAACACCGAGGGACAATACCAGTTCCAGTTGTTGCCGTTGGGATCTTTCCGGATCTCCGTCGAGCAGACTGGCTTCTCGAAGGTGGAACGGACCGGTCTTGTATTGCAGGTGAACGACAACGTCAAAGTGGACGTGCGACTGCAAATAGGCTCTGTCGCGACGAGCGTCGAAGTGGTCGAAGAGGCCCAACTCGTGCAGACCCACGATTCCCTCGTGAAGGAAGTGGTGGACTCGCGGCGCGTGGTTGATCTTCCGCTGAACGGACGGGTGCTCGCCGACCTGGCGATCCTGTCACCCGGCGTTGTGCCGGCGAACGGTGCGTACGCCACGCAAACCTATGACCAGAACAATGGCTATAAGGCCGCGTTGAATACACGGGAGCTCATGATCAACGGTGCACGGCCGAACCAGACCTACTACACCCTGGATGGCGGCATAAACGTCGATATCATGTATAATCTTGGCCTGCCGTTCCCGTTTCCGGATGCCACGCAGGAATTCAGCATCCAGACCGCCGGTCAGGGTGTCGATATTGGCCATGGGGTGGGCGGTACCATCAACGTCGTCACCAAGAGCGGCACCAACCAAGTCCATGGAGACGTGTTCTGGTTCATTCGGAACACCGCGCTGAACGCGGAGAACTTCTTCTCTAAAACTCCCGACAACCTCAAGCGCAACCAGGGCGGTTTCACCCTGGGAGCACCCATTCTCAAGAACAAGCTGTTTGTGTTCGGCGGTTTCGAGCGGACCTGGGTGCGGCAGATTAATGGCTCCAACAGTACTACCACCATGCCGCTTTTGCATCGGCAAGGGAACTTCTCCGACATTAAAACGGCGATCCTCGATCCTACGACCGGCGTGGCATTTCCAGGCAACCAGATTCCCGCCTCCCGGTTGTCGCCCGCCATGCTCAACCTGCTCGCGTGGGAGCCGCCGCCGAACAGCGGCACGAAATATGTCTATCCGACTTACAACACGGTCGACATCGACCAGGAGGTGCTCCGGGTGGACTACCAGGCAAACGCCAAGAATTTCTTCTACGGCCGGTTTTACCGGCAGGATGGCGTAAATGAGTTCCCCCCGGTTGGCAAGAACCTCTTTTCGGTGAAGAATGGCGGGTGGATGATCGACGACAACCTCACGCTGGCCTGGACATTCGTCCCCACTTCGCACCTCTCGTCGGATGCCCATCTCACCGGGTTCCTCGGGCCGGCTGCGCGGACGTTGGACTGCGTCTGGGGCACTGTGGCAACTTTCGGCGTGCAGATCAATCCGCGCTCCTGCGAAGTAAGCATCACCACGACGGGCTCCGCCACGGTCTCGCTCTCAAGCAGTTCCCGCACGGCTCCATTTAACCGTGCGGACTTCGGTTTTTCGGACGCCTGGAGATATATGAAGGGCGCGCACAGCCTGGTTTTTGGCGCCGACTTCAATTGGAACCGCTACAATATGGACAATCCTTACCACGGCTCCGGTGTGTTTACTTTCAGCGGGGCGTGCAGCGGCAATGGCCAGGCGGACGTCATGCTCGGCTGCATGGTTAATTTCCTTCAAGGCAACGGCACGACCGAGTACCGGCGAGAGCACTACCGAGGGCTCTACGCCGGGGACGCCGTACGCCTCTCCCCGCGTTTCACCTTGAACCTCGGCCTGCGCTGGGAGCCGTTCGGGTTCGTGACCGATCAGTGGAACCGCAACGTCGTGTTTGAGCAGCAGTTGTACAACTCGGGATGGGTTTCTCAGATGTATCATAATTCGCCTCCCGGGTTGGTCTATCCTGGTGACACCGTCAATGGGCAGAAGATCGGGCCAGCGGCTACCGACATTTCGCACCGCCTCTTCGCGCCGCGCGTCGGTCTCGCGTGGGACGTCACGGGTAACGGCCGGTTGAGTGTCCGCGCCGGCTACGGGCTGTACTACAGCGTGCCGGAGACGTACATTTTGAACGGGATGACCAACTCGGCTCCCTTCGGGTATGACCAGCTCTTGCAAGGCGGGCAGTTCGACAACCCCTATGCCGGCCGAGAACAGTACAACATCTTCCCCCTCACCGGGGAGTTTTTGAAGAATCCCAACCTGGTGTGGCCGCCCGCAGGAGAGAATTTTGTGCTGGAGCCGAAGTACAACATCCCCTCGACGAACTCGTGGAACCTGGTGGTTGAGCGGCAGTTCGGAGCCTCCTGGATGTTGCGCGCGGCCTATATAGGCAGCAGGAGCAACCACCTGGAAGGCACCTACAACATCAACCCGCCCATCTACAAGCCGTCGCTGACGCTGCTGCAGAACCAAGCCACCGAAGACACGACGCGGCGTGCGATGAAGCAATTCACTGACCTGTTCGTTCTGTGTTCTTGTCTCCCCTCGAATTACAACGCGTTGCAGGTATCCTTCAACAAGCGTTTCAGAAATGGCCTGACCCTGCTCACAAACTGGAGTTGGTCCAAGGCGATGGACTACATTTCCGATGGCACGGATATCCAAACCATGAGTGGTGGATCAAACGCCCCTCTAAGTGCTTACATACGCAATCCGTCCAATCCACTGAGCTACCGCGGGCCGGCGGACTGGGACACGCCGCAGCGGTTCGTGGAATCGTTCGTGTACCGGTTGCCCGACCCGGGCAAGCGCCTCGGACTGGGGATTGTGAGCGCCGTTGCGCGCAACTGGTCGCTAACCGGCATTTTGGTTCTGCAATCGGGCCGCCCGTTCTCGGTCACCACCAGTGCGGACGTTCTGGCCGGGGCCGGTGCTGCGATGGGTGAGCAGATCGGACCTCTCGTTCTGAGCGGCCAATCGCGCGGGCGGCAGATCGCACAGTACTTCAACGCGGCGAACGTGATCGCTGCGGCGACCGATACCTATGGCAATATGGGGCGCAACAGCATACGGGGACCTAACTTCAGGAACCTGGATACATCCATTTACCGGCAAATCGACTTGCCGTTCCGGGAATCCATGAAACTGACGGTCCGCTTCGAGGCGTTCAACGTGACGAACCGCGTCAATCTGAGCAATCCCAGCGCGAGTGTCGGCGGCAGCAACTTTGACGCCATCACCAGCACGCAGAACGATCCGCGGATCCTTCAGTTCGCGGTCAAGTTTGCGTTTTGATCCGTGGCACGGCGGGAAGGGAACCCGAGCGGGCCGTGTCCATTGGTTGCAGGCAGGGTTGAATTATTGTAGGCCTGAGAAATCGTTTCGACAGCCGACCTTCACTGTGGCCATTGAATTGAAGGTGCCATACCAGACTGGCTTTCGCGAAGGCGGGAGCCAGTCTGTGCAGGTGTTGGCGGCAGCCCAAAGACCGAGTTCTCGCCGTTCGCCTTGTGCGTCAGGCCACATTTGATGCGTGTTTGGGACGACTGCGGTATCGGCCGGCAAGAACGCGACGCCGCCGGACTGCGCCGCGACCACGCGGAGTGACACGACGCACTCACCTGGAAGGATGAGCTTGAGGCCGCTGGTCAGGTCGTACTCGCGCTGCGTGGCGTGCGGCGGCGCCGGATCGCCATCTGCGACGGCTGGTGGCCCTGGGCGGACGCGGGAACGACGTCCGCGTCCCCGCAGTCACCACAGATCAAGCGACAGGTTCCGATAAGCCACGCGTCTGGCAGCTTCGTAACCGGCTGCGCGGGAGTTTCCGGAATCTCCAATTTGCCTGGCGGCGAACTGCATCCCAACTGTACGGGTGGTTCGGTGGGTTCGACGCTCGGAGGCCCGCCATTCGGGAGGATCAGCGGTGTTGAGCAATCTACCAAACCGGCGCGCCAGGGTATAGACCACCTCAGCTAGACTCACATTCTGAATGGAAGAAGTCGAGCCCGCGCGTCAGATCTAGGTTGTACGCCGGGTCCCCGACCCCGGCCGGGGCGCCGTAGGACAGCAGGGGGACCCGCTGTTCATGGCGCGAACCGTGCGAGCGGATCTGGATTTCTACCCTTGCCGCAGGCAGCGATCCGAAGGCGACGTGGCGTTGGGCCAACAAGAAGAGGTCGCCGATCCGTTCCGCCAGCAGATGGAATCGTGCAGCCGCTTCCGCGCGTAGCCAGACTTCCTCGACTCCGGCGACGTCCCGCAGGAGGTCGTAGGCCCTCGGCTCCTCCGACGGCCGGCGGAGGTAGACATAACAGGCGCCACCCAGATTCTGGTGGTGGATGACGTGCTTGTCGCGAATGATTGGGACCGCTTCCGCCTCGATCCCGGCCGCCGCCAGAACACGCGCTACATCAATGCCCTCGGTCTTGGCATTCATGCCATGATCGGCTGTCAGCGCGAGGGAAAGGTCCGGATGGTCATCAACGATCTCTCCCAGCAACCGGTCCAGTTCGTGCATATGCGCGAGCGACCGCTCGTCGGCCGGGGAGTAGGTGTGCATCATGTAGTCGGTGGTGCTCAAGTAGACGACGTCCAGATCGTTGCGGCGAAGTAGATGGCGGGCCGCCCGGAAGACCCAGTAGTTGACGCCGGCGGAATACATTTCGGGCTTTGGCCCGATGGCTGCCACGAATTCCGCCTCCGGCATCTCGGCGGCAACCGCGACCTCGGCGCCGCGCGCCAGCAGCGTTTTGATCTTGTCCTTGGCCGTCACCATTGCGGAACGGAGACCGCGGTTGGCGGCGCGCTCGAATAGGGTCGGCCGAAGCAGGAAGTCGGCGCTCTCCATCATGACGGATTCGCCGTTGCGGGGATCGAAGTAGAAGTTGGACACGATGCCGTGTTCCGACGGAAAGCAACCCGTCACCACCGAAGCGTTATTGACATTCGTGACGGAGGGGATGACGCTCTTGCCCACCCTGTACCGGCCGCCTGCCATCAACCGTCTCAAGTTCGGCATGTCGCTGCGGTCGACATATTCCGGGTCCAGGCCATCGATTAGAACGATTAAGGTTTTCCGTGATTTGGGTCCCATCACCTTAGCCTAACGGCAGCGGGGTTGCAGGGGCGATCTTCCCAATCTCGGGAAAGGGCACAAGCCGAATGCAGGAAGGCGGAAAACGAATATCCCTTTTCGTTGTGAATCACTGCGCACTGCACTACTCTGGAGCTTCCTCGGGGGCTATGCGCCTCTCAGGGGCATTCTGCATGGCGACTTCCGAGCTAAAACCGATCCTTGACGCCGGCTCTTTCCGCCGGGGCCAGTGGCGAATTCTCCTGCTGGTGATGTTCTGCTACTTGTTTTTTTACACAGGTCGCCAGAACTTCGGGTTTGCCGCGCGCGGCATGCAGGAGGAACTCCACCTCTCGTCGACGGCCATCGGGCTGTTCAACGCCATGCTGTTGCTGGGCTACGGCGTTGGACAGGCGATCAACGGCAATCTCGCCGACATGTACGGGGCGCGGCGCATGGTGGCGATCGGAGCCTTTGCGTCGGTGGCGCTGAACTGGTGCGTCAGCCTGAGTCAGTCCTTTCTGGTGGCCGTGGCAGCCTGGGGCGTCAACGGCCTGGCGCAGTCCACGGCATGGCCGGCAATGAACCGCGCCCTGGCCAACTGGTGGCCCAAGAACGAGAGGGGCAAAGCCATCGGGCTGTACTTGCTCGCGGCCGGCTTCTCCAGTTCCCTCACATTCATGCTGTGCATTCTAGTGATCAGCAACCTCGACTGGCGATGGGTATTCCGTCTGCCGGTGTCGTTGCTTCTGCTTGGCGGCGCGGTCTTTTTTCTCTTCGCCCGCGACCGTCCGGAGGATATGGGATTCGCACCGCTTCCAGCCGACGCGGCGGACGAACTCCCGCCGCCGTCGGGTGAGACTTCCTTCCAGCGCTACGCCGCGGTCCTGCGCAACGGGCCGTTTCGATTAGCCTGTTTATCGATAGGCTGTGAGAGCGTGGCGCGCTACGGCCTGCTGAGTTGGGTTCCCATCCATTTTCTCGGCGCAAACTGGCGCAACAACACAGCCGGCCTTTGGGTCACCATGGCATTGCCGCTGGGGATGGCGGTCGGGGCGCTGACCGCGGGACTGGCCGCAGACCGGTGGTTTCCGAACCGACGTGCCCGGGTGGTGCTCTACTACCTCGGCGCCGCGACGGTGACTTCATTTCTGCTGGCGGTTGTGCCCACGTCCAACACCCTGGCCGGGATGATTCTGCTGGCGGTGACGGGCTTCCTCGTGTACGGTCCGCAAGCGTCCTACTGGGCACTGTGCCCAGGTCTGGTGGGGCGGGAGCGCGCCGGCACGGCCACGGGATTGATGGACTCGGTCGCGTACGCGTTTGCCGCGCTGGGGCAGGTCGTGATCGGCCGCGCGATTGACATCAGCCATACGACCACGTCGGCCTTCGTGGTGATCGCGATTGCGTGCCTGATTGGTGCGGTAATCATTCTACCGGTGAAAAAATGACTATGAAACCCATTCCTGCAACTTCGACGGCGGCGGTCTTTCACGAAGTGGGGGCCCCGCTGAAGCTGGAACAATTTCCCATCCCTGAACTCAAAGGTAGCGAAGTGCTGGCCCGCATCGTTTGCTCTACGATTTGCGGCAGCGATCTTCACTCCTACTTTGGCCGGCGTCATTCGCCCATACCGAGCGTACTAGGCCACGAAATGGTGGCTGAAGTACAAGCCACCGGTCCAGTCGGCGCCCGCGACTTCAACGGCCAGCCGCTGAAGATCGGAGACCGCATCACCTGGTCGATGGTCTGGAGTTGCGGCCAATGCTTCTACTGTACGCGCGGTCTCAGGCCGAAGTGCGAGAATCTGATGAAGTTCGGCCACGAAGAGATCATCCCGGGCCGCGCCTTGATTGGCGGCATGGCGGAACACTGCCATCTGCCGGAAGGGACTGCGATTTTCAAGGTTCCGGACAACGTTCCCGATGTGGTGGCGAGTCCGGCAAACTGTGCCACTTCTACCGTGGCGGCCGTATTTCGCTACGCCGGCTCCGTTGCCGGGCAAATCGTGGTTGTCCACGGCGCCGGCATGCTTGGCCAGACTGCGTGCGCGATGGCCGCGGTCGGCGGCGCGGCACAGGTCGTCGTGCTCGAACCAGATGCGCGGAGGCGGGAGAAGGCATTACGCTTCGGCGCCACCGAGGCGCTCGACAGCTCCCGGCCTGAGAAAGAGATCCTGGCGCGTATCAAGGAACTAAGCGCCGGACGCGGCGCGGATATTGGCATGGAGCTGGCGGGTTATCCGGAATCGATTGAACTAGGCATCGGGCTTCTGCGGATGGGCGGACGTTTCGTGATGGCTGGGGCGACCTTCCCCAGCCGGCCCGTACAACTACTGGGCGAACAACTGGTGCGGCGCATGATCCAGATCATCGGCGTCTACAACTACTCGCCAGAAGACCTGGAGAGCGCGCTCAACTTCCTCGCCAAGGCCGTCGACAAGTATCCCTTCGAGGAACTGGTGGGTAAGCGATTTCCGCTGAGCGCCGTGAACGAAGCCGTCGATTATGCTGAGACGCAAAGGCCGCCGCGCGTGGCACTGATTCCATAGCAGTACTTTATTTCAGGAGAAACAATGAGCAATACTACGCAGACTATGACCGGCGTTCGCGCCGTAATCTTTGACATTTCCGGCACGACGCTTGACTACGGCAGCCGTGGACCGGTGGTCGCCTTCGTCGAACTGTTCGCCCGTCACGGCGTGACGGTCAGCGAGGCAGATGCCAGGAAACCAATGGGCACCCACAAGAAGGACCACATCTGGACCATAGTCACTGAACCTTCAATCAGCGAGCGTGGGGCGAAGGTCAACGGAGCGCCCGCCACGCGAGCCGACTTGGACAAGCTCTACGACGAGTTCACGCTGCTCCAAATGGAAGTGCTGCCCCGTCACTGCGACGTCATCCCCGGGGTGCCGGAGGTGGTGAAGCAACTGCGCTGCCGCGGCATCAAGATCGCCAACACCACCGGCTTCGACACCGGGATGATGGGGGACCTGATCCGCTTGGCGGGCGAGGGCGGCTACACGGCCGACCTCTGGGTGTGTCCCGATCAAGTGGGCAAGGGCCGACCCGCACCCTGGATGGCTCATTACGCTGCGAAGCAGTTGAATGTCTATCCGATGTCGACCTTCGTGAAGGTGGGCGATACGCTGGCCGATGTCGAGGAAGCGCACGCCGCCGGTATGTGGGCGGTGTCGGTCCTGCGTCACGGAAACGAAGTAGGCCTCTCAAAGGATGCGGTGGAGAAGCTGTCGCCAGCGGATCTCGAGGCGGCCATCAGCGGCGCGCGCGCGCGCCTGGCAGCGAAGGGCCCGCACTACATCATCGATGGCACCGCGGACCTGATTCCGGTGATCGACGAGATCTCGGCCCGCATCGCACGTGGCAAGCGGCCGTAGGAAGAGACGGTGGCCGTTGTGCCGCCCCGCCGCAAGCCGCCGATCCGGTCCTTCAACATCAAGGGGCCGTTGCCGGTCAATATGCGGCGAGTAGCCTAAGAGTGAAGCCGCGATCCTGG
>OCZT010002660.1_pt1 | contig 18371 bp, 14 predicted proteins | sample 1539031 | NCBI WGS metagenome assembly OCZT01 (sample SAMEA3539308, study PRJEB22396) | soil metagenome | biome: tundra; feature: field; material: soil | place: USA | collected 2010-05 | depth 0.15 m | reverse complement strand
ACCATGGGAACACCACTCCCGCACCTTCCCCGCCAAATCCACCGGAAAAATCCTCTCCGCCGAAGCCTCAATCTCCTCCACCCCCCACCACCGAATCTCCTTCATCAGCTCAATCTCGTCGGCGGTCACTCCCCGCAGCGCCGGCGCATCCGCCGCACACCGCGCCGTAAACACGAAGTCCACGTTGTCCCGCATCTCCCCCTGGTGCTCAAACTGAGTAGCTTCCGAATACACCGGCCCCACCACATCTACCTCCAGCCCCAACTCCTCGCGCAACTCCCGCACCGCCGCCTCCACTGGCGTCTCCCCAGCCTCAATCTCCCCGCCCGGAGTCAGCCAGAACACGAACTCCCCATCCGCCCGCATCACCACACACCGAATCAACAGCACCCGCCCCGCCGGATCGAACACCATCACCCGCGCCGTCCGTCTGCTACGCACTCGAATCCTGTCTTGGCCTCTTGACGATCAAAACAAGTCCTATCAGAAGCATCGCGAAACTAAATCCGTAGTACGTAACTATCTCTATCTCGCCGACTGGAGGGTTGGAACTCGCGCCACCAATAGCGAAGACACCAAAGATCATGAGCAATAATCCAATACCTACGCGCCGCCCTCTCTTCGCCGTCACTTCTGACTCCCAGCCGCCCGCCGGGCCGCGAACTCCGCTGGCGTAGGAATCGCCTCCATCCCCCGCCCCGCAAACATCTCCCCAAACAAATGCTTCATCTCGCCCGCGATCAACCCGTTCGTCGCCAGCACCTCGCGCGAGTCCAGCGTAAACTTCCCGCCATCAAAGTGTGTCACCGTCCCGCCTGCCTCCTCGACCAGCAGATATCCCGCCGACGTGTCCCACGGGTTCAGGTTGAACTCCCAAAACCCGTCCAGCCTCCCGCATGCCACATACGCAAGGTCCAGCGCAGCCGATCCCGCCCGCCGCACCCCATGCGAGCGCAGCGTCACCTCATGATAAAAATGCACATTCGGCGACCTATGTCTCTTCTGCGAAGGAAACCCCGTCGCCGTCAGCGCCTCCTGCAACATCTTCGTCTTCGAAACATGGATAGCCCGCCCGTTCAGAAACGCCCCCCTCCCGCGTTCAGCCGAAAACATCTCATCGCGCAGCGGATCGTAGATCACTCCCGCGACCATCTCCCCATCCGCATCCTTCGCCAGCCCTGCCGCCCGACGTTCCAGCCCCAGCACCACGCAGAACGCCGGAAACCCATGCGCAAAATTCGTCGTCCCATCCAGCGGGTCCACATACCACCGAAACTCGCTGTCCATCTGGTCGCGCGTGCCCTCTTCGCCGTAGATCCCGTGCGCAGGAAACGCCGCCGCCAGACGCTCCCGAATCATCGCCTCGCTGGCCCGGTCAGCCTCGGTCACCAGGTCCACATCGCCCTTGTACTCGGTCGCAACTCCCTTTTCGTAGAACCCCCGCAGCAGCGCCCCCGCTTTCCTCGCAATCCCCTCCGCCACATGCGCAAACTCAAACCGCTTCATCGAATCGCCCTCACCCCAACCCTACCAGTTCGCCTCCATCCCACCCGAGAACCTGACATCCCGACAGCCGGCCATCTCCCCCAGGCCGTCATCCCGACCGAAGCAACGGACAGTCCCACCGTCCGTTGCGGAGTGGAGGGACCCCCGCATTTCGTCCTTGCAGTTGTCTGTTCTAGTGCCGTCATTCCGGCAAGCCAGAACCTCAGCATTCATCTGTTCGTCATTCTGGCGAAGCCCCATCGGCCCATCACGTCAGGGAACAAGGGCTGAAGAGATTGCTGAACAGTGTTGTTCTTTCAGCGTTTGGATTAGCGTGGGGCTTCAGCCCCACGAATAAGGCTCAAGAATCAACGGGCTTTAGCCCCGGGCCTTCCCTTAGTCCCGGCGAAGGAGCCTTTTTCAGCAACCCTGTGAAGGCCCCCTTTATAGGCCTGTCACCAGGATTCAGCGCCGCCATTGAGTCTCATTGCGTGCCTGCCTGAGCGAGCAATCATAATTCCGCATTTTGCCCGTCCCCGGTTCGCCGCAAATCTCCTGTCAAGCCCCCGCAGCCCGCTTCGCGCTCCCAACTCAAGCCATAACAGCCACTTACGCCGCAAAACTAATTGGCATACTAGTTATCCTCCAGAGCGTACAATTAAAGTAGTTGTACAAGAGAATTCCTCTGGCGCTGTCGATCCAAATCCCAAGGGGTTTTTATAACCAACGCCAAATGAATCACTTACCATAAGTGGCTTGTTTTGAATACTTTGCCACTAAGTTGTTTGTTTATAAGACTTTGCGGATTTAGTACCCGGGGGGGTACCCTACCGCGAGTCGGCGTAGTACCCCGTTCGGTAGCGGAGGGAGTAGGACTCTCTGCCCGCCCCATCGGTCAACGACACTCTGATTCTCCGGAACGGGTTGTCGCCGCCCCGCTCAGGCGAGTAGTACCCAAGCAAGTACTGCGTCCGCAGGTCGTCCGAGACGTGGCGAAACGCCGGCTCCAGGTCCGACGGATCTTCCACGTAGTAGTATTTGCCGCCCGTGTCCTCCGACATCTGGATCAGCGCGTGCTCGCCCCCGGTATTCCGTCCGGCGTCCGACGCGATCGGCACGATGATAATCGAGTAAATCATCGCACCGGCCCGCTGAGCCTCTTCGACCGCCTGCTCATACCGCTCGCCCTGAACCGAGTCGCCGCCGTCGCTGATGATCACCAGCACGCGCCGCCGGTTGGCCGCAGGTGAAGTCGAGCCGAGCCGCTGGCTGGCCAGATACACGGCGTTGTAAAGCGCCGTCTCCTGGCCGTGCTGCATCTGGCCGAGCCCCTGTTCGATGCGCTTTTGCTGGTTCGTAAACGGCACGATCTCGCGCACCGTGTCGGCGAAGTCCATCAGGTCGAGTTCGTCCTGCTCGCGCAGAATCGCATGAACAAAGTGCTTCGCCGCCTGCCGTTCCAGACGGTCGCTGGTCATCACCGTCTCGCTCGAATCGATGGCCAGCACAATCGACAGCGGACTGGTCGCCTCGCGCTCGAACACTGCAATCGTCTGCGCCTTGCCGTCCTCGAAGAGTTGGAAGTCCTTCTTCTCGAAGCCGCCCACCGGCGAGCCGTGCCCATCGACCACGTTGAGCGCGACGTTCACCAGCCGCGTCCGCACGCGAATGGTCGCGACATCGCCATCCCGGTTCACGGGCTGTTCTGTCTGCCCCGAACTCCGCCCAGCCGCTGGCTTGGTCAGAGGACCGGCAACTGGCTCAACCGAAGTCGCATTCGGATGAGGCGTCCGCCGCTCAACCGGAGCAGCAGTCTTTTGCGTCCCACTCGGCTGCGACTTCGGCTTCGCCTGCGCGGGCAGCGCCGGACTCGGCTCGGCCTGCGTCTCCTGCGCCCAGGTCTGCACACTACCCGGCGCGAAACACAGCGCGGTAACCAGCAATGCTGCCGCCGCTTTCATCCCAGAACACCTCGTCGGTGTACTGCAAGTTCATCGGGAAACGGCTCTCCATCGGCCCACACCGCGCCGTCCGCAAAGGTCTCCTTCTTCCAGATGGGAACCGTCTTCTTTAGCGTATCGATCAGCCATCGGCAAGCGTCGAACGCCGCTGCGCGATGTGCGGAGGCAACCACAATCAGCACGCTCGTCTCGCCGACCATCAAGCGTCCGAGACGATGCACCAACGCAACATCTCGCACTCCGAACTTCGCAATCGCCTCCGCCGCCAGACGTTGCATGTGCTCGAGCGCCATCTCGCGATACGCCTCATAGTCGAGATACAGCGTGCGCCGCCCGCGCGTATTGTCGCGCACAATGCCGTCGAAGACGCACACCGCCCCATCGCCGCCAGCCTTCATCGCAGCGACGATCGCCTCCGCCGGGATGGGCGCATCCGTGATCTCGATCCTGCCGGACGGGCCGCGCTCTTCGATTTCGCCGATGTCCTCGATGCTCATCGTCCTCCCGCGCCACCGCTCACCGGCGGCAACAGCGCGACCTCATCGCCGTCGCGCAGCGCAGCGTCGGGCATAGCGTACTCCCGATTTACGGCTACGGCGAGACTGCGCCAAAGCCGCTCGTCCAAACCATGACCGGTCTCGTTGCCCATCGAATCATTAGACGTTCGGCCGCGTAAAATTCTTAGCAATTCGCCCACCGTCCCCGGACCGGCCATCTCGACCTGCTCGCCCGCAACTCCGAACATATCCCGCAACACGCCGAAGTAGAGAAGATGGACTCGCACACGCCAAGAATACCGCGCCCGCAGCCTAGTGGGGATCGAAGAAAGGATCGAAGAGTTCCAGCGTCTCAGCAGGGTACCAAACACGTTCGCCCTCCACTCGCGCAAACGGTGTCATCCGATGTGGCCGCCGCTCACTCTTTCCCGCAGCCGTGACAAAGACGTCCTCCACTAAACCGCCGCGCGCCAACACGGCATCCCCGATCAGGGATCGATGACAGCGCCATGGAACCGCTTCCGCGCACATCACGGCAACTCCGGCAAAGCTTGGCAGTCCCATCAACTCTGCGATCTCCGCGGCAAACTCCGCCGTCTGCATGTAATCGGCATAACCACGGAAACTCTCGTTCCGCCATCCGCCGTTAATGCTATCCAGACGCGGGCGTCGACGGCCGCCCAGGCCCTTGCGCCAAATCGGACTGATCCCGGCCCGCTCCAGCTCGGCGAAAAGGGCTGGCTGCTCATATTGCGGGTTCCGTCGCGAGCGCGGAATGCTGCGCACATCCACAAGTGTGCTGCATCCGTTCTGCCTGAGCGCCTCCAGGAACACCTCGATAGGCAGTGTGGAATGCCCAATCGTCAACATTCACATCTCCAGAGTCCGTACGTAGTATGCCGCACGTTCAGCACTTGTCGAGCTACGAATCTCCAACGACATCAAAGAAGTCTTCGGGACCTCCGCCGCGCCGGGTATATTACTGGGATGCGTTTCTGCTTTACGCATACGACTCGCACCCACCATTTGATCGTCTTCACAAGATGCACGAGCCCCGTAGCTGAGATCCCCGTCCGATAGGACGCAAGAGTGACCCCACTATGAGAACCCTCCTTCTTTCGATGGCGCTTTTACCAGCGCTGTCCGCCGTCGCCCAACAACCCGCGCAGCAGCCAGCGCCGCCCCAGGGTTCGAACTGGCAACACGTTCAGGCGCTGCCCATCGGCTCCTCGATCAACGTCAAGGCGAGGACCACCCATCTCGGTTGCACACTCAAGAGCGTGGACGCCGACTCATTGACCTGCACGCATCGAAAGGACGTCACATTCCAGCGCTCGGATGTTCTAAATATCAGGATCGCCCACCGAGTCCGCTCCACACTGGTGGCAGCGGCCCTCGGCGGCGGCGTCGGAGCCGTCATTGGCGCAGCTTCGATAGGCGGATGTAGCCAGCAACAAAGGCAGAGTTTTTTGGGTTGTTTTCAGATAGTCAGCCGCGCAGACGGGGCCGCGCTCATCGGCGGGGTAGGTGCAATCGTAGCTGCTCCCATCGGCTACTCTACCGACTTCACGCACTCCACTGTCTACAAAGCTCCGTAGCTCCTCGGGACAAGAAAAAGGCGGCCACGAAATCCGTGACCGCCCGCTCTCTTCATACTACGAATCAGCTCGCTGCACTGAGTACTTCCTCGCGAACAACCTCGTCCTCGACCGCCTCGCGCACCGACTTCGGCAACGCGATCGCCAACACGTCCTCAATGCGGCTCGCATAGTGGATGGTGACGCCCGCGATCTGGTCCGGCGACAGGTCTTCGTCCACCTGCTGCTTGCAATCCGTCGGCAGAATCACGTCGCGTACGCCCGCCCGCTTGGCGGCCAGGAACTTCTCCTTGATGCCGCCGACCGGAAGCACGTTCCCGCTGAGCGTAATCTCGCCCGTCATCGCCAGCAAAGGATGCACCGGCGTGTCGGTCAGAAGCGAGACCAGAGCCGTCGCCATCGTCACACCCGCGCTCGGCCCATCCTTGGGAATCGCTCCCGCAGGCACATGAATGTGCAGGTCAGAGTCCTTGAGCAGGTCCTCGTCGAGGTCAAGCGACTTCGCGTTCGAACGCACCCAGGTGAGCGCCGCCTGCATGCTCTCCTTCATCACATCGCCGATCTGGCCGGTAATCGTGAACGTGCCTTTGCCCTTCATGCGATTGGCTTCGATGAACAGCACGTCGCCACCAGCAGGCGTCCATGCCAGCCCAACCGCAACGCCCGCACGCTTTGTGCGCTCAGCAATCTCCGTATCAACGCGCACCTTGATCCCGCCGAGGAACTCGAGAATTACTTCCGGCGTGATGACGAGCCTATCGGGCTTGCCCTCCGCGATGCGCCGCGCAAGCTTGCGGCAAATCGTGCCAATTTGCTGTTCCAGCTTGCGCACGCCGGCCTCCCGCGTGTAGTGCCGCGCGATCAGCGCAATGCTCTCCTGCGGAAATTCGATCAGCGCCGGATCGATGCCATTCTCCTTGGTCTGCCGCGGAATAAGGTATTTCGTCGCGATGGCGACCTTCTCTTCCTCGGTGTAGCCGGTCAGTTCGATAATCTCCATGCGGTCGAGCAGCGGCGCTGGCACCGGGTCAAGCTGGTTCGCCGTGCAGATGAACAGCACCTTGGATAGATCAAACGGCTGGTCGAGATAGTTATCGCGGAACGTATTGTTCTGCTCCGGGTCCAGCACCTCCAACAAGGCACTCGCCGGATCGCCGCGGAAGTCGCGCCCAAGCTTGTCGACCTCGTCGAGCATAAACACTGGATCGTTGGTCTCGACCCGCTTCAGGTTCTGAATCACCTGCCCGGGCAACGCGCCGATGTACGTCCGCCGATGTCCGCGCAGCTCCGCCTCGTCGTGCATGCCCCCAAGCGAGATGCGCGCGAACTTGCGCCCCAGCGCCTTCGCCACGCTGCGGCCGAGCGAGGTCTTACCCACGCCCGGAGGCCCGACAAAGCACAGGATCGGCCCCTTCATGTCTGGCTTCAGGCGACGCACCGAAAGGTAGTCGAGAATGCGGTCCTTCACCTTCTTCAGGCCATAGTGGTCCTCGTCGAGAATCTCTTTGGCGCGCAGAATATCCACCTCGCCGGCAGAGGACTTCGACCACGGAAGCACAGCGAGCCACTCAACGTAGTTGCGCGTGAGCGAGTAATCGGCCGCCATCGCGTTCATCCGGCTCAGCCGGCCAAGTTCCTTCAGCGCGTCCTTCTTGGTCTCCTCGGGCATGCCCGCAGCTTCGATCTTTTCCTTTAGCTCGGCAATGTCCTTCTGGGTGTCGTCCAGGTCGCCAAGCTCTTTTTGGATCGCCTTCAACTGCTCGCGCAGATAATAATCGCGCTGCGAGGATTGCACCGAATCCTGCACTTCGGTCTGGATCTTGTTGCGCAGTTGCTGCACTTCAAGCTCCTTGGCAAGGTGCTTGTTGATGCGCTCCAGGCGCGCGGAAATATCCGACGTCTCCAGCAACTCCTGCTTGTCATTCGTGGTGAGGAACGGCAGCGACGACGCAATGAAATCCGCCAGCCGCCCCGGCTCGTCAATGTTGATGGCAATCGTCTGCAAGTCATCCGACAGCGTGGGCGACGAGCTGACGATCTGTTGAAACTGGCTCACGACATTGCGCTGCAGCGCCTCCAACTCCGGGGAAGCCGTCGGCTCAATCTCTTCGACCGTCTCGCACTCCGCAGTCATAAATGGAGCGACCTGGGCGAAGTCGCCAAGCCTTACGCGCTCGTTCCCCTCGGTAAAGACGAACAGGCTCTGGTTGGGCATCTTGACAACCTTGTGGACGGTCGCACGAGTCCCGATGTGGTGCAGATCGGCGGCCTGTGGAGCATCCTGCCGGGCGTCCCGCTGCGCGACCACAAGGATCGTCTTCTCCTCGCCAAGCGACTGGATCAGCTGGATGGAACTCTCTCTCCCAACCGTCAACGGCAGAACAGCGTGCGGAAAGAGCACGGTATCCCGAACCGGCAGCACCGGAATCGGTCGGCCTGTAGTGGTAACTTCTGATTCGTCAGACGTTTTTGCCGCGGTTGGCTTGATAATACTTACAAAGTCGCTAGCCATCGTTTATCCTTGAGTGTCTTTATATCATATTTCCTACATTGGATGCATCAGCCATCATCGAAGTCGCAGCCCATTCGGCAGCTCGATTTGCTCGCCTGGGACAGGAATCTACCCGTAACCTGTTAGACGGGTCCGCTCCGTATCCCGCCATCGGTGGCGCCAGCGTCCCCTTCGCCCAAACAGCCAGTTACGGCAATCATGCAGTAGAAGGACTATGCCGCTACGTAGCGCCCCAACTCCTTTACCATGTGGCAATGGCGGGCAAGTTGGCCGAGCGCAGCGTCAATCTGGGCGTCCGATTCGAACCGCAAATCGACGAAAAACACGTACTCCCAAGGCATTCCCGGAACCGGCCGCGACTCGATCTTGGTTAGATTCACCCCCATCTTCGCGAACTCCTCGAGCGCCAATACCAGCGTTCCCGGCCGGTGTGCGACGCTGAACGCGAGGCTCGCCTTGTTCGCGCCCGCAGCAGGCAGCGAAACACCCGCATGCTCCCCCGGCTCCCGAAACAACAGGTGAAACCGGGTGTAATTCTCCGCATGGTCCTCAATCCCCGCCACCAGTACCTCGGCGCCGTACTGCCGCGCCGCAAGCTCCGGAGCGATGCCGGCCGTGTCGTCAAGCCCCTCGGCCATCAAATGTTTCACGCTCCCGGCCGTATCGTAAAAATTGACAACCTCGAACCACGGATGCTCTGCCAGCCAGCGCCGGCATTGCGACAGCGCAACCGGATGGGACATCACCCGCTTGATGTCGGCTGGCGCCACGCCAGGCCGCACAATCAGGTTGTGGCGCACCCGCAGAAGGCTCTCCCGCGCAATCCGCACCGGATGCGCGAGCAATAGGTCATAGTGCTCCGCGACCGATCCATGCAGGCTGTTCTCGATCGGCAGCACCGCCCCATCGACCGAACCCGACTCCAGGCGCTCGAAAACCTCCGCCGACGTGGCGCAGGCGGCAATCTCCAATCCCCCGGCTTCGATCCCCGGAGCGTCCCCCAGCATCGCAAGCGCCGCCATGTGGCTGTTCGAACCCAGTTCGCCCTGGATTGCCACCTTCACAGGCAACCCCCATCTGCGTCCCTTATCGAAATCTCATTTCCACCGCGCAATTGGCAACCTCATTCCGATCCTACGCAACTTACCACAAGGATGGCCCCGCAGTTGGTTTTTGACAGGCCTATGGCAGAAAGGATTGCCGGGCAGGTTCAGGAGAAAAGAATGCTTTGGACGATCACCATCGTTTTATTCATATTGTGGCTGTTGGGAATGGTCAGCAGCTACACTCTCGGGGGCTGGATTCATATCCTGCTCGTCCTCGCCGTCATCGTGCTCATCTTCAACCTGCTCTCGGGAAGACGCGCAGTTTGACAAACCACACGCCCGGGCGATCCGTCCGGACTTCAACTGACTAAGCGCAGAGTAACTACACAGGAGTACGGTTATGAATCGTGACACAGCAGAAGGAAAATTCGACCAGATGAAGGGTAAAGTGAAGCAGTCGGTCGGCGAAGCAGTCGGCAACGATAAGCTTGCAAACTCAGGAACCGCCGATCAGGTCAAAGGCGCAGCGAAGCAAGCCTGGGGTAATACGAAAGATGCCGCCAATGCGGCTTCCGACAACGCCCACGCGCATGCGGAGTCTGCGGGACGCGATGTGCGCGACAAAATAAAGTCAACCGCCCAGAACGCCAAGAACGCGGTCAGCGAAAAGGCGGAAGACATCAAACAGCGGAATAAGCGGACAGCCTGATCTAACGTGTCCGTTTCAGCTTCTTCCAGAAGGGCCCACGCGATGTGGGCCCTTCCTTTATTTATGAAGAAGAACATCCGCAGCAAAGAAGCCGAAGAAGGCAATCGAGATCAATCCATTCAGCGTGAAGAAGGCCGCATTCATGCGCCGCAAGTCGCGTGGCGAGACGATGCTGTGTTCGTACGCCAGCAGCGCCGCGACGGTGGCAATTCCAGACAGCGCCAGCGGGCCTAGCCCAAACAGCCGCATCAGCCACAGCAGCATGCAAAGCATCCCCACATGCATCGCCCGCGCGATCCAGAAGGCCGGCGTGAGGCCGAAAGCCTGGGGCACACTATTCAGACCCGCCGCGCGGTCGTGCTCAAAATCCTGGCAAGCGTAGAGAACATCGAAGCCGCCAGCCCATAGCACCACCGCGCCGGACAGCACGGCGATCCGCGGATCAAGCGACCCGCGCACCGCGATCCAGGCAGCCGACGGCGCGATGCCCAGCGCCAGCCCAAGCACAACGTGCGACCACCTGGTCACGCGCTTCATGTAGCTGTAAGCCAGAATGATGACCAGCGCAAGCGGCGCCAATTCCAGCGTCAGCCGGTTCAGCATGGCCGCCGCCAGCACAAACACGCCTGCGGAGACTGTAACGAAGCCGGCAACAAACCCCGCGCTCAATCGTCCGTCGGGAAGAGCGCGCATCGACGTGCGCGGATTGGACGCATCCAGTCGCGCATCCACCAGCCGATTGAAGGCCATCGCTGCCGAGCGCGCCGAGACCATACAAACCACAATCCAGACCAGCACCGGAATCCGCGGCCAGCCGCCCGCAGCCAACACCGCGCCAGTCAACGCGAACGGCAACGCGAAGATCGAGTGTTCCCACTTGATCATCTCCAGCGTCAGCCGTGTACTCTTCCAGGGATTGGCCATGACTCCATCTTAAGCGAGAAAGGGCCTCTGCACTGCGGGATCGCGGGCGTCAGCCCATTGTTGAAAAGGCCGCGCCCGCTTCTCCCAACTTATTTCTCAGGCCGCGAACCGGCAACCTGCAGGTCGTTGGTGACTTTGAACACTCCCGGGACGCCGTTAGCCCGTATACCGGCGACGTCGCGATCCATCTTGCTGTCGACCACACCGGATAACGTAACGTTGCCATTGACCACCGTAATGCGAATGGGCTTGGCCGGATCCATCGCATACCGCTGCAACTGCGACGTCCCGTAAATTGCGCGTGCCAGGTCAATCCGCAGGCGATCGTCCATGGGCGACAAAGGCGCCACCTCAAGGTTATCGACAACGTCCCTCACCCCCGCGGTATGAGACACAACGCTCAGCGCGGAGTCCTTGTCACTTGGACCATAGACCGTCCCGCCCAGTGTGACGACACCGTTCTGTACGCCAAGCGTGATCGCGTTGAATGCTGTCGTCCCGTATCCAACACGGTCATAGGAAAGCGCTCGCGCGAGCTTTTCGCGCAGTGCAGCATCGTCCATCGCTGGCCCGTCGATCGTAATCCCGTTCTCGACGCCTCTCACTCTCTTCACATGGTGGACGCGTTTGTCTGCATCCTCCTTATCCGCATAGTTACTTACGCTTCCGGAAAGCATTACATCGCGTCCCCGAACCGTGGCGGACACGTTCTTGAACCGCTGATTGTCCAATGCCTTATGAACATCCGCTTCGATCTGGGCGTCATTGTTGGAATCCTGCGCGAACGCGGCGTGCACCGGGGTCGCCACAACTCCCAACATGACAGGGAAACTCAACACCGCCAATGCCGCCGAAAGCCACCGCTCTCTCTGAACCATAACGTTTCTCCTTTGTATCAACTACCTGTCGATTAGATGAATCAAGCCATCGCAAAGGTTCAACCAGGGCACGTCCAGTAGCGTCACGCGGGACTATGCCCATTAGAAGCCGCCGCTATGAAAGCAGGTAGACAATTGCGCCTAACACCTTGCCGGACATTGGGATGCGCATACGCCGCACCCGGATGTCTGGTGGACGGCAGCACTCCCTATCAAGATTGATGGAAGGCGGACCAATCGCCGAACCTTAACGCAAAGTTAAACGCTACCGGTACCGCCTGCGTATCTTGTAAACCACGCTGAAGACGCCTGTCTCGTCGCGCGCCACCACCAGCGACACGTTCGGCGTCAGGTCATACTGCGCCTGCAGCAGAGGCTGGGCCGTGGAGTTGACGTTGGTCGCGTAGGTCGCGCTCAACTGCCGCGTCAACTGCTTCTGCACCGTGATGCGCGCGGTCGAGTTGCCCAGCGTCCCCACAAACGCCGGATCGATCTTGACCGTGCCTCCCCCAAACAGTTTTCCAATGCGGTTGCTGACCGTTGCATTCAGCGCTCCACCAAGCAGCGCGCTTGTCGTTGGATTCGCCCCCTGCTGCACCTCCTGCTCCTGGTAGAGTTGCGCCTCTTCCTGGGTGCGGCCAAGGGCAAGCAGCGCGAAGATATCGGCCTCGCTCAACGGAGGCTCTGACCGATATGTAGGCTTCAGGTTGCTCATCGTACCTTGCAGCCCAACCGTGATGTCATAGGTCTCCACTCGCGCCGTGGCATTGATATCGACTGCCGGGTCGATGCGCACCGGGTTGCTGAAGTAGATGTCGCCTCGTTGCAACTCGTACTTTGTGCCCGCGAACGTCGCGCTTCCGTAGGTGATCTGGATGCGTCCCAAAATGGACGGCTCGGCGACCGTCCCGCGAATGGTCAGATCCACCGTGCCGGCCAGCTTGGCGTACGAATTCTGGAAGTCCAGTTGCGGGGAACTGGTCACATGCATGTCCATCCTGATCTTGTTCGACGCGGAACCGGGATCAGGCGGCGCGCTCACTCCGCCCGCCGAGGAGAACGCGGCGAAGTCCACGTCCGGCCCCACCCCGAAGCGCGTGATCAACACATTTCCGCTTAGCAGCAGGTTCTGCGGGCCACCTTGCAGCGTCAGGTTCGTATTCGCCGTCGTGCTCAATCCATAAAGCCGCACGCGGACCACATCTCCCGTCGCCGTAAGGTCTGCATAGACCCCGTTCTTGTACGTGAGGAAGCCGCCAATCTTCAACTGGCCGCCACCCGTCATCGCCGTGAGACTCTCCACCTGGAGACGATCTTCGTTAAACACGAGCGTCCCGTTCATCGCGCTGAGCCCGTTCGGAACTCCGTCCATCGCGAGGTTTACATTGACGAACTGCACCTTGCCGCTCAGCGAAGGCTTCTTGATCTGTCCTCCCGCGGCAACCGTCAACTCCACCTTCCCGCTCGAGATGATGTCGGGATCAAACGTATGGGCAAGCGCAACACTCACGCTTCCTTTCGCCTTCACATCCAGCTTGCCACCTTTCGGATCGGTCGCGCCGAACACTTGCACCGTGCCGCTTGCCTGCAGGTCCGTATCCTGACCCGTAATGTGAACCTGGTCCAGCGTCGCAATCCCATTCTTCAGGCTCACGCGCAAAGGACCGGCACTCTTCAGTTCGATTCCTTGCAGCTTTACGTCCAGATCATTAAGCTCCGCGGTGCCGCTCAATCCTGTAGGCCTCTTCAAAGGCCCGCTCACCGTGACCACACCGCCGATCGTAGATTGCGCCTTGATGCTGCTTGGACTGAACATCGCAATCGCCGTAGCAAGGTCGAGCCCCGACAAATTCAGCTTTGCCTGCGTCTGATAGTCTCCCGTCAACTGCGTCTGTCCGGCCCCCTCAATCTTGGCGCCGACCAGCGTCGACTGCAGCGTGTAGAACATCGTGCTGGCCTCGCTATGCACGTCCGCCGACAGGTCCCCGAGCGCTTTGCCTGCAACCGTAACCTTGGCCAGCTTGAACGTCGCCTTCAGCCCTGGCTGCTCCACCGTGCCGTTCGCGTCCGCCACCAGCGTCAGCGTGGCATCCGCATTCGGGCTCGCCGTATGGATAGTCTGAAACTTCGAAAGCACCAGGTTGCGGCCCTCGATGTGCCCATGCACACGCTTCGAATTCATGTCATATCCACCGTTGCCGGTGATCTGGGCCCCATGCATCGTGATGGCTACCTGGCTCGCCTCGAAATCCTGGCCTCGCACGGAAAGGTCGACGACAGCTGAGTCATAGGGCTCGCCATACGCGACACCCTTGGTAAGCGAAATCTTCCCCTGTCCATTAAGATTCTTCAAGGTCCCCGAGGTCTTCGCGTTCACAGCAATCGTGCCGCTGATCGGATACTTCTTCTGCTGCCCAGCGATTTGAAGGACATCGTCAACACTCGCATTGGCAAGTTGCACGGTTGCGTCAACGCCCGTGCCGTCGTCCCACACGTACGTCGGAGCGCCTGCACGCGAGAACGACTTGCGCGGCTTGAGAGTTCCCGCCAGGTTGAGCACTGCGTTGCCCCGCTTGATCGTCGAACTGCCAACCGCGAGTCCCGCTTCATACGAGTACTCCGCATCCGCCACCACTGAGTCGATCAGCGTATCCAGTTCCGTGCCCAGCTTGACCTCGAGCGCCGTGCCCTGCACGTGGCCCTTCACATCCAGATTCGCAGCCCGCCCCATCGCCGTCCCGTGAAATATCAGGCCGCCATGCAGCACCACGGGAATCGCCGCGCTTCCCTTCTTCCCATTCGCCTCGAATCCCAGAGTCTGCAGCAACTGGTCGAATTCACCCAGGTCCCGCACCGTCATGTCCACCTTCAGATCGGTCAGCGGGTCCCCTGCGTTCACGCCCAAAACGCCCGTCGCCTGGGTTATGGATTGTGGCGTCTGCAAAATCACGCGCTGAATGTTCACCACCTCCCTCTTGCCGTCGTAGTGGGCAAGCGCCTCTCCGGTCACGGGAACGTTTTGCCGCGCTCCCTTAAGCCTCACGCCCGTGGGCCGGAACTTCAGGTCCCCATCGACCACCACCGTGTCCGCTATGTCTTTGGCCGGACCGCCCCACTCCACCTTCACCGGTCCCGTGATGGAGGTGTCGAAACCGAGATCCCCGTACCCTTTCGTCTCCGTAATCTCCATGATGGTGCGCAGCGGGATCGCATTCACCGTCGCCACCAGGTAAGCGTGTGCCGTCGCAACCTGGGGAACCAGCGGAGCATGCGCTGCGGGTTTGGCGCCCACGGAGACGGCGGTCTTGTTCGCAGTATCCACAGCCGCCTTGGTGGTAGGCGCGTTCGCCACGGTCGCCGGAACCTCACCCAGCCAGTTCACAATCCGCAACTCGCCCGCCGCGCTTCCGCCCCCGGGAAGATATCCCGTCAGTGCGGTAAACAGAAGCTCGGTGGGAGTGACGTGCAACTGCGCGCCCCCGTTCACATCATGCAGTCGCACATACTGGTTCTGGAAGCCCGCATCATGCAGCTTTGTGATGCCCACCAGAAGGTACCCGGCCTTGCACTCCGGATCGGGCGGCAACGGCACTATACCCGGCTTCGCAGGCTTCGCCGGAACTTTTCGCTGCCAGAAGCGAGGATGCTTCTGCGCCTCCACTGGAGAAACCGTGCAGCTATGTCCCTTCAACTCGAGATCCAGTGTGCCCGCGGTCAGGCCCTCCACGCCACCCAGAATGGAGACCTGCTTCAACTCAAGCGTCCCGTTGACCTCTGCCTCCCACTCCGGTTGCGCGAAATGATGGACCATAGCAGTCGCATGCAGCGCCGACGACTTGCCCGAATCGAACTCGAACTTCGTCATCTGCGCCATGTCGCGTCCGAACTCGCCCTCCACATGCAGCCGCGACTGCGCCTCAGGCTGCGTTGTCATCTTTGTGCGCAAATCGGCCAGATCGACCGTAATCCCGTATCGATCGCTCGCGTGGATGTAGTGAATCTCCGTCTCCAGGTTGCTTGCCGTCAAATCGAAAGGGATCGCCCGGTCGTTCAATAACGCCATCCCATGCACCAACTGGATCTCGTTTGCGCGCAGATCGAGCAGCGTGTCGGCAATCGGCTCCGTGCTGGTGGGTGGGTGCTTCGGAACCGGTTGGTTGGTCTTGCCATTTTTGTAGATGATCAGGTGCACGCTGGGATGTTCGATCCGCAGCAGGTTCAACCCGATATGAGACGCCACCCCGGTCCCCGTAGAGTGCGCAAAAAAGCTCAGGATCTTGACCCGCACCATCACCTTATCCGCACTGAGGTATGGCGCTTCCCCCGGCCCTTCCAATCCGTGGATCACAAGCCCATTGGCTTCGATCGCCAGATGCCACAAGTTGAACTTGATGCCGCCCAACTCGACCCGTCCGCCGGTCGAGTTCTCCAGCACCGACACCACCTGCTTGCCCACCCGGCTCTGAAAATCCGCGGTCGTCGAGTACCACCAGAAGCCGCCCACCACCAAGATCACCAGCGCCAGCGCACCACCGACGATCCACGCAACGGCGCGGCCCATATGTCCCGCCAGGCTGCGGCTTTTCATCGGCGTACCACCCGCAGGCTCCTGCGATGGCGACGGACTGTCACCACGGGATTGCTCGCCGGCATCGTGCTGCTTGTCGTCCGTGCTCATGGCGCCTCCTCCCCGGGCTTCAGAATGCGCACGCTTCCCTGCGCCCGCAAAGCCGTCAGCCAGTCGTCGAGCAACTTGTCCACCCGCTGCTGCAGCAATATCTCTTGAATCTTGTCCGCGATCGTCGCCTCCGGAGGAGGGGGCGCTTTCTCCTTTTCGTAGGCCGGAATCAGAGTCGTCTTGTAGTACGCGTCAATCTCGGGCTGCTCGATGCGAATGCCCATGCGGAAACGTTCTTCGATGAACCGCAGCACCCCCATGCGCAGCCGCCAGCGCTCTCTCAGTTCCTCCATCGTGAAGCCCTGGTCCGCAACGAACTTCTCCCAGCCCGCCGCCGTCTCGCAATGGTAAGCCGCACATTTCGGAATCGACTTGCGCAGCGTGGCCAGTTCAGCATCGGCCTCCGCGTCCGTAATCGGCGGCTCAGGTTGCAATGCCATCTGCTGCAGGATTAAAGCGCGGTCAATCAGCCGTTCGATCAATTTGTCCTGCGCCACAGGCTGTGGCTCCCTGAGGGGCTGAAATGCCGCGAAGCGCTCCTCTGCCTCCAAATCGCTCTCCAGAACAAGGTTGCCATTGACAATCGCAATCACCCGGTCCAGCGAAACCTCCGCCTGCGTGCCCCGGGCTTGCGACGGCGACCCTGCTTGTGCCAGGCCCGGAGCCATCGCGCTTCCCAGCAGCAGCGCCATCGGCCAAAGCCTGCGCCAGCCCGCTCCACTCGCCGATCTGTGTCTCATCGTGCTCATGCTCAGAAGGCCTGTCCAATGCTGAAGAAGAAGTTGAAGTGGCCCGCCTGGCCTTCATACGGCGGCGCGCCGTTGAAGTCATAAATCACCGGATACTTCGGCGGATTGAGGTTGTAACTGAAATCAACACGAATAGGCCCCACGGGCGTCTTGTACCGCGCGCCAACTCCCACCGCGTGCGAAAAATAATTGAAGCTACATGTGCCGAACGGAAACGCCACACTGCCCAGATTCGCGCAGGTCTGCTGGTCTGGCTGGTGGAAATGCGTGAAGCTGGGAAACATGTCGGAGACGTGCGTGAACACGTTTCCCATGTCATGAAAAATGACGAAATTTACGCTGTCCCCCACAATAGGCAGCGTCGGAGCAGGCAGCCGAACCTCTACTGTATTCACAAAGACCGCATTTCCGCCCACAGGAAAGCCCGTCTGCAAATCGCGCGGGCCCGCGTTATTAATACCAAAACCGCGGTGTGACGTCGCGCCTCCAGCGTACAAACGCTCAGGAAGAGGTACCGCGTTGCAGGTCGCATTGGTCTCAAGAAGCACACCCACGCAGCTTGTGCTGCCCACGTTGGGATTCGCGCCGAAAGTAGTCTCGAATCCCAGCCGCGTGTTCCGCGCCACCACATAGTGATGCTTGCCGAACGAGTAGTATGTCGAATTGGTCACATCCGCGCGGTTGAACGTAACCTGCGAACCGAACTTCGACGAGGCAAAGAAATCCTGCACAGACGTATACGATCCCCTGGTCGCATCCAATGGGCTCGGGTCCCTCGTATCGTGAAACCACGTGATTCCCGGGCCGCCGACGCGCACCGGCTGCGAGAGTTGCGGGATCAGGTTCGCCGATACCTGCAGTGTGGCCGGGTTCACCGCCACCCTGCGATAGACGAAGTTGTAAATGAACGTGTCGGTGCGCTTCACCTTCTGCGTAATGCGAAAGTCTCCCTGCAGCGTCGACGCCTGGAACGTCGAAATGTTCTGCACGTTTGAGTAGCCACCCGAAATGCTGTTGGAGAGGTTTTCCCTTCCCCGGAAATGGGGATTCTGAAAAGTCAGCGTCGCCACCTCTTCGAGCAGACCGTAGGTCGCATGCAGAGTCAGCGACTCGTCTGTTCCACGAAGATTGATCCGGCTCACATCGACCGACACCCTCGGGCTCGCTCCGGTCTTCCCGTTCTGCGAGATCGACGCATTCGGCGGAAGCCCCAGTAGGACCGCCGACGCCGGGTTGATAACGCCCTTCTTCGGAGTGCCCGTCTCCGCCTCGAATCCAAACCCGTAGGTCACGTCCCATCGCCGCGCCTCGGTCAGTTGCAGCAGCACGTTCTT
>OCZT010002659.1_pt1 | contig 18376 bp, 19 predicted proteins | sample 1539031 | NCBI WGS metagenome assembly OCZT01 (sample SAMEA3539308, study PRJEB22396) | soil metagenome | biome: tundra; feature: field; material: soil | place: USA | collected 2010-05 | depth 0.15 m | reverse complement strand
ACATGCTCGTTGCGAACGTACGCTCACGCTTCTCACGTGAAGACGCCCAATTCGCTCTTGCGTTGCTCGTCCAATCGGGAGAGCGGACGACCGGCGAAGCCGAGACACGCCTGCGCGACGAAGGGCTCGACGCGATCCTTGACGATCCGCGCCTGCTTCGCGCGCTGCTCTCCACGCGGCTCGGTACGTGCGCGTCCGAGCCGCTCTTCCTGTACGTCGTCGCACGCCACGCGATGATGCAGTCGGGCGAGGACGAGACGCTCCTCGCCGACTACGTGGCCTCGATCCTGCTCCACTTCGGGCTCCGCGGCCGCGCCAATCGCATCGCGGACGCCGACGACGAGACGTATGACACGCTTGCGGCGCTCATCGGCGAGGTGGACGGGCCGGATGCGAGGCGCACGCTGCTGGTGCGCGCGCACCTCGGCAGTTATGCGCTCTGGCTCGCCGGGATGTTCCCCGATTTCATCGAACACCGGCGCTGGAGACGCGGCGGCCCGCCGCTCGACTATTACGACGAGATGGGGCAGCGCGGATTCCAGCTGGCCGCAGACCATCGCCTCGCGGACGAGCACGGGCTGAAGCCGATGTTCGCGCTCGCCGCGGAGCGCTTTGCCGTCATGCGGGTGGCGCTCAACAGGGTGAGTGACACGCTGATGTTCCCGAACGCCAGCTCCCCTGAGCGGCTCATGAGGCAGGTGCGGGACGGGATGCGCTGGAAGGTGGCTTGACGGGCTATCTCACGCCCGCGATCGCGCCGGCAAACGCCTTGAAGATCCCGCGGTCCCACGATCGCACGTCGGTCGTGAGATCCTCGGGATGCCACTGCACGGCGAGCACCCACCATGCCGGATCGTCCACCTCGACGCCCTCGATCACGCCGTCGGGGGCGACGGCGGTCACGTGAAGTCCGGTGCCGCAGCGGTCGACCGCCTGATGATGGTACGAGTTCACCGCCATCGTCGTGGCCCCGGTCGCGGCCGCGAGGCGCGAGCCGGCCATGATGGTCACCTCGTGACTCCGCGCGTGCACGTCGCGCGGCGAGTCGTGCATGACGGCCGACGGACGCTCGCTCGGCAGGTCCTGATGGAGCGTTCCACCGTACGCGACGTTCAGGATCTGGACTCCGCGGCAGATGGCGAGGACCGGTAGGCGTCGCGTCCGCGCCGCCTCGATCAGCGCGAGTTCGGTGGCATCGCGTTGGGGGTTGATCGTGCCGAGTTTCGGATGAGGTGCCGCGCCGTAGCGCTTCGGATCGACGTCTTCGCCGCCGGTCAGCAGCAGGCCGCCGGCTGAATCCAGGATCTCCCCTGCGCGCGCAGGGTCGGTGAGCGGCGGCACCACCAGAGGGATCAGCCCGGCGCCCTCGAGCGAGCGGGCGTAGTTGAGCGAGAGCCAGATCTTCGACGTGTCCGCCGTCGCGCTGATGGCTATGAGCTTGGACATTCCGTATCCTAATGAGGTCCCAGGGTTCATGCGGGAGCGGGGATGCGGGGGAAGAGATGAGTGGGGAGATTCGGCCCGATGCGGGATGCGGAAGAGGAGCGCGGGTACGGGGACTCAGTGGCGAGATGGGAGCGGTTGCTGTTCACTGCCTGTCTCGCCCCTCCCACTCCCATCCTGTCCCTGGTCCCGAATTCCTCTTCCGCACTCCGCATCGGGTCGAAATTCCGCATCCATCTCGCGTCTCATCTCTGATCCGCCATTCCAGACGATGTTCGAGTCCCTGAAGTCCACCATCCAGGATCTCCTCAACGGCCGCGTCGCCCCAGGCGACCGCCGCGCCGCCATCTACGAGATGAAACGCGCCCTCGTCAGCGCGAAGCTCGGCGTCGAGGATCTCCGCGAGGGGGTCGAAATCACGCGGCGCAAGCTTGCGGGCGAACGCGATCAGCTCGCGACCGTGCAGCGCCGAAAGACCCTTGCCGAGGGGATCAACGACGCGGAGACCGTCGCGCTCGCGGTGAAATACGAACAGCAACACGGCGAGCACGTCGCGGTTCTCGGGCGCAAACTGGAGGCGCAGGAAGCCGAAGCGCAGCTGGCCGAGCGAGAGCTCGAGGAGATGATGTCGCAGCTCAAGGCGGCGAACGCCGGCGTGGGATCGGGCGCCGAGCCGACCGGCTCGCGCGCCGGCGCAATCAGCGACGAGGAACTCGGCCTTCCGAACGATGCCGCGCTTCACGCCGAGCTGGACAACCTCGCCCGCGCGAAGAAGCGTAACGCCGCCGACGCCGACGCCGACGCGAAGCTCGCCGAATTGAAGAAGAAGATGGGAAGGTAGCGCCGGCGAAGACGCGACCTTTACCTACGCCTTCACGCTCGACGTCAGCCGCTTCAGCAGCGGCACGCAGAGCAGCATGGCGAACGCCGCGCCGAACGACGACACCACGAAGATCGTATAGAACTGCGTCAGGCTCGGGATCTTCTCGACCATGGCCGCGATCGTCCCCCCGAGCTTGTTCGCGGCCGCGTTCGCAAGGAACCACACGCCCATCATCAGTGACGCGAACCGGACCGGCGAGACCTTCGTCACGTACGACAGGCCGATCGGCGACAGGCAGAGTTCGCCGAACGTGTGGCAGAGGTACGCGGTGCAGAGCCAGATCCAGCTCACGCGCATTCCCTGGTCGGCGCCCTTCGCGCCGAACACCATGAACACGAACCCGGTGCCCAGCAGGAACAATCCAATCACCATTTTCATGGCCGTCGAAGGCTCCAGCTTGTGCTTGCCGAGCGTCATCCAGATCCATGCGAACACGGGCGAGAAGATCAGGATGTAGGCGGGGTTCACCGACTGGAACCAGCTCGCGGGAATCGGTTTCGAGACCAGGCCGCCGAGCGTGAGGTCGGTGTTGCGGTCGGCGAAGAGGTTCATCGAGCTGCCCGCCTGCTCGTACGCGGCCCAGAAGAACACCACGAAGAAGGCGACGATGAAGATCGCGAACACGCGGCGCCGCTCCTCGCCGTGGGTGCCGAGGATCGCGATCCCGAGCGCCCCGCCGATCACGCCGCCCATCGCGAGCCCAAGATACCCGCCGCCCAGGAAGCCGAGCAGGCAACCAACGGCGGCGCCGCCGATGCCGTGCATCGGGTGCGACACGGGAATCCCCGCGTCCTCGGTCGATGCCGTCGTGGTGCGATTCAGGAGCCCGATACCCGGCAGGTACCGCTCGCGGCCCCACATGTACGTGATCAGTCCGAGCACCATCCCGACGCCGGCAGCCGCGAACCCGTAATGCCATCCCCAACTCTGGTTCTCGGCGAGATATCCGCACACGAGCGGCCCGAGGAGTGCGCCGGTGTTGATGCCCATGTAGAAAATCGTGAAGCCGGCGTCGCGGCGGGTGTCGCCCTCAGCGTAGATCTGCCCAACCTGCGTTGAGACGTTCGACTTGAAGAAGCCGGTGCCGACGATGATCAGGCCAAGGCCGGTGTAGAACGCGGTCGTCCCCTGCAGCGCGAGCGTGAAGTGTCCGGCCGAGATGATGATGCCGCCGATCACCAGCGACCGCCGCGTGCCGATGATCCGGTCGGCGAGATATCCGCCGATGAGCGGCGTCAGGTACACGAGCATCGTGTAGTTGCCGTACAGCGTCGACGCACGCGCCGCGGACCAGTGCTGCGCGTTGACCAGGTAGAGCACCAGCAGCGCCCGCATGCCGTAGTAGGAGAAGCGCTCCCACATCTCGGTGATGAACAGCAGGCCGAGGCCCTTCGGGTGGCCGAAAAGGGAGCGGTCGGCGAAGACTTCGGAGCGCTCGACGGACGACGCCATGGTGATGATGTGAGAGGAGTGTCTGATCGCTGTCAGGAGACAGCGGTTGGGTGACAGCCTTCAGGTTCCATCCCAGACGATGCGTTTCTTTTTCACCCGCGGGTCCGGCACGGGCACCGCGGAGAGCAGCGCTCTCGTGTACCCATGCTTCGGCGCCGCGTACAACGTCGCCGCGTCATCGATCTCAACGATCCGCCCAAGGTACATCACGGCGACCCGAGTCGCGATCCGCTCGACGACCGCGAGGTTGTGCGCGACGAACAGATACGTGAGGCCGTGGTCGCGCTGCAGCCGCGTCAGCAGCGCCAGCACCTGCGCCTGCACCGTCACGTCGAGCGCCGATACGGCCTCGTCGAGCACGACGAACTCCGGCTCGACGGCAAGCGCCCGCGCGATCGCGATGCGCTGGCGCTGTCCGCCGGAGAACTCGTGCGGGAGCTTTGCGGCGTCGCTCGCGCGCAGCCCGACCTCCTCGAGCGCTCGCGCCACCCGCGCGTCCGCCGCGGCGCCTTCCGCGAGCTGGTGCGCCTCGATCCCCTCGCGAACGGTGCGGCCCACGCGCATTCGCGGATCGAGAGAGGTGTGTGGATCCTGGAAGACGATTTGCATCCGGCGGCGGAGCCGGCGGAGCGGCTCCCGCTGCAGCGCGAGCACGTCCGTGCCGTCAAACGTCACGCGTCCGGAGGTCGGCTCGATCAGGCGCAGGATCGCGCGGCCGATCGTGGTCTTCCCGCACCCGGACTCACCGACGAGCGCGAGCGTTTCGCCGCGCGTGATGTCGAAGCTGACGTCGTCCACCGCGCGAACCGGCGCGTGCGCCGCTCCGAGAAACGCGCGGCGTGCCGGGAATTCGTGGGTGAGACGGCTCACCGCGACCAGAGGTTCGCTCACAGGTCGGCGGTCAGGCGGGGCACCGCGCGCAGCAACTCGGCGGTGTACGGGTTCTGTGGCGCATGGAAGATCCGGTCGACCGGCGCGTCCTCGACGATCCTGCCGGCTCGCATCACCATTGCGCGCGAACAGAGCTCGGCCACGACGGCAAAGTCGTGCGTGATGAAGAGCACCGCCATTCCCGTTTCGCGTTGCAGGTCGCGCAGGAGGTCGAGGATCTGCGCCTGCACCGTCACGTCGAGCGCGGAGGTCGGTTCGTCGGCGATCACGAGCGCCGGCCGCATCATCAAGGCCATGGCGATGAGCACGCGCTGCCGCATGCCGCCGGAGAGTTCGTGCGGATACTGGTGGGCGCAACGCGCCGGGGCGGCGATTCCAGTCCGTTCGAGCATGGCGACCGCGCGGTCCCACGCCGCCGGCTTCGAGCGCTCACCATGCAGCAGCGCGGCCTCCGCGACTTGCGCGCCGACCTTCATCACGGGGTTGAGGGCGGCCGCCGGCTCCTGGAAGATCATCGAGATCTTCCGGCCGCGCAGGTCGCGCATCGCGCGCTCGTCGAGTCCGAGCAGGTCGGTGCCCTCGAAGAGGATGCGGCTCCCGGCGCCGATGCGCGCGCCGGCCGCCAGGAGGCGCATCAGCGCGAACGCGACCGACGTCTTGCCGCACCCCGACTCGCCCACGAGCGCGACGGTCTCGCCGGCGCGCAGGGCGAACGAAACGCCTTCCACCGCGAGCACCGCTCCCGCGTCGGAGGCGTAGCTGACCGCGAGATCGCGTACGTCAAGGAGCACGGGCGTGTCCGGCGCCCCGGCCGCTGTCACCGTCATGGCCGCCGCCCTCGCGACGATGTGCGCGAGTGCTCACGCGCCGTCACGACAGTAACCGCTCCCGCGGGTCGAGCCGTTCGCGCAGCCGCTCGCCGATGGTGTTCACCGCCAGCACGGTGCAGACGATCGCGAGCCCGGGGAAGAGCACGACCCACCACGTGTCGCCGGGTCGCTCGGCCGCGTCGCCGATGATGCCGCCCCAGCTCGCCGTCGGCGGCTGCACGCCCAGCCCGAGGAATGACAGTCCCGCCTCGAGCGAGATCACCGTCGTGAGCGCGAGCGTCCCCGCCACGAGCAACTGCGGCAGGAGCCCCGGCAGCACGTGCTTGACGAACACGTGCCATTCCGGCGTGCCGGAGGCGCGCGACGCAAGCACGTAGTCTCGCTCCTTCAGCAGACGGACCTCGGCGCGCAGCAGCCGGCTCGTGGCCGGCCAGCTCGTGAGGCCAAGCAGCAGGATGATTCCTCCGACGGAGAGCGGTCCCGTGCTTGCCACGATCACGAGCAGGAGCAGCACGCGCGGCACCGAAAGCGCCGCGTCCACGAGGCGCATGCAGACGACGTCCGTCCAGCCTCCGGCATACCCCGCGATCGCCCCGACCGCCGCACCGAGCGTCAGCGCGAGCAGGACGGCGGCTGCGGCCACGCCCAGCGAGACGCGCGCACCGTAGATGACGCGGCTCAGCACGTCGCGCGAGTACTGATCGGTGCCGAACGGATGTGCGGCCGAGGGCGCCGTGTTCTTCTGTGTCTCCGATTGCGGCGTGGCGCGCGGATCGTGCGGCGCGATGGCCGGCGCGGCGAGCGCCACGATCACGAACAGCACGAGCACGCCCGCCGCGATCTTCACGCGTCGATCCGCACGCGGGGGTCCGCCAGCGCGGCCAGCACGTCGGCGAGCGCTCCGCCGACCGCGACGAGCGCGCTGCCGACGATCACTCCGGCGAGGACGAGCGGATAGTCGTTGCCCGTCGCCGCGTCCACCATCATCCGTCCGATCCCGGGCCAGTCGAATACCGTCTCGACGAACACGGCGCCGCCGAACAGCGCCGGAAGACGCAATCCGACGATCGTGGTGAACGGACCGAGCGCATTCCGCAGCGCATGGCGCACCAGGGTGACGAACTCGCCCGCGCCCTTTGCGCGCGCGGTGCGGATGAACTCCTCGGGAAGGACGGTGAGCATCGCGCTGCGATGGTGCCGCGAGACGGCGGCCGTGGTGAGCAGGGCGAGCGTGCCCGCCGGGAGCGCCAGATGGCGTATCAGGTCCAACGCGCGCTCGAGTGAGTTCATGGAGAGATGCAGCACGGGATCCGTCATGCCGCTCACCGGGAACCAGTGCCATCGCGCGGCCGGCAACGCGAGGGCGGCGAGCGCCACGAGGAACTCCGGCAGAGAGAGCGCGGCGATCGTGACCGCGTTCGAGGCGCGCTCGGCGACCGTCCCGCGCCGTGCCGCCTGCCACGTGCCGAGCGCGAGACCCGCAACCACGCCGGCGAGGAGCGCTGTGCCCATCAGCAGCAGCGTGCGTGGTACGGTCTCGATCAGCACCTCCGCGACGCGGCGATGCCGCGAGTGCGACCAGCCGAAGTCGCCGCGTACCAGATTGCCGAGCCATTTCGCGTACTGCACCACGAGGTCCTGGTCGTAGCCCCACTGGTGCATCTCCTGGGCGTGCAGGGCGGCGCTGTTCGACGGATCGTCGAGACTGGCGCCGAACGGATCGCCCGGTGCGAGATGCACGAGCGCGAAGGTGAAGGTCGCGACCAGCGCGATGACGACGAGTGCTTGCGCTCCGCGCGCGAGGAGAAAGCGGCGCACTCGCTACGGGGACGCGGCCGGCGCGGCGTCGCGCGGCAATCGCTTGCCTGGCGCGATGGTCCATCCCGGGATTCCCATCCACCAGGCGTCGGCTCGCATCACGCCGAGGCGGAGGCGCGCGCTCGCGGCGGCCTCGACCGGGGGCTCGTACAGCCAAATCGCGGGCGCGTCGTCGACGATGGTCTGGTAGGCCGCGCGGTAATGGGCTCGCGCGCTCGCCTTCGTGCGGGCGGTGACGGCGCTGTCGACTTGGGCGTCGAATCGTGCGCTTTCGTAGCGTCCATAGTTGAATCCGCCTTCGCGCGCCGCCGTGCTGGTCCAGGTCTGCTTCACTCCGCTCGGCGTCGGAGTGGCGGCAAGACCGGCCATCGCGGCGTCGAACCGGTGCGTCTTGAACCGATCGCTCATGGTGTTGTTGTCCAGCCTTTCGATTTCGACGCGAACGCCGGTGAGGCGAAGCTGTTCCTGGATAAGCACCGCCATGCCGAGACGCGCCTGGCTCGAAGTCGGTACGAACAGCGTGAATGCAAGCTGCCGCCCACCCCGGGAGCGAACGCCGTCCGCGCCGGCGCGCCAGCCGAGCGAGTCGAGAAGCCGGCCCGCGCCCGGACGGTCGAATGGTATCTGGACGAGGCCCGTGTCCGCCGACCATTGCGCCCGCACGAACGGTCCGAGGGCCAGCCGTCCAAGTGAATCGAACACGCTGCGCACGAGCAGCCGCCGGTCGAGCGCCATCGTCAGCGCGCGGCGAAGCGCCCGATCGCCGAACAGCGGATGAGGCTTGTCGCTCGCGCCGTCGCGAAGGTTGAACTGCAGAAAACTGTAGGCGAAGCTGCCGAGCTCGATGACTTGGAGTCCAGGTTGCTTCCGGGCCGCGGCGGCGTCTTCCGGCGTGAGCGATTCGAGAAAGTCGGACTCGCCAGCCATCAGCTGCGTGACCAGGGTTGAGGCGTTCGACGCGAACGTCCATATGACGCGGTCCAGTGCGGGGCGCGGGCCGGCCCACGTGGCGCTCGGCCCGATCTCCAGCCGGACCTCCTGTTCCCAGCTCACGAGCTTGAATGGCCCGTTGCCGACCGGATTGCGCGAGAACGCGGAGAGCGCGAGCGAGTCGCGCCGCACGCCCCTGAGCAGGTGCGCCGGCAGCGGCGTGAGGGACGCGACCAGCGCGTCGAACCGCTCCGGGGAACGCTGGCGGAACCATGCCGTGCAGGTCAGCGAGTCGTGAACGCTGACCGAATCGACCGCCTCGCGAAGTTCGCGACCCACGCGCGCGCCGACCAGCGAATTGGTGAACACCTCGAAGCCGAACTTCACGTCCTCGGCGGAAACGGCGCGACCATCCTGCCAGCGCGCGCGGGGGTCGATGTGGAACGTCACGCGAAGCGAATCGGCCGACCAGTCCCACCGTTCGGCGAGCCTGGGGACGAAGTCGGCGTCGCCGAACGTGTTGAGCGACGCTCCGCGATCCGCGAGTCGCTGGAAGATGAGTTCGGTGACCTCCCGCGCCTGAATGTTGTCGGCGTTCGGTGGGAAGAGCGTCTGGGGATCCTGGGCCGTCCCGATAATGACGGTTCCGCCACCCGGCGCCGGGGAACTCTCCCGGCCCCCGCATGCGGCGAGCATCACGAGCGACCCGACCGCCGCCCGCGCGCCGAGCCATACCGAGTGGAATCGCATTGGGCTCCGTGAGTAGACGGCCAACATTATCCGCCTAGATGCGCCACGTCCACTCCGCGCTGGCGAAACGTTCGCGATGCGGCTCGGCGAATGCCGTCGCTTCGCTCGCGTCGAGCGGCTCCGGCTCGCCCTCGGCCGCCGCGAGCGCGGCGCGCAACGCATCGCGAACGGCTTCGTAGGGTGGCTCGGCTCCGAGGCACGCGCGGAGCGTCGCCGCGGGACGCGCAGCGGCCAGCGGCTGCGCCGCGAGCTCCGCGATGCGCGGTTGGTCGTCGTCGATCAGGATGGATCCGTGCTGCAGCAGCGCGCCGCGCTCGCGCACCTGGGCGCTCCCCACCAGTTTGCGGCCGTCGACCACCAGCTCTCCCGCCGATGGCTCCGCAAAGCAGGCGGTCCCGCCGGGCCGGCGGGGCCGCGACGCCGATGCCTCGGATACCGGGACGCCAAGCCGCGAGAGCGCCGCGACGAGGATCGCATTGATACGGCGATAGCTCTCCTTGAGGTGCTCGTGCTCCGGCGCAGGCGCCGTCACGCTGTACGTCACTTCACGGTGGTGTAGTAGCACACGCCCGCCGGTCGGACGCCGCACGGCGTCCACGTTCTCCCGGTCCAGGACCACCGGGTCGAACCGGCCGCGTACCGACTCGTGCCGTCCGAACGACAGCGTGGGCCGCGACCACCCATATACCCGCAGCAGCGCCTCTCCGGTCACCCGCGCTCGATCCATGAGCCCGGCGTCGAGCGACATCTGCTCTGCGCCGTCGAGATTGCCGGAGTCCATGAATCGCCAGCGCATCGTCGGCTGTCTGCGAATCGGCCGGTCAGCGCGTAACTGCGTAGTAGATCACGTACAGCCAGCTGAAGAAGCCTTGGACGATCGCCCAGATGATGGAGTGATGCTGGCTCCATGAGATCGCGATCGCGAGCGCGCTGCCGAAGCTGATCCCGGCCCGCGCGGCTTCGGACTTGTAGGACATCATTTGGATCCTCGGAGGTTCGGTGATTGCTGCAATCTAGGGAATGGTTCGTGTTGCGAGCTACTATGCGACGGAACGACAGCTGTATTGGCCGTTCAGTACCCGCCCTCCGCGATGTCATTAGTTTTCATCCCGAAGTATCCACAGTTCCCGCGATCAACTGGCGCGTTCCGTCGCGCCGAGAAGGAGCCTTCGATCAATGTCCAACGCCATTCCCCAGCCCGATTCGTTCATCTCGCGCCACGTCGGGCCGTCCGAAGCCGACGTCGGTGCCATGCTCGCCACCCTCGGCTATCCCTCGCTCGACGCCTTCATCGACGCGGTCATCCCCTCCAACATCCGGTTCCGCGGCGCGCTCGACCTGCCGGCCGGGCGCTCCGAACAGGACGCCCTCGCGGCGTTCCGGGTGGAGATGGCGGGCAACGAAATCTGGCGCTCGTTCATCGGAATGGGCTACTCGGGCACGCACACCCCCGCGGTGATCCAGCGCAACGTGCTGGAGAATCCGGGCTGGTACACGGCCTACACGCCGTACCAGGCCGAGATCGCACAGGGGCGTCTCGAGGCGTTGCTGAATTACCAGACGATGGTCAGCGACCTCACCGCGCTGCCGATCGCGAACGCGTCGCTGCTCGACGAAGGGACCGCGGCCGCTGAAGCCGTCACGATGGCGCACGGCATCGCGGGCGACGGCAAGGACACCGTGCTCGTCGACGCCGCCTGCCATCCGCAGACCATCGACGTCGTGCGCGCGCGCGCGGCGGCACGCAGCATGACCGTGATCGTCGGCGACGCGGCGAAGTTCGACATCAGTGCGGGCGTTTGCGCCATCCTCCTCCAGTATCCGGCTTCGGACGGCGCGGTGCGCGATCACCGCGCGCTGGCGGCCACCGCACACGCCGCCGGGGCGCTGGTGATCGTGGCCACGGACCTGCTCGCGCTGACGCTGCTCGCCCCGCCGGGCGAGTGGGGGGCGGACATCGCGGTCGGCAACTCGCAGCGCTTCGGCGTGCCGTTCGGCTACGGCGGCCCGCACGCGGCGTTCTTCGCGGCGAAGGACGAATACAAGCGCCACATTCCAGGCCGCATCATCGGTGTGTCGCGCGACAGACACGGAAAGCCGGCGCTGCGCATGGCGCTGCAGACGCGGGAGCAGCACATCCGCCGCGAGAAGGCGACGAGCAACGTCTGCACCGCGCAGGTGCTGCTCGCCGTCATGGCCGGCATGTACGCGGTGTGGCACGGCCCAGATGGACTCACGCGCATCGCGACGCGCGTGCACCATCGCGCGGAGACGCTGGCCGCCGGCATGCGCAAGCTCGGGCTGACGGTGCGCGACGACGTGTTCTTCGACACGCTGAGAGTCGGACCGGGAACCGGCGGCAAGACGCCGGGAGCGATCCGCGCCGCCGCGGAGAAGCAGCGGATCAACCTGCGCTACTTCGACGGCGGTGACATCGGCGTTTCACTCGATGAGCTCACGACGGTCGCCGACATCGACGACCTGCTCGCGGTGTTCAACGGCGGAACCGCGCCCGCGCTCGGGCACGACGCGCTCGCGAAGGACATCGACGCCCGCTACGACGAGCGCTTCGCGCGCACGAGCGCATTCTGCACGCACCCCGTGTTCCGCCGGCACCATTCGGAAACCGAGATGCTGCGCTATGTGCGCACGCTCGAGTCGCGAGACCTCTCGCTCACGCACTCGATGATTCCGCTCGGCAGCTGCACCATGAAGCTCAACGCGGCGGCCGAGATGCTCCCGGTCACCTGGCCCGAGGTGGGCGGGATCCATCCGTTCGCGCCGCGTGAACAGGCAAAAGGATACGCCTCGCTGTTCCGCCGGCTCGAGGCTGCGCTCGCGAGCATCACCGGATTCGCGGCGGTCTCGCTCCAGCCGAACGCCGGATCGCAGGGAGAGTACACCGGGCTGCTCGTGATCCGCGCGTACCATCGCTCGCGTGGCGACACGCACCGGACGGTCTGCCTGATTCCGCAGTCCGCGCACGGCACGAATCCGGCCAGCGCCGTGATGGCGGGAATGCAGGTGGTGGTGGTGAAGACGGACGCAAGCGGCAACATCGATCTCGCGGACCTCAAGGCGAAGGCCGCCGAGCACTCGGCCAACCTCGCCGCCTTCATGGTGACGTATCCGAGCACGCACGGGGTGTTCGAAGAGGCGATCAAGGACATCTGCGCGACGATCCATGCGCACGGGGGCCAGGTCTACCTCGACGGCGCGAACATGAATGCGATGGTCGGCCTCTGCCGGCCGGGCGACATCGGCGGCGACGTCTGCCACCTCAATCTCCACAAGACGTTCTGCATTCCGCACGGCGGCGGCGGTCCGGGGATGGGTCCGATCGGGGTCGCGAAGCATCTCGCGCCGTTCCTCCCCGGGAATGCCGTGGTGAAGACTGGCGGCGACCAGGCGATCGGCGGCGTGTGCTCCGCCCCTTGGGGCAGCGCGAGCATCCTGCCGATCTCGATGATGTACATCGACATGATGGGGGCGAACGGTCTCGCGTACGCGACGAAGGTCGCCATCCTGAACGCGAATTACATCGCACACCGGCTCGACGCGCACTACCCGGTGCTGTACCGCGGGGCGAACGGCCGCGTCGCGCACGAGTGCATCGTCGATCCGCGCGCGCTCAAGGCGAGCAGCGGCGTGGAGGCGGAAGACATTTCGAAGCGGCTCATGGACTATGGTTTCCACGCGCCGACGCTGTCATTTCCGGTGCACGACACGCTGATGATCGAGCCGACGGAGAGCGAGCCCCGGGCCGAGCTCGATCGGTTCTGCGACGCGTTGATCGCGATCGCTGGCGAAGCCGCCGACATCGAGAAGGGCATCCTGCCGCGGGACGACAACCCGCTCAAGCACGCGCCCCACACCATGGAGTCCGTGGTCTCCGATGCATGGACGCACGCCTACTCGCGTGAGCTTGCGGCGTTTCCGCTTCCGTGGGTCCGGTTTCGGAAGTTCTGGCCGGCCGTCGGGCGGATCGAGTCGGCGTACGGCGACAGAAACCTGGTGTGCTCGTGCCCGCCGATCGAGGAGTACGTGGGGGCGAGCTGAGCCGGGAGAGCCTACAACAAGTAGTTGGTCCTTGGTCGTTGGTCCTTGGTAATCAGCCCCAGTCGCGATCCGATTTAGCGGGTTCGTGGCCGGCGCTAATTACCAAGAACCAATCACCAATGACCCTTTACTCGTCGTGCGGTCTACTTGCCCGCGAGCTGCTTGGTGTACGCCGCGGCGTCGAGAAGCTTGCTCACGGCGGCAGCATCGGTCGTGCGCAGCTTGATCATCCAGCCGTCGCCGTACGGGTCGGTGTTCACCAGCGCGGGCTCGCCCTCGAGGCGCGCGTTCACCTCCACGACTTCCCCGGCGACGGGGCAGAACAGTTCGCTCACGGCCTTCACGGCCTCGATCGTGCCGAACGTGGCGTGGGCGGCGAACTTCGCGCCCTTCTTGGGGAGCTCGAGATAGACGACGTCACCAAGTTCGCCTTGGGCGTAGTCCGTGATTCCAACGGCGACGACGCTCGCGTCGGAGGTGGATTTGACGTATTCGTGGTCGGGCGTGTAGTGCAGGTCAGCTGGGATGGACGACATGGCTCAGCGGTGCAGAGTGCGGGAGAGGAATTCTGGATCCGGGAACGGACGACATTCGTCCGAGAGCTGAAACGTAGACCGCGCGCGTTCCGTTCTCAAGGCAAGCGGTCGCGCTCGATCGAGCGCCAGGTCTCCTCGACGCGGGCGCGGAGGGTGTCCAGCGTGCCGTCGTTGTCGATGACATAGGCGGACCGCGCGCGCTTGGTCTCCGCCGGAAGCTGCGCGTCGATCATCGCGAGCGCATCCGTTTGGCTCAGTCCCCTGTCCCGCACGAGCCGTTCGAGCCGCACATCGCGCGGGGCATCGACCAGCAGGACGACGTCCACCTCATCCACGAGCCCCGCCTCGAACAGCAGGGGAATGTCGCACACCACTACCCGGACTCCCACCGCGCGCGCGGACGCAAGGAGCTCGTCGCGCCGTGCCTTCACTTCCGGATGCACGATGGCGTCCAGCGCCCGGCGCTCCGCCGCGTTCGCGAAGACGACTCGCCGCAGGGCGGCGCGGTCGAGCGCACCGTCGGCTCCGAGCACGCCGCGTCCCCAGCGCGCAACGATCCGGCCGAGGGCCGGCGATCCGATGGCCACCGCCTCGCGCGCGAGCACGTCGGCGTCGATGACGCGAACGCCGCGACTCTCGAGCAGGCGCGCCACCGTCGACTTTCCGCTGCCGATGTTTCCCGTGAGCCCCACGACGAGCATTGCGGATCTTCCGTGCGCGCTTGCACACCCTTGGAGTGACGTTACATTCGCCTCCTGCGTCGCCAAGGTATCGTCTTCCGCCGCACCGTCCAACCCCCGACCTGCTTTGCCATGGTGAACCGCATGCATCGCCGCTCCCGCCGCGGTTGGACCGTGATCGGGATTGTCATCCTGCTGCTGCTGATCGCGGTCGTGGCCGGGATCATCCTGGCGAACGTCGATTTCCAGCGCTATCGCATGGATGCGAACGCGCGCGCGCTGCAGAATCAGTTCATCGCGCAGCAGCTCACGGCGGTCAAACTGAACACGCCCGTGCTCGTGGCCATCGTGTACGACCGCGGGAACCTGACCATCACGCGGGACGCGAACGGCGACGGGATCGCCGAGCGCACCGAGCATACCCAGACCACGGCGCTCAGCGATGGTGCGCGGTTCGTGATTCCGCCGGTGGCCATCGACGGGGGCGCGCCATACTACGCCACGGGTCCCGGTCTGACGTACCTGAACCAGAGCTACAAGTACCCGACGGTGACGTTCTATCCGAACGGCTCGACGAGTGGCGACGTTGTCCTCTACATCGGGAGCGCCACCGGGCGGCTCGCCGACCTGCGCGCGCTGCAGATCACCGGCGCCAGCTCGAAGGTGAAGTTCTACCGGTTCGCTGCCGGCGCGTGGAAACTCGCCGACATGTAGCAGGGTGAGTCGGGCGGCCTCAGCGTCAGCCCGCGCGTCCAACAGATCTGAGGAACGCCTCCACCACGAAGCTCGCGCCGCCGTTCGCCCGGATCTCGCCGGGTGTTGCGCCGAGGTACCTCTGGCAGGTGTTCCGGAAGGCGCTCCCTGACGGGAAGTCGAGGGCTCGGGCGATGCTGTCGGCGCTGCGATTGCGATCCTCCAGCATCTGCGCCGCGACGACGAGTCGGCCCCAACTGATCAGCTTCTGCGGCGGCGGGAGCCGATCCTCCGCCAATTGGGAGACGAGCGTGCGACGCGTCGTGGAGAGGATGTCCGCGAGGCGGTGGGACGTCAGCCGGATGTGGGCGCGGGTGAGGGCGACGAGCACGGCGTCGCGCACGAGGGGCTGCAGCGTGCCGAGCCGATGGCGGATGAGTCCGGCGACGCCGCGTGCCTCCGCCTGCTCGATGACGCCCCGCAACTGCGCCGGGGAGTCGTCCTGGCCGACGATGAGCAGGCCATCGATGCCCGCGCGACCCGCGTCGAAGAGATCCCGCGCGAGTCCGGGTGCGAACGCGACGTACGCGACCAGCGTCACGCGCGCGAAGCGAAGCTTCATCTGACGCACGCGGTCGAATCCGGCGTTGCCGTCCGCAAAGAGGTCGACCACCGCGAGGTGCACGGCCTCGTCCCGGCAGATGGCAAACAGCTCCTCCCAGCTATGGCAGGGAATGACCGAGTGATGCCCGCGTACCGCGTGCACTACGCGCTGGAAACAGCGATCGTCGGGCAGGAGTGTTGTGACGACTCCCATTGGAGTGATGACCTCGCTGAAAGAGATGTGATAGTGAGTGGCACCCACACCTACTCATTGTATAGGAAGAGATTACCACATTCCCGCCATAATAACCATCATATTGTGATAGTACAGCCCCGCAGCGTGACGACTTGGTGCTGGCGCGTCACCCTGGTCGTCTAGAGACTACGGGGACGAGCATTCCGTTCGTTTTTGTCGTGCGCCGAAGCGGACCGGCGAACGGCGCAGATACGCAGCCCGTCGGCTACAAGGAATTGGAGGGTAGCGTGAACACGAGTCGAGCCGGCGGAATTATTAGGCGAGGACGCGGCCTCACCCTCATCGAAATGGTGATGGTGATCGCGATCATAGGCATCATGGCCGCGGTCGCCATTCCCAAGTTCAACATCAACCGGTACCGCGCCGACGGCGCGGGGCGGCTCGCGCTCATCCTGCTGCAGGAGGCGCAGCGCAACGCGATCACGCGACAAAGCAATGTGATCGTCAGTTTCGACAGCGCGTATAGTCGTCTGCGTGTCGTGCAGGACTACAACAACAACGACACGATCAATACGACCGATATGGTCCAATATCGCAAGATGGCGGATGGCGCGACGTTCGCGAAGCCGGCCTGGAGCGGCGCACACGGTGTGGACGGAACGGCTCCGAGCGCGGCCGTCACGGGCCCCGGGCTCATCACGGTTTCCGGCCTGCCCACAGTCATCTTTCGCCGCGACGGCTCGGCCAGCGGCAACGTCACGGTCTTCATCGCGACGAACGTCCGGTTCCCCACGGAATTCCGCGAACTCGTCGTCACGCAATCCACGGGCCGAGCCGACCTCTACAAGTTCAACGGGTCCACCTGGATCCAGCTCAACAAGTGATGACCGTCGCCGTGAATTCCCGGACGCACGTCCGCCGCGCCGGGCTTGGTCGCCGCGGCATGACCCTCGTTGAGGTCATGATCGCGATCGTTATCATGAGCGGCGCGATGATCAGCCTGGCGAGGTTCGGCGGCCGGTTCGAGCACACCACCGCCAAGGCCAACGACATGTCCCTTGCGAGCGACCTTGCCGTGCTGCGCATCGAGCAGGTCAAGGCGTATCGCGTCTATGCGTCCATTGTCTCGACCTTCAACAACGTCACCGAGACGTACACGACGGATCCCGTGTACAAGAACTTCACCCGGATGACCGTCGCGGCGCGCTGCAGCGGCTGTCCGACGAGCACCAACGATTACGTCACGGTCACCGTGACGGTCACCGGTCGAAGCCTCGTCTCGCCGATCGCGAAGACCACCATCATCGCGGTCTTCTGACGTGGGAGAACCCATGCACGCGCGAAACGAGCCCTACTTCACAAGGCCCATGCCGGCTACGTCGCGCCGGGCCGGCTTCACCCTCATCGAAATGATGATGGCGATCCTGCTGACCGGGATGGTCTTCGCCATCACCATCCCCTTCTTCCGCAGCCAGACGCGGGCGCTCGACGGTGGCGCCGGACGGCTCGACGCCCAGCAGAACGCCATGTTCGCGCTGAGCGCCATCGACCGGGAAGTGCGCCTTGCCGGCGGCGCCACCGGCCAGCCGATCATCGTGCAGGCCGCGCCCTTCGCGATCACGTTCAACGTGGACCTCGTCACCAACCTGGCGAACGATCCCGATGCGACGTACTACAATCCCGACGCCGACACGCTGGCCGTGGAGAGTTGGTCACCGGCGCGGGCCAAGTTGCTGCCGACGTCGGCGGTCACGTACCCGACCACGGTGTACTACGATGGCAACGGCTCCATCAGCCACGCCGAGACCATCTCGTACTTCCTGTATCGCGACGCGACGACCGGCCGGAACGATCTCTACACGCTCTTCCGCCGCGTGAACGACCGCGACAGCACGATCATCGCGAAGAATATGTGGATTCCGACGGACACGAACTACTTCTTCCAGTACTCGCGCACCGACTCCTCGGGGAACATCCTGCCCATCCCGAGGGCGAGCCTGCCGATCTACTGGAACACGGCGGGCGACTGGGCGGATTCGATCCGTCTGGTGCAGACGCGCGTGGCCGGCCTGTATCACGACAGCCAGAAGAACATCGACATCACGCGCACTGTCTACGGCAGCACGCGGCTGCTCAATGCCGGGTTGCTCAAGCAGCCCACCTGCGGCGCGGCGCCCCTGCCGCCCGGAACCGTGACGGCGACACAGCGCGGCCCGTCGGGAAACCTCTGGTCGGGGGGAAACGGGTCGCTCAGGGTGGTTCGAGTGGTGTTCAACGCGTCACCCGAGGAGGCCGCGGGCGCCAAGGACGTTGCGACGTACGTGATCGAACGGACCCTGCAGGGCACGTCGAACTGGGACGTGCTCGGGAACATGGTGGCGTATGGGCAGGCGTCGTACACGTTCAACGACTACAGCTTCCAATCCGGCACCTGGGTGTACGGCGTCGTCGCCGTCGATTGCACGCCCATGTACTCGCCGGTCTCGCAAAGCAACGCTGTGACCAACCCCTAGTGATCGCCATGCGCTCCCATCAGCTGTCAGTTGCACCGGCACGAGTGCGCCGCGGATCGGCGCTGATCCTCGTGCTGATCATGACGCTCTCGCTCGCCG
>OCZT010002658.1_pt1 | contig 18377 bp, 15 predicted proteins | sample 1539031 | NCBI WGS metagenome assembly OCZT01 (sample SAMEA3539308, study PRJEB22396) | soil metagenome | biome: tundra; feature: field; material: soil | place: USA | collected 2010-05 | depth 0.15 m | reverse complement strand
GTGGCCCTCGCCCAGGCCGGGTTGGCCGAGCAAACCGAAGCCGCGGCCGCGGCCGCCCGCGACGCCGCGGCGCTGCGCGCTCAGGCCGACGAGCTGCGCGCCCACCTGGAGGATGCCAGAGCCGAACGGGACCGCGCCCGGGCCGAGCTGGAAGCCGCTCGGGCACAGGCCGCCACGGCGGCCGCCGCAGCCAGCGCAGACCGAGACCGTGCCCGAGACGAGGCGAAGGCTCTGCGCTCAGAACACCGGGCAGCCCTGGACGAGCTGCGCCAAGACCACGCCGGCGCCCTGGAGGAGTTGCGCCAGGACCACGCCGGCGCCCTGGAGGAACTGAGAGGCCGCCTCGAAGACGCCCGGGCCACCCTGGAGATCGTGCGCACCGACACCGCCGCCGTCATCGCGGAGATCCGCGCCGAACGTGACCGTGCCCGGCAGGACCTGGAGGCCGCCCGGGCCGAAGCTGCCACGGCCGCCGCAGACCTGCGCAAGCAGCTGAGCGACGTACGCGCCGAGCGGGACACGATCCGGGCCCGGGTGGACGCCAAGCCCGAACCGAACTGATCGGGCCACAGCTGGCCCGATTGCAGTGCCCCGACGGTGGTTGCACACCGCCGGGGCCGAAGGAAACACCCCACATCAACTGGAGGTTCCCCGTGTCATTCTCTCTCGCCCAGATCGCCCGCCGCCGCATCACTGGCCCGCCCGTGCTCGCTCGGGTAGAGGTCGACGACCTCACCGCATTGGCGGTCGCCGTCGGTGTGCTGACCTCACCCACCGTCCGGCCCGCCTCATGAGCACCCAGCACCCCGAGGCAGAAAACCTCCAGATGCCCCATTCGGTGCAGCCTGTCCAAGCCGCCGCCACCACTGAGGCGGTCAGGCGTGCCCGTAATCAGGCGACGGTGGTGACTTGTGTGGCGGCGACCGTGCCGACCGTGCTGGCCATGCAGGGCATGGCCAGCCTCGCCGTCGACCTACTCGGTTTCGCGGTGGTGGTCGCGATGGCCCTGGCCGGCTTCCTCGAGCTCGCCCTAATCAGCTTCGCGCTGCTGACCAGGGCCTCGGCGCTGGCCGGTCGCCCAGGCGGGGTAGACGCCGCAGCCGTCTGGGGGGTCTCGCTGGCATCCGGGACGTTTTCCGCCCTACACGAGCTTGTCGGGCCCACCATCGGAAACACACGGGCCTGGCAGATCGACCCCGGATCCCTGCTCGCCGCCTGCGTGCGGCTCGCAGCACCACTGGTCGCGGCACTGCTGTGGGAACGGGTCCTGACCGCGGCCCGCCGCGAACACGAAGCACGCTCACTCGTGCAGGTACGCCGCGACCACCGCCTGATCGCCGTCGCCCAGGCAGCCCTGACGGTCCGCCATCTATCCGAAGGCCGCCCCCATGGACGCCGAGCCACCGCCCGTCTGCGCCGTGCCCGCCGCAGACTCCAGCGTGCGCACGTCACCGCCTTGCGGATGACCGGGCCCGGCCAGGACCTGTTCGAGGTCCTGGCCGCAGTCGGTGCAGTCGACATCCTCCCGGCCGCGACCATCCCGACCGGACGATCCCGCACCCGACCGGACACCGGGGGTGCGCAGGCGCTGGCAGTACTCGCCCTGTCCGACACCCTGTCGGACACGCCGGCCGTCCTGACCGGGGGAGTGGACACCGGGTCGGACACCCTGGACGGTGACCCATCTGGTGCTGTCCACCTGGCCGACACCCTGTCGGACACGTCCGCCGTCCTGAGCGGGGGAGCGGACACCGTGGGTGCTCAGGTGCCAGCAGTCCTCGCCGCGTCCGAAGCCGTGACCGGGGGAGCGGACGCCGGGTTGGACACCCTTGACGGTGACCCGTCCAGCGCTGTCCACCTGTCCGACACCCTGTCGGACAGGTCGGGTGCGGCCTCCAACACCTCCGCAGGTGCTGTCGTGGGCCCGGATCCGCTGACCATTGCGGTCGAGCTCGTCCGCAATGACCGGCAGGTCGCGGGGTCGAGGATCGCAGCCGCAATGCGCCGGCACGGACACACCGTGACCGACCGGACCGGGCTGCGGTGGCGCGACCGCGCGGTGAACCACCTGGCCACCGAGCTGAGCAGGGACCTGAGCGACGCGAGCAACGATGAGGTCCAGTTGGCTGGGGCCGCGGTTTGAGAGGAGACGCCGCGAACAAGGTTCCCTGGAAGGCCTGCTTCGAACGTCGAACTGCTGGCCCGCGTAGCTTGATCCACCCACACTGATCAGAGACACAAAGAAACGAGCAACGATGAACACCACGATCGTCTACGGCTTCTGCTTGACGGTGTGCCTGGCCTTTGCCTCGGCCCTGACCAGTACTGCCACACAGGGCACGGTCCTGGTCGTGGCGGTCTGCTCGTTCATCGCCCTTGTCCTGACGGCCGTGATCGAGATGACCGGGAACCGAGCCCAGAGGAAGGCCCGAGGCGAGTACGTCGCGCGGTACGGCCAGGACCCCTGGAACGGGAGGCGCTGAGCGTGCCCCGGATTCAGTCCTTACGGATGAGACCCGTATATCCAACGACGGCAAGGGTGGTGAAGGCCCAACCCAGCCCCGTGATGACCCAGGTGCCGCCCACGAAGGCCAAACCCCAAGGGGCAGCACCGTTTATCCGCCAATTCTCGGCCTGACCCACCTTGATAATCGGAATCGTGAGGTCCATCGCATAACCAAGGGGGTAGAAGCATGGGTAGCTCGCTCTGCAGTCCAACGCAGTGGATGGGTGTGGAGAACTGGTGTCCTTGGCACGCACCATGACGGCATGCTGGTGCTGCGCCCCGAAGGAGAACAGAACAGCCGCGACGAACAGGGTAAGGAGCATCCCGACCGCGCGCAGCGGTTGGTAGCCGTGTTTGATCGTGACGTCCAGGAGCCGATTCCCGGCAAGCCGCAGCCGGCCCAGACCCCCGTATGCGCGCAGGTCGTTGCGTCGAGCTATAGCAACCCGACGTGCGTCACTTTCGTGGCCCATCTGTCGGTACACCCGGGCCAACTGCTCGTACGGCTGGGCGCCAAAGCGGGCAGGTAGACCCGGCGAAGGCTTCTGATGCTGGCTTCGGACCCAGTCCAGGCGGTGCGGACAAGTGGCAAGGTGCTCCCCACCAAACCCGCCGTAGACAAAGCCGGCCAGCCGCAACTGCCCTGCGACCGGCCAGTAGGCCCCGTCCTTGCTCCAGTCGTCATCGAGCCGGTTCACGTGGACACGATCGAGGTTCACTAACCCTGTGACCGCTCTTGCTGGCGCCCAAAGCAGCTGCTGGCCGATCCTGGCCCCCTGAGCCTGCAGGGCCACCGGATCAGCGAGAGTCGCCCGCCGCAGAAACAGGCCGCCGTCGATACTCGCCCCTAAGAGCCGGACGGCCCCGGCCGCGGTGAACCCGTCGTCGAGGAACACGTCCCCGCCGACCTTGACCTGGTCGGCGACCAGCGCGTTGTTGTCTGTGTCGGTGCCGCTGATCTTGGCTGCGCTGCAGCTGAGCTGGCCAGTGATGTCCGCACCGTGCAGCCGGACGGCGCCGTCCGCGGTGAACCCGTCGTTGAGGAGCACGTCCCCGCCGACCTTGATCGTGTCGGCGACCAGCGTGTCGTTGTCCGTGTCGGTGCCGCTGATCTTGGCTCCGCCGCAGCTGAGCTGGCCAGTGATGTCCGCACCTGGCAGCCGGACGGCGCCGTTCGCGGTGAACCCGTCGTCGAGGAACACGCTCCCGCCGACCTTGACCTGGTCGGCGACCAGCGCGTTGTTGTCTGTGTCGGTGCCGCTGATCTTGGCTCCGTTGCAGCTGAGCGTGCCAGTGATGTCCGCACCGTGCAGCCGGACGGCGCCGGCCGCGGTGAACCCGTCATCGAGGAACACGCTCCCGCCGACCTTGACCTCGTCGGCGACCAGCGCGTTGTTGTCTGTGTCGGTGCCGCTGATCTTGGCTCCGCCGCAGCTGAGGTGGCCAGTGATGTCCGCACCGTGCAGCTGGACGGCGCCGGCCGCGGTGAACCCGCCGTTGAGGAGCACGCTCCCGCCGACCTTGACCTCGTTGGCGACCAGCGCGTTGTTGTTCGTGTCGGCACCGGTGATCTTGGCTCCGCCGCAGTTGAGCGTGCCAGTGATGTCCGCACCGAGCAGCCGGACGGCGCCGGCCGCGGTGAACCCGTCATCGAGGAACACGCTCCCGCCGACCTTGACCTCGTCGGCGACCAGCGCGTCGGCGTCCGTGTCGATACCGGTGATCTTGGCTCCGCTGCAGCTGAGCTGGCCAGTGATGTCCGCACCGTGCAGCCGGACGGCGCCGTCCACGGTGAACCCGTCGTTGAGGAACACGCTCCCGCCGACCTTGGCCTCGTTGGCGACCAGCGCGTTGTTGTACGTGTCGGTGCCGGCGATCTTGGCTCCGCTGCAGTTGAGCTGGCCAGTGATGTCCGCACCGGGCAGCCGGACCGCCCCGGTGAAGGTCGACCGGGTCAGATCCATTTCCTTGGTGACGACCAACATGTCGGCACTGAGGCCCGCCAACCGGCAGCGAACCAACCTGAGAAGAGACACGGTGGAGTACGTGAGAACCACAGGCTCCCTGCTATCGAGATAGCAGTCTTCCAAGACAAGGGGGCAGCGCAGCGTCGCCGACTCAAGGTCCAGCGGGCCGCTGATCCTGACCCCCCGCAGACGGACTCCCTTAGCGTGCACAGGCCACTGCGACTCCGTGAGCAGGTGCTGCAGCACCTCAGCACGGATGGTCCGATCCGCCCCCCACGCCTGCATCGTTTCCAACTCGATAGGGAATTGGTCGACGGTCGGGGCGGCGCCGCCCTCGCGGTCGAGAAGTCCACCGGTGACTGCATGGGTGATGACAGACTGCTCGCACGTCTCCAACGATCCACTCCAACCCGGCCGAGGACCATCACCCCACTCGTCAACCGCTGGCTGCTGCACAGATGCCACCCCTGCACCCCCTCTGGGCGCAACAATGGCGGCTCGGGCGGGGACCCCGCAAGATGTCAGGCCAGCGGCCTGCTAAACCCCTGGCCCAGTTAACGGCCAGTCGAGGCCATCCCATGTCCGAGCGCACCGGCTGGCGCAGGCGGGTCCGCGCCAAGAACACCGGCGGCAACCTCACACGTTGACTTGGTCCCTGGGCGGCTGAGTACCTGGCCGTCTCAGGATGAGCTCTGCGCCGCCCCCGAGGCGCCGCCCAGGTCGTCTTGAATCTTCTTGTAGACCTCGCGTCGGGCCCAGGCGGTCAACGCCTCCTTGAACTCCGGTTTGTCGAAGAACATCCGGAGTAGGTCATCGTTGGCGGACTGCCTGTCGATCAGGACGTCGACGAACCGGTCGTCGAAGACATAGCCGAAGTTCTCTTCGGTGTTACCAGCAGCTACCTCGCGCAGATCGGCATCCTGGGACGCGGCCTCGACCTGCTGGTCGAACCAGACTTGATCGACATCGGTGAGCTCGGTGCCGAACTTCTCGTTGAGCAAGTCGATGATCTGAGACAGGCGAACCTTGTCCATGGCTACCTGAGATCCGCGTCCACCTCCGGCCATCCCAGGCAACTGCTCGTCGTCACCCTCGCCCAGAGCCAGGTTGTGCTCCCCTATGAGTTGCGTACGAATGTGCGTCAGGACGGCGGCATCGCCGAGATCGAAGCCTCCAGGGTCTTCATCCTTGGGCAGCCGGGTGATCAGCACCTTGCCGTAGTAGAACAACTCCTCCAGCTCACTGGACTGGAACGGCACCACCTGACCGAGGAAGGAGTACGTCCGGACGAAGTCTCGCAGCGCGGTGCGGAAGTCCTCTCTGTCGTCGTCTGCCAACGTCTTGTAGCGTTCGCAGGCGGCGTCGGTCTTGGCGTAGAGGGCCTCGTGCGCCTTCTTGTCGCTGGCCAGTAGGGCTTGGACCAACTCGGCCATCTCGGTCGGGTCAATGACGCCATGGTCCAGGATGCGGGTGCGCAGGTTGAACAGCACGTTGGGGTCGGTGGGCTCGGTCCAGGAGACCTCGTAGAACGGCTTGAATGCCTCTTGGATGTCCTCGGCCCGGTTGGCGAAGTCCAGCACGAAGGTGGAGTCCTTGCCCGGCATGGTGCGGTTGAGTCGGGACAGGGTCTGTACGGCCTTGACGCCATCCAGCTTCTTGTCGACATACATCGTGTGCAGCAGCGGCTCGTCGAACCCGGTCTGGTACTTCTCGGCGACGATCAGCACCTGGTAGTCGCCCACCGTGAACGGGGTCTTTCCCTGGAACCGGGGAGCGGTCTCGGACTCGGGGATCGTCTTGCCCTCACGTGTCCGGTTCATCGAGGACTCGGTGTACGTCTTCTGGGGCACGTCGGGGTCCTCGACCGTGCCTGAGAACGCCACCAGCACCCGCAGGTCGGTGTAGCGCTTCTCCGCAATGTATTTCTCGATGGCCTGCTTGTACCGGACGGCGTGCAGCCGGGAACGGGTGACGACCATCGCCTTGGCCTTGCCACCTATTTGGTGGCGGGTGACGGCACGGAAGTGCTCGACGATGATCTCGGACTTCTGCGACAGGTTGGACGGGTGTAGAGCGACGAACCGGGCCAGGGCGGCGTTGGCCCGCCCCTTGTCCACCTCGGGGTCATCTGAGGCGAGCCCGTTGGCCAGGCGGAAGTACGTCGAGTAGGTCACGTAGTTGGCTAGGACGTCGATGATGAACTGCTCCTCAATGGCCTGGCGCATTGAGTACAGGTGGAACGGCTCCAGTCGGTAGCCGGACTCCAGCGCAGGGTCGGAGACGCGTTCGCCGAACAGTTCGAGGGTCTTGAACTTCGGGGTGGCGGTGAACGCGAAGAAGGACAGGTTGTCCTGCTTGCCGCGCAGCGCAGCCGACCGCGCCAGCTCGTCCACCGAGGCGTTCAGGGCGTCCTGTGGGTCGCCGGCTTCCTCCGCAGCTGCGTCGTACTTCTCGGCGGCGTCCCAGATCGCGTCGTCCATGGTCTCGCCCATGCCTTCGACGACGCGGTCACCGCCAAGGACCGATTTGAGGTCCTTCGCGGACTCACCGGACTGGGACGAGTGGGCCTCATCAACGATCACTGCGAAGCGGGACGCTGCCAGTTCCGAGGCGGTCTTGGCGATCACGGGGAACTTCTGCAAGGTCGTGATGATGATCTGCGCCTTGGACCCGGCAAGGGCGTCGGCCAGCTGCTGGCTGTTCCTGTCGATCCGCTCAACCACCCCTGGGGTGTGGTCGAACTGCCAGATCGTGTCCTGCAATTGCCGGTCCAAGACGACGCGGTCGGTCACCACAATGACCTTGTGAAAGACCTTCTCGTTGGGGCCGAGCCCTGCGGTCAGCGCATGCTCGGTCAGAGCGGTCGGGTCGGCTGGGGTGTGCAGAGTCGACAGCCGGTGGGCCAGCCAGGCGATGCTGTTGGATTTCCCGGACCCGGCTGAGTGCTGGACAAGGTAGTTCTTTCCTGTCCCGTACGTCTCGGCATGCGCACCGAGGCCGAGCACCAGGTCCCACTGGTGGTACCGAGGGAAGATGATCTTGCCGCGCCTGGCGACCTTCTTGCCCGCGCCGCTGGGCTTCTCCTCGTGCACGAACCGGTTCAGTAAGTCCAGCCAGTTATCCCGCTGCCAGACCAACTCCCACAGGTAGGCCGTGCGGTACCCGCTCGTGGTTGGCGGGTTGCCCTTGCCACCGGGACGACCAGCGCCGCCAGAGCCCTGGTTGAACGGCAGGAACGCGGTGGCCTCGCCCGCCAACCGAGTGGTCAGGAACACCAGGTCCTGGTCCACGGCGAAGTGCACGACCGTGCGCTTGTCGAACAGCAGGTCCTTGGGATTGCGGTCCTTGCGGTACTGGGCCTTGGCGTGCTCGACGCTCTGCCCGGTGACCTGGTTCTTCACCTCGACAGTGCTGATCGGCAGCCCGTTCAACAGCAGCAGGATGTCGATGCTGTCGTGCGGGTTGGACTCGGAGTGGTGCACCTGCCGAGTGACCACGAGTCGGTTCGCGTCGTACAACACGCCCAACTCCGCAGTCAGTGCGTGGGCGGGTTTGAAGAATGCCAACCTGATCTTCACACCCAGGTCGTCAACACCACGGCGCAGCACGTCGATGGTGCCACGCGAGTCGATCTCTGACGCCAGCCGCTTGGCGAACTTGTCCTGCGCATGATCCGCACCACCATGGAGAGCCACGAGCCGGTTCCACGCCTTGAACTGCGTGGCGCCGATGAAGGCGAACAACATGGCCGTGTCCAACCCGACGTCACGCCGGTAGGACGCTGCCGCGCCTTGCACCCAGCCGTTAGCCAGAAGATGGGCCTCGATGGCCGACTCGAATGCGCTCTCCGTGTGTACCGACATCAGGCAACGCTCCTCGCAGTTGTCACATCGAACTGTCCCGTCACCGCAGCCGTGATCAGTGCCTGCTTACGTTCAGCCAGACGAAATGACTGGCCTTCTATCAGCGCGCAGGCGTTCGCCATCTCTGAACGCAGCAGTATGGCGTCACGGACGATCCGTTCCTGCGCGATGCGTTCTGGGAGCGGAACCACGAGTGACTTGACGATTTCGAGATTGATCATGCCCCGAGTGGAACCCCGCGTCTCAAGTGCCAAGAGGTCAGCACCAAGTGGTGAGGAGAGTATTAACGCGAGGTAATCGGCGGAAACCATCTTGTCCTCCACGCGGGCGCAGAAGCACTTGCCCTTGACCAATGCGAGACCAAGTTCCGGGGCGACACAGGCTCGACCCGGGTGATTGTTCGTGTCGCCGAGGCCTGCGATCAGGAGGTCACCCCGTCGGACGTGACACCGAGGAAACCGCAGCCACATGTCCTCCGCAATGAATACGCCATCACCGGCATGAAACTCCGCGAAGCCGATGTTCCCCAAACGCACGACAAACGCGCCTTCGGCGACGTAGTCCGAACTCGTGAACGCGCTACCGAACGGACCGTCGGTCAAGAAGGTGAGCAGGCGACGGATCGCAACTTGCTGCGGGTGCGCCGCTTCGACGTCAGCTAACAGATTGGCCCATTGACGGGCTTGGAGCAGCGTCTGCTGGCGAGCCCTCAGATCGATGGCGCGGTCGAGCAGTGCAACCTGGTCGTCCAGGAAGTCCGCGATCCGCCACTGCTCCTCGATGGGAGGGAGACGCAGGCGGAATTGGGACATGTCCTGCCAAGATGTTCTTGGCATCTTGGTGCCGTACGAGGTCGCTTCCGCCCAGGCAAGCCATCCGGACGACAAGGTGAGGTAGAGCAGAAAGCGACTATCGAGGTCTGGTTCGGGATGAATGGCCAAGAACTCTGGTGAGCCGAACATCGGGCGATCAACGAGCAAGGACTTGGCTAGGTAAGGACGCAACTTGCTGAACAACACATCCCCCGGCTCAAACGCGAGATTGTCATGTGCGTCAGTGATGGCCAATGGCTCAACGTCCAGTTTCCCCGCCCCTGCCATCACGTGTTCGAGGTTCACGGTAGGGCGAGTCCCGCCAAAGCCTTTGCGAACTAACTGTTGGGTGACCGTCTTGAGGCGAACCTCGGTCATCATCGACGGACTCCATGCAGAATCTGCTGAATCTCTGCTTCCACAGCGTCGATCTCAGCGTCGATCTCGGCTAGAGGACGCGGAGGAACGTACCGGTAGAAGTATCGAGTGAAGGGGATTTCGTAGCCGATCTTGCTCTTGGACTCGTCTACCCATGCATCCGGCACATGGGGTAGTACCTCGCGGGCCATGTACGCCTCGATGTCGTCTGTCAAGGGGACGTTTTCGTTGTCGCGGAGGTCGGGGTCGGGCAGGGGATGCCCCTTGCGGTTGGACACAACTGGGGCATCGCTGTCAGGCTGCGCGGCGGCGTTAAGGATCGCCTTGCGGAGGGGGGTAGGGATGGTGATCCCTGCTTGGCCAAGAGCATGTCCGAGGCGCTTGTCGACGGCGGCTTCTTGGTTCTCTGGCCCGGTACGAAGTTCATTCAGTACGTCGATGAGTCGTTGCTGAGTCCGTTCACCTTCGTGAACAGCGGCTGAGGCGTCAACAACCCCCTTGGCAGGGTTGGTCAGCGACATGAACGGCTTGCTAACCGCGATGGTGGAGAGTGTCTCGTCAGTGACGTACCAACGGCGGCGCATTGGGCGCTCGACGGTGATGCGCTGGTAGCCGAAGCCAGAGTTGGCGAAGACCTTCACCCGGTCGTCCCTGCCGTCTAGGTCAGTCGCGTCGTGGTAGAGCTGGGTGATCTCGGCGATCTGGTCTTCGGTGATTTCCTTACGCTTGGCTCCGAGGCTCTTGCGCATCTTGGCCCACTGTTCTCGGGCATCGAGTAGGGCGATCTTGCCCATGCGGTCGGCGGCCTTGCGGTTGGTGATGATCCAGAAGTAGGTGGAGATGCCTGTGTTGTAGAACAACTGGTCGGGCAGGGCGACGATGCCTTCCAGCCAGTCGTTCTCGATGATCCAACGACGAATCTCGGATTCCCCCGACCCCGCTCCGCCAGAGAAGAGTGGGCTGCCGGAGAAGACGATGGCCAGGCGGCTGCCGCCTGCCGAGACTGGCTTCATCTTGGAGATCATGTGTTGGAGGAACAAGAACGACCCGTCAGAGACGCGAGGTAGGCCAGCGCCGAACCGGCCCCGCTCTCCCAGTTGGTCGGCCTCGTCCTTGACCTGGCGCTCGATGCGCTTCCACTCCACGCCGAAGGGTGGATTTGCCAGCATGTAGTCGAAGTGTTGACCGGTGAACCCGTCTTCAGTGAAGGAGTTTCCCAAGACGATCCGAGCTGGGTCCTGGCCCTTGATCATCAGGTCGGACCGGGCAATGGCCCAGGTCTCAGCGTTCAACTCCTGGCCGAAGACCTCCAGCCTGGCTCTCGGGTTGAGGTGGGCGAGGTGTTCCTGACCACCAGTGAGCATTCCACCGGTTCCACAAGCACAGTCATACATGCTCCTGACCGGTGCGGTGCCACGCAGGACGTCATCATCCTCGGAGAACAAGATGTTCACCATCAGCCGAATCACCTCACGGGGGGTGAAGTGCTCACCTGCGGTCTCGTTGCTCATCTCGGAGAACTTGCGGAGCAGTTCCTCGAAGATGTAGCCCATCGCCTCGTTGGAGACCACGCCTGGGTGCAGTTCGACGTCGGCGAACCGGGCGATCACGTGATACAGCAGCCCGGCGTTGTCTAGTCGGGTGATCTGGTTGTCGAAGCCGTACTTCTCCAGCACCTCCACCGCGCCGGTGCTGTAACCGGCGATGTAGGTGCGCAAGTTCGCGGCGATGTTCGGGGCGTCATCCAGCAGTCGGGTGAAGTTCAAAGGACTGATGTTGTAGAACGGCTGCCCGGCCTCCCGCAGCAAGATCGGGTCGATGTTGTCGATCTTGCCCACCAGGCTCTTGGCTCTGGCGACCACGGCATCCTTGGTGGGTTCCAGGACGCAGTCCAGCCGACGCAGCACCGTCAGCGGCAGAATGACCTGGCCGTACTCGTGCGCCTTGTAGTCACCTCGGAGCAGATCAGCCACCGACCATATGAAGCCGACCTTGTCGCTGAATCCTTCGACCTGGCTCATTCCCGCACTCCCCGTCGCAGACTCGTCCCCCAGTCGAGCGGGACCACTCGACCGTATAGGGACCGGGATAGTGCAGTGCACACGACTTCGGACATCGACAGGGGCTTCTACCATTCGGGCGCCGCGGCCGCCGTGAGAGAGTGCCAACGACCCGTGAAGGATCCGGGCTAGGTTTGAAGCTGTGCCCGAAGATATCTGGCCCCCTGGCCAAGAGGTGGAGCCTGACAGCTTCGATGAGCTGCTCGCCCTGTTGCTGCGTCGGCACGCTGCTGATCTGGTCTACCGAGGACAACGGCTTTACGGCTGGCAACTCGTGTGCAAATTGTCTCGCGCGCTACGGGAAGAGGCGCTGGCAGAGGGGCACAACAAACACGAATCGATAGAGTCGATGGCCGTTGATCCGGACTTCAACCGGCACGTCGACGAGGTCGAGACCGAGTTCCTGCGGACCTTCATGGAAAAGGCGAAGGGCCTGATGCTCCCGGATTTGCCTGGCCGAACCGATCGGCTTGCGTGGTGGGAGCTGATGCAGCACCACCGTGCTCCAACCCGCCTGCTGGACTGGACCCGCTCACCGTTCATTGGCCTATGGTTCGCCTTCTCGGATCAGGGCGACTACGACGGTGACGCCGCGCTGTGGATCTTCGATACTCGCAACAGCATGGCCAACCACCCAAAAGAAGGACTGGCAGCGGCATTACCCGGTTGGGACAATTTCCTCGACGATCGGGACCTGCAGAACCGCCTCGCCGAGAAAGCCATCACCGAGACCGAGAAGGCCCTGGCACCCCTTGTCATCAACCCCCGCGTCGCCGTGCCGCGGGTCATCGCCCAGCAGAGCGTCCTGACGCTCATCCCCAATATCGAGGCACCAACGGACTACAACCACTTCGTATTCAAGAGTATCTCCACCAAGATTCACCTTCAGTCTTCGTGGAAGCAGCGTGTCCTTGACCTGTGCGGGAACATGGGTATTACGCGCGCGGCCCTGTTCCGTGACCTGGACAGCATCGGGGATGAACTCACGGAAACCCTGACGAAGAGCCGGCCATTCAACGAGCAATAGGCCTGTATCAGGCGGGATATGCCGAAAGGAATCCCGTTCGGTAACTGGATGGCCCACCCCGGCGAGGGCGTCGCAGTAGCCGAGGCCGTCGCCGGCTGAGCCGACCCGTTCGCTACAGCAGTTCTCGTGTTCGGCCAAGCAACGTGCTCACCGTCCGCTAGATGTGCCTGTGGGTGCTAGGCCGAGGGTCATCGCCCAGCCGCTATATCGAACTGGCACGAAGGGCGCTCAGAACCTCGCGCAGGTCGGGAGCAGGGAGCAGCCCCTCGGGCAGCGGCACCAAGCTGTCGCACACCAGGAGAAGGTTGAGCATGGACTGCCTGATTCGCCACGGTTCGAGCTGGCCCCGCTCCAAGAACTCATCGAGAGCCATCGCTGCGACGATCAAGGAGCCGCGAAGTTCCTCGGGCGTCGCGTTGGTGCTTGGTCGGTCGCCGGTCGGAATCAGTCTTCCGCCTGCAATCCAAGTAAATATCTGTTCCCAAGCCTTCTTGGCTCTGAGCTCGGCGTTATCTGAGGTCTCTGAGTTCGTCATGCCATCAGAGTGGCACGTCTCGCCGACAGAGCCTTTGAGTCGCGCCGCCGCCCCCGGTCGTGTCCAAGTAACGACCGTCAGATGAGCAAAGTCCGCCTGCTCGACCAGTTCTCGTGTGTAAGAACCGATGTCAAGAAGTTGAGGTGCTCAACAACCCGCAAGGCCGTTTTCTGTACGGGCCCTGTGGTTAGCGTGACTTTTCGTTCCGATGTTCCTCACATCCCCACCCCACCTGGATGTTCGATGTCAGACTTTTCACCGCGAGCACCGGAGTCCGGTCTCGGAGTGATGGCACAAGCAAATCCCGGGCCTCGGGCGGCCAGTAGGTGGTATTGGCTAGTTGTAGGTTGGACGCCTAGATCATTCAGGGGAGTGGACTATGGGCGTATGGGAAGATTTCGAAGCAGGGGCCGCTGCTCACCAGGCTGCGGTGTCAGCGGGTGAGCGCCGGGCGGCCGAAGCCGCCGACGCACTGGCCGACGCAACGGCCGACGCACTGGCCGCGCGGAGCAAGAACGTAGCCGAGATCACGTCCCTGTTGGAGCGGTTTCGCCGCGCCGCGCATGGCACCGCGAATGCTACTGCGCAAGCCGTGCGCCAGAATTGGCGAGGCAAGGACACTTACAAAAGGATTCGCGGTTGGGGGGTCTCGGATTATGCGGAAAGCGAAACTTATGTGTGGGATCAATCGTTTGTTACTGGGTTCATGTATCTGCTACTTGACATCGATGGTGGTCTTTGGATTGTTTCTCAAAGTCTCGAGTTTGATGGTCCCAAGAGCGATCACTACAAGGAAGCAACGGCATATCATTGGCGGTTGGGGCAGTCGACGAAAGCCGACTTCTCCCCTCGGTACGATAATTCTATTGGGAAGTGGATCGATAAAGGCGTCGCGAGCGAGAGTTCGATCCCGGGGCACCTCGGGAAACTGGTTGATCAGCTCGGCATCACTATATGATTCATGGCTTTGTACTTGTTCATTGATGTAGTCCTGGCCCGAAGTGACGGACCAAGACTACATCAATGATTCAATCACGGTCAGGCCAGCGATTCAGACTGCCGACAGACCAGTCAGACTTCTGAGGCGACGCCGACCTACTTGTGGCGGGCGCAGGGCTTTCCGCCCTGCAGTCGTGCAGGATCCTCCGCTAAGGGCGCGGCGGTCGCTCGGTCGGTTGTCCTGCGGTGAGCGGTTCGGCCGGGCGGGGCGGGAGGTGGCGGTAGAGGCTGGTGCGGGTGATGCCGCTCTTGGTGACGATCTCGGCGATGGTGTGTCCGGTGTCGCGTAGGTGGGTGGCGTAGGCGAGCTTGTCCGCGTCGACGACGCTGGGCCGGCCGATGCGCCGGCCCTTCGCGGTGGCGGCAGCGCGGGCGCCGGCGGCACGCTCGAGGCTGTAGGTGCGCTCCATCTGAGCGAACAGCGCGAGCAGGACGACGGCCAGCTGCGCCATCGGGTCGGCGGGGCTGGAGGAGTCGACCTTGATGGGGTCGGCGAGGTTGCGGATCCCGACGCCGCGGGCGGCGAGGTCGTGGATCAGGTTCAGGGTGTCGCGCACGGTCCGTCCGAGCCGGTCGAGGGTGTGAACCACGATGACGTCGCCGTCGCGGGCGTACTCGATCACCGCCTGCAGACCGGGGCGGTTGGTGGTGGCGCCGGACTTCTTGTCGACGTAGATCCGCTCGGGCGGGATCCCTGCCGCCTCGAGCGCGACGATCTGCCGATCGAGGTCCTGTTTGGTCGTCGAAACCCTCGCGTACCCGAGATCCATCCCGCGACTGTACCGAAAGTCAAAACCGTACGGATGATTCGGGATGACCTTTCGGGCCTAACTTCTGGGACGCGCAGCCCTGGGTGTTCGTGATCGAGATCGACGGGGCCGGTCGGCGTCCCACTTCTAAGGAACTGGGACGCATGATGATCATGTGCCGTATGACGCACCCTTGCGGGAATCTTCAACGGGCGGGTGTTACGGGACACGCTCTCGCGCGGACAGTGTCTGACCTGCCGCGTTCCCGCAGACCGTTCCGCTTGTGGGACGCACCGGACTCGTGTGGGGTCAGCCGCTTGAGGGTGTGGTCAGGGAAAACTCGACGGCCGCTTCGACGTGCAAGCGGGTGGTGGGGAAGACAGGAACGGGGCTGTCCGCAGCGGAGATCAACAGCTCGATCTCGGTACAACCGAGGACAACGCCTTCGGCGCCGGCCTCGGCCAAGCCGGTGATGATGTTGCGATAGATCTGCCGGGACTCATCCAGCACCTTTCCGAGGCACAGCTCGTCGTAGATGATGCGATGCACCTCGGCCCGTTCTGCCGCCGGTGGGGTGAGCACTCTGAGCCCGTGGCTGGCAAGCCGATCTCGGTAGAAGACCTGCTCCATGGTGAACGCGGTGCCGAGCAGCCCCACGGTGCTCAGCCCGGACTTGGTCACCGCTTGCGCGGTGACGTCTACCAGGTGCAGCAGCGGGATGTTGACGGCGGCCTGTACCTGGTCGGCGACCTTGTGCATCGTGTTCGTGCACAGCAGCAGCACATCCGCCCCGCCGGCCTCGAGGCCCTTGGCTGCCTCGGCAAGCAGCTGCCCAGCTTCTTCCCATCGCCCGGCCACCTGCAGGGTCTCGATGTCCGCGAAGTCCACTGAGGCCAGCAGGCATCGAGCCGAGTGCAAACCACCCAATCGCTCACGCACGAGCTCGTTGGCCAGCCGGTAGTACTGAGCGCTGGACTCCCAGCTCATTCCGCCAAGCATCCCGATCACCCGCTGTTCACTTGTCCTCATGGGGAGCATTCTCAACCCTGGCCGTCGCCCATTCCGCATCAGGATCGTTCAGCGGCGTACGAAGCGCTGCTCCCATAACCCGGTGTCGGAATCCACCTTGCCGTGGCCGTCGAACCTGAAGCCTTGCTTGGCGTAGAACCCCTTCGCCCGCGGGTTGTCTTCGAACACCCATAGATGCGTTGGGGACGTGCCCACCGCCCGGTGGATCAGCTTTCCAGCAAGTCCCGTGCCGCGCTGGTCTGCGTCGACGTACAGGCTCATCAGCTCAAGGGCAGGCACGTCATCAACGTCGGCAAGCCCCCAACTGACCACTCCAACAACCGTGGCACCGATCTCCGCGAGGACGATCCGACGTGTGCCCGAGGCCAGCCGCTCACTCCATCGACGCTCTCTATCGGCGACGTCCACCCGGTCGAGGTACGCCTGCGAGACCACCCCGCGATACGCCTCCCTCCAACACGTGGTCTGGAAGTCTGCGATCGCCGTCACGTCACTGGCGTCGACCGCCCGCACCCGCAGGCCCGGTTCGCTCTCTAAAAGCTGGCTGACGTTCATGTGCTGATCTTTGTCCATGCGGTGGGCTCGAGGAGGGGGTGTCCGCTGGACGATCCCTCGCGGACGCCCGGAGGTTCCGCCCCGCGTCTACTGAACGCACTCATTTGCCGCGATGGGTGTGCGTTCTGGTTCGGTGGGGGATCCCGCTACGGGCACGCGCGGAGGGCTGCGCCGACCTGGCACAAACGTGATCTTTGTCCTTCCGTAGCGGGTTCCGCCATCGGGGCAAGTCAGTAGTAGCTGGGTCGCTACGGGCGGTGCCTTATTGGGAACCGCGATGAGGTCAGAGCCAACTGAGGGCGCGACCGTGTGGCTGGGCAAGGGCGAGGGCGCGGTCGTCCAGGGACACCACAAAGCGTCCGTTGATGTCGACGTCGTCGGGGATCTGCTTGGTGAGGTGCGGCAGCACGCGTGGGCCCTCGGCGCCGAGCCGGTGCACCCTGGAGTCGGCGAGCAGGGTGATGAAGGCGTTGCGCTCATCCTCATCGAGGTAGGCAAGTGCCGCGCTGTGGGTGACCACGACGGTGGCGCCGGTAGGAGCCTGGTCGAGGAGTTTGGGAAGGTCGGTCACGAGATCGCCGGCGACGATGTGCGGAGCAGCCTGCGCGGCCACGGCCAAAGCGGCGTCCAGACGGTCGGCTCGCTCGTGGTGCTCGGGCCAGACCAGGGCCTGCAGCCAACGCCGCGCGTCCGGATCGGCGGCGTCAATCGGGTTGAGGTCGAGCCCAGCTCGCCAGACGATGGCCGGAACCTCCTGTGGCACAGGGACGTCACCGGTGGTGATGCAGGACAGGGTCAGTGGGCTCTTGGTCGGTCCTACCCAGCGGTCGACGCATGATCCGGTGTAGTGATAGCGCCAGGAGTCGTACAGCAGGCACAGGCCGGCGCTGGCGCCAACCTCGATCAGTGCAAGCGGCTGAGGCAGCAGCGCGAGGGCGGGCAGGAGCGTGGCGCAGCGGGCGACCTCGTTGGTTTGCGTAAGCCGGTTTCGCATCACTGCCAGAACAGCGTCCTGGTGCTCGAGCAGCCAGGCCAGGGCCTCGGCTAGGTCATCGACGGTCACGTTGTGCCACCGCAAGGCACCGAAGAGCAGGTTCGGTTGGCGTTTGACGGGCTCGACTTTCGACAAGAACTCCAGAATGGCGTGGTCCTCAGCGACCGCGAGAGCGAGCCGCTCGTAGATCAGGGACGAGCCATGGGCCTCGACCCGCGCCCACTCCCGGTACAGTTTCGCCGTTTCTGCAGCATTCGTATCCATGGCCTCATCATGCCTACAAGGTTCCGGCTGCTTACGATCGGGCAGCGCTAACGGTCAGCGGAGCACGCGACGGCTGCGGCGATCGTCGGTGCCATGCTCCACCAGCCGATCGGCGGATCGGGACGATCGATCACTCCCGTTCTGACGGTCGGACACGAGCATGCCGACCCCGCGGTCCACCACCGCGACGGATGTTGGACACTCACCGGTATGCGCAACACCCCCTTCTGCCCCAAGTGCCGCAGTACCGTAATCCTCCAGATCCCCGGACAGGCGGGTGGCTTTGGGTCCGGTAACAACATCCCGGTTGGTCGGAGCATCTTCAGCGCAGTCCTGGTGACCAGGTACGTGTGTGCCTCTTGCGGCTTCAGCGAGGAGTGGGTTGACGACAAGGCGGGCCTGCAGAAACTGAGCGCCAAGTACAGCCGCTGAACCAGGCACAGCGACAACCGCACGTTCGTGTCCCGCCCAGGTGTCTACGGACAAGAACACACACACACCCCATCGCGGCAGTTGGCGGACTGACTCTTACGTGGGACGATCAGGGTCAGTCGCGGGGGGTCCAGACCCAGGGGGTAGTGGTTGCGACTTGATGCATGCCCAGACGTTGCAGGATGGGGCTGCCGTCGTCGGAAGCAT
>OCZT010002657.1_pt1 | contig 18379 bp, 12 predicted proteins | sample 1539031 | NCBI WGS metagenome assembly OCZT01 (sample SAMEA3539308, study PRJEB22396) | soil metagenome | biome: tundra; feature: field; material: soil | place: USA | collected 2010-05 | depth 0.15 m | reverse complement strand
CAGCGCGGGGACCCGCAGCATCGCGGCGGACGACCGCCCGGCCGCGCACACCAGTACGGCGTCCGCGCCCCGGCCCCGCGACCAGCTCAGCGCCTGCTCCGTGGTGGCATCGCCGCATTCGTCGAGGGCCAGCACGCCGGATGCGGCCGCTACCTCGCGCGGGTGGGAGGCCGGGTCGATGCCGGCCACATCGCATCCGGACGCGATGGCCAGCCGGGCCGCGAGCTGCCCGATCAACCCCAGGCCCAGCACAACGATTTTCGACCCTGGTCCCACCTCCGCCAGCCGCAGCGCGTGCAGCGCAATCGAGGCCACCGTCGTGAAGGCCGCGTCCTGCGCGGGCACGCCGTAGGGAACAGCCGCGCAGAGCAGGCCGGGCACCGCCTGGAACTCGGCATGGTTGGCTTTGCCCGCCCCGCCGGTCGCCACCAGCTGGCCCGTCCGCAGGCCGGTGACCGCGGCGCCGGCCTCGACCACAATTCCGGCCGCCGAATACCCCAGCGGCAGGTCCCCGGCGAGCCGGCTCCGGACCGCCCGTGTGGTGCTGGCCAGGCCCTCAGCGCGTGCCGTGCGTACCACCTGGCCGACCAGGTCAGGCCGGGCCCGCGCCTTGGCGATCAGGCTGGAACGGGCCAGGGCGGTGAGTGCCCGCTCGGTACCCGGCGAGATCACCGACGCGACCGTGCGCACCAGCACCTCAGTCGCATCCGGGACCGGACACGGCACGTCAAGCACCACGACCGGGCCACCCCCGGCCGGCTGCACGATCTGCTTCACGCGGTTCCCCCTCTTCCCCCGGCGCGGCGCCAGCCTGTGCTGACCCGCACCGGCAATACAGCGTCGATCGCGGCGGTCAGCACGGCTGCCTCGACGCTGCGGCCAAACCCGGTGGCGACCGGTGCGGTCTCGGCGGTCAGCGCGGCCTGCCCGGTCGCCGTGACGGTGACCTGCAACTCGCCGGCTGACGTGGTGACCTCGGCACCTCCCGCGGTCAGCCGCAACTGCGACCCCGGTGCGAGATGCCAGCGCACGATGATCGAGTGCCGGCCGCGCCCGGTGACCAGGTCGTCCACCTGCAGCCCCGTTTCAGTCAGCGACCAGCGGCGGCGGTGCCGCGGGCGGCCAGGCAGTCCCCGGAACCCGTCGTGGGCGGCCTCGATCGTGACCGCCCCTGGCCCGGGGCTGGTCACGAGATCACGGACGCGGGCCCGCCGGGCGGCCCGGAAGGCTCCCCACACCTCGGTGGAGTTCGTGCCGTCCACTTCGACAGTGTTGTGAGCGGCGGTCGAGCGCTCATAACCGCGCCGCGCGCCGGCCGCATACGTCGAGGTCCCCGTGTCCACGAGCAGCGGCGTGCCGTCCACGTGCAGCAGGCAGCCGAACGTGTCGGCGTGAGCGTGCGCCGGCAGTTCGTCCGGACAGGGCAGCCCGACGTCGGCCAGTAGCCGCCAGCCACCGGCCGCCGCATGCACCAGGCCGGTGTCCGGCAGGACCACCAGGGGTCCCGCCGGTGGCGGCCCGGGCTGCAGGGCGGCGACGAGATCGGCGCTGACCGGGAAGCCGTCGTTGAGCAGCGGCACGTCGCCACCGGGGGAGAGCACGCTGGCCAGCCAGCGGCGCATGTGACTGATCGCCAGGGGAAGCTGCGGCTCGGGGGTGTGGCCGGCCGCCCGGAGGAGGGATACGACGTCGATGAGGTCGGCGAGCACCTGGCAGTGGTAGGCGGGCGCCCGTTCGTAGTGGCCACCGTCGGCCAGCACCTGCACGGCCAGCTGCCCGGTCAGCCGGTGCAGCACGCGAGCGAGCAGGTGATCATCGGCGAAGAACACGGCGAGACCGGCCAGTGCCTTGAGGTTCTTGATCAGGTGGTTGCCGCCGACGTCGGATTCGAGGTGCCGCCGCAGGAAGCCGGTGTGTGCCGCCAGGTCGGCGATGAAGGGTTCCTCGATCTCGCTGCCAGCGACCAGGTCGGCATGCAGCCCGCAGTACGACCAGGCGCGCAGCGCCGTGGGGTAGGGGAGCCAGGCATCGCCGCGGCCGGCGACGACCGCTCCGCGCCAGGATCTCCACAGGGCGGCGAACAGCGCGCGGGCATCCGCGCGATCCGGCTCGGCGGCCAGCGCCCACGCCCAGTCCCAGTAGTGCAGGTGAAACCGCCACAGCAGCGGGGCGTCGGCGTGCTGCCAGCCGGGTGGGTCGCCAAGGTTCCTGGTCATCCCGAGTAGCTCGATGCGGCCGGCCCGCAGCCCGGCACGCCCCGGCCAGCACGGCCAGATTCCCGCGTCCAGTGGGCGCAGGCCCGCGGGCCACCCGGCCGCCGTGGCCGGATCGGGGCCGGCCATGAGCCAGCGGCCAGTCTGCGGCCAGCGGCGCAGGGCCGTCCGCTGTGCCCGCAGCCTCGCCCGGCGGGTGATCTGGCCCGGCTGCAGATGAACGGCGGTGCGGGCCAGCAGGGCAAATTCTGGGCGGGTCACTGTGGCGGTCCGTGGGGCGGCCCATGGGGCGAGCCCGGCGGGGCGAGCCCCATGGCCTGGGCCTCGGCGCGGATGCCGGTGGCGAACGGGCGGGGATCGAAGCCGAGGTCACGGGCGGCGCTGTCAATCGGGAATGCCTTGTCTTCGGCGAGCCGCAGTAGCTGTTCGGCCCTGATCCTGGGGTGCTGGCTGAGCCGTTCGTACCCGCGGGCCAGGGTGACGAGCGGGGTGAGCGGCACGGGGACGAACCGGGTCCGGCTGGCGATCGCCTGAGCTGAGGTCCGCAGCAGTTCAGCGAGCGTCAGCGGCCGCGGGCCTGCGACGTCGTAGGTCATGCCCGCAGTGGCCGGCCGCTGCGCGGCGTTGAGCACCGCGTCGGCGACGTCGGCGACATGCACCGGCTGCTGGAGGTGGCGGCCGCCGCCGGGGACGGGCAGCAGCGGCGCGCGGCGCAGCACCGCGAGCAGCCGGGAGAGGTTCCGGTCGCCGGGTGCGCCGTAGATCATCGTCGGCCGCAGGATCGTCCATTTCAGGGCGGACCCGCGGATCCGCTGCTCGGCAGCGAGCCGAACCCGTTTCGCCGGGGCGGCCAGGGTGGTCGTCAGCGCTGTGGTGGATACGAAGACGGCGCGGCTGATGCCCGACTCACCGGCCGCGGCGATGATCGCGGGTGCGTGGCCGAAACCGAGCGAGGCGAGGTTGAGCAGAGTGTCGCAGCGGGCGGCGGCGAACACCCGGTCCAGTTCTGCCGCGTCGTCGAGGTTCCCGGTGACCGGCTGGGCGCCCAGCCCGGCCACCGCCTGGGCGGCGGCCGGGCTGCGCGCCAGCGCCACCGTCTCGTGCCCGCGCCGGGATGCCTCACGCAGCACGAACCCGCCCAGAAACCCGCTACCGCCAATGACCAGCAGTCTCATCGCCGCGCCCGGGGCAGGGCGAGGATCTGGCGGTACTCCCGGGCGAGCGCGACGCGGTCGAAGCAGTCCTCCACATGGGCGCGGCCTAGCCGCCCCATGGCCTGCCGGCGCTGCGGGTCGGCCGCGAGCATGCGGATCGCGTCGGCCAGCGCCGCACTGTCCTCCGGAGGCACAACCACGGCGCCCGCGTCACGCAGGATCTGTGCGGCCTCGCCGGCGACAGCGCCGACGACGGCTTTCCCGGCGGCGAGATACTCGAACATCTTCGACGGGATGAACGTCGAGAACAGTGGCACGTCGCGCAGCGGCACCAGGCAGATATCGGCCGCGGCCAGCAGCGCTGGGACCTCCTGATGCGGCACGCCAGGCAGCAGCGTCACGTTGTCCAGCCCCAGCTCCGCGACCCGGCGCCGCAGCCGGGGCTTGTCCGCGCCCTCGCCGACGAATGCGAAATGGACCGGCTTACCGGCGAGCCGGGCGGCGGCGTCCGCGACGCCTCGTAGCCCATGCGAGATTCCGTGCGTCCCCAGGTAGAGCACCAGGCAGTCGCCGGCCCGCGCACCGAGGCGGTCGCGCACCCGCGGGTCGGCGGTGGCCCCGGGGTCGAACCGGTCAAGGGTCACGCCGTTTCGGATGGTGTGCACCTTGTCGCCCGGGACGCCCCGGTCGATCAGGTTGGCCCGGAACCCGTCACTCACCACGACGACCCGGTCGGCTGCGGCATACGCCGCGAGTTCGAGCCGTTCCAGCAGGCGGATCAGACGGTGGTTGGTCAGCACGCCAAGCTCGACGAAGATTGCGGGCCACAGGTCGCGGATCTCGACGACGAGCCGGGCCCGCTTCATCCGGGCCAGCACCCAGGCGGCGCCGATCGAGAAGAAGGTCGGCGAGGATACGACGACCGTGTCGGCCGGGCCGCAGCGCCGCCCGCCCAGCAGCACGCTGCTGATCATGAAGCTCAGATGGCCCGCGGTCTTGCGGGCTATGCCCTCGTTCGGCGTGGCGTAGAGCCAGGTGCGGATCACCTGGTAGCCGTCCAGGTGTTCGCGGCGCCGGATCGCGCCCCGGTAGGCGGGCGGCACCGTGCCGGTGGGGTGGTTCGGCATGCCGGTCAGCACCGTCACCTCGTCCCCGTCGGCGGCCCAGGTCGCGGCCAGCGCGGACAGCCGGGCCTGCGGGGCGCCTGTCTCGGGCGGGAAGTAGTGGGTCACGATGAGTGTGCGCATCTAAGGCCTGCTCCGGCTGACTGGCGCGGCGGGACAGCAGTGCAGGCGACCCGAGATAGATGGCCAGCAGGCCGGCCCCGGCCAGGTCGGCGGTGGCCCGGAGGGCTGGGTTCCCGGTGAGGCTGACCGCGCCGAGAAGGCAGAGCGTGGCCGTCCCTGCTGCGCTTACCATCGTTACCCGCTGGTGCGACCAGCCCAGGTCGCACCAGCGCTGATAGGTGTGCGTGCGGTGCCCCTCGAACCAGCGTTCGCCAGCGCGGATGCGCCGCTGCAGCGTCCATGCGGTGTCCGCGAGGTACAGGGCGAGCGGGCCGATCGCCGCTTCGACCGGCACATGGTGCAGGGCGGCATAGGCCGCCAGGACCGCCACCGCCGCGCCCAGCGTGTAGCTGCCGACGTCGCCCAGGAAGACCCGTGCCCGGACCGCGTTCCACGGCAGGAAGGCGAGCGCGACCGCGGCGACCGCGGTGCCCGCGGCGAACAGGAACGGGTCCGCGCGCCACGCCCCGAGGCAGCCGTACGCCACGCCTCCGATAAGGGCATGCGCGGCCGAGATACCGTTCACGCCGTCCATGAAGTTGAACGCGTTGACGACCCCGGTAGTCCACACGGCGGCAGCGGCAGCGGTGACGGCCAGCCTGACCGGCGTCGTCGGCAACGGGCTGATGAGCACGCAGGCGGCGACGATGCCCGCGGAGCACTGCAGCACGAGCCGCTGGCCAACCGACAGCCCGGACAGATCCTCGGCGAGCCCGATCGCGGCGAAGAGCGCGACCGCGATGCCGAACGCTGCGGAGGGCACGCTGTGCATGAGCGCCGCGGCCACGAGGAGTCCCGCGGCGATCGGTGCGCCACCCCCCCGCAGTGTGGGGACGGTGTGCGACGACCTCAGGCCGGGAACGTCGATCGCTGACGCCCGCCGCAGGAGCGCGATCGTCGGCGGCTCGGCGGTGACCACGATGGCGCCGGCTGCCAGCGCGATGAGAAGGCTGGTCATTGCCGCTGGCGGCCGTGCCTGGTCGGCGCCGCCGACTCCCCGTCCGCGTGCGGCCGCCCGTTCGCCGCGGGCGTATCAGCCACATAGGAGGCGTATCCGTAGCCGGACACGCCTCCGTACTGGCCGCCGTATGCGTTCTGCCTGGTCACCTCGTTCAGGACTATTCCCAGCAAGGGGACCTTGGCCTGGGAGAACTTCTCCGAGGCGCGCTGCAGATCGGCGCGTCTGGTCTGGCCGGCGGCCACCACGAGCAGTGTTCCGTCCGCATAGCTCGACAGCACCATCGCGTCGGTGACCGGCAGCACCGGCGGGCTGTCGATGAGGACCAGATCGAATTCCTCGCGCAGGGCGTCGAAAATGTCGTGCGTGGCCCGTTGGCTCAGCAGCTCGGCCGGGTTCGGCGGAACCGGCCCGCAGGCCAGCATCCACAGGCGGTCGTAACCGTCGACCTGCTGCAGGACCTGCTTCAGCGGCTGCCCCCCCAGCAGGATGGTGGTGAGGCCGGCCGCCTCGTCGACCCCGAAGAACTGCCCGATCCTGGGCCGCCGCAGGTCGCCCGAGACCAGCACGACCCGCTCCCCGGCCTGAGCGAAAACCGCGCCCAGGTTGGCCAGCGTCGAGGTCTTGCCCTCGCTGGAGGTCGGGCTGGTCACCAGGATGGTGCGCAGGTCGTGTCCTTGCCGTGCGAACTGTAGTGAGGTGCGCAGCGACCGGTAGGACTCGGCGGCCGACGAGGTGGGCCTTGAGGTTGACACCACGATCGCCTGGCTGCGCCTTTTCCACGACGTCACCATCGGGACCAGGCCGAGGACCGGGGACCCGCCCAGTTGCTCGGCGGCGTCCTTGGACGTCACCGCCTCGTCGAGGTTGTGCCGCAGGAAGGCGGCGCCCAGGCCCACAATCAGCCCGGCGAGCAGGCCGAGCAGGGTTTCCTGGACGGGCTTGGGGGAGCTTGGCGCCGCAGGTGGCTGGGCCGGTGTGACGAGTTCCACCCCCCCGGCGGCGGATCCGGCGGCGGCCTCCGCCCCGGCCACCTGCAGTTGGCTGTACTGCTCCTTGAGTACCGCCTCCTGGTTGCGCAGCGCCGCTACCTCCGGGGACGTGCCGGAATGGCCCTTCAGCGACACGATCTGGGCACCGATCGACTGGATCTGTGACCGTACTTGTGCCTCGGCGGCCGTCATGGTGGCGGTGGCAACGGTCTCCTGGTAGGTGGCGAATGCCTGGGCGTAGGTATTGGCTATGCGGGCGGCCCGCGGGGCGGTGGCGGCGATGGCGGTAATGGAGATCACGTTCGTCTGCGCGACCTGAAAGGCCGACACGGGCGGATGACTGCCCAAACGGCGCTGGACCAGCGCCTGCACGGGGGCGCTCGTGATGAGCTGGAGTTCGGTCTGCACCTCAGTCGGGGTCACCGGTTGCAGTGTTGTGCCGGTGGCCGAGGCCTGGCTGGAGGGCTGCACCAGTAGCTGGGCGGTGGCCGAGTACTGCTTGGCCTGGGTCAGCGCCACAGCCAGGCTGGCCGCGACGCCCGCCACGGCAGCACAGACAACCCACCACTTGCGTCGGCGCAGGATCACGAGATATGAGCGAAGAGTCGGATTGGCACCGAACTCTGTCGTCATGCGATTCCCCCGCCCTTGTGCCGCTGGTCCCGCTGCGATGAGCGGCGTCGCCCGGCCGGCTTCGGCATACGAACAATGAGTGTACTATCGATCACTCTAAGTAAATGAACCTAGGCTCCTTTATGTGGCGCGTCCGGTGACCGAAATTCTGGTGCTTTGCACCGCTAACACCTGCCGGTCCCCGATGGCCGAAGCGCTGCTCGCGCGCCGGCTGGCCGGGCGCTGCGCAGTCGGATCGGTTCGCTCGGCCGGAATACAGGCGGCCGGAATACAGGGGGCCGGACTGCTGGGAGAGGGCGAGCGGCCACCGGCCGAGGCGATCTCGGCCATGGCCGCCTACGGGCTCGACACCGGATCGCACCGCAGCCGCCAGCTCACCGTGGCTGACCTGGTCCGGGCCAACCTGGTCATCGGGATGGCCCGGGCGCACGTCCGGCAGGCCGTGGTCACGCTGCCGGAGGTCTGGCCGCGCGCGTTCACCCTGAAGGAAATAGTCCGGCGCGGGGAGGCGATCGGGGCCAGGCAAGCTGGCGAGCCGCTGTCCGGATGGCTGCACCGCGCCCACGACGCCCGGGACCGCCGATCGCTGCTCGGGGACTACCTGGACGACGACGTGGTTGACCCCATCGGGGGTCCGCCGCAGGCGTATGCCGACACCGCCGCACTGCTCGACCGGCTGGTGACGCGATTGGTGACGCTCTGCTGGGCCTATGGCACGCACTAGGCCGTGTCTCGTAGATCTTGGCCGTCGCGAGCGGCCGTCCGGCGGGATGGCTCGCAAGGCGGAGGAGGAGCCAATAGCGGAGCTATTGGCGACGACGACAACGCCGCGAGGCGCCCGCCGGCGGACGCGCAGCAGGCTGAAGATCTGCGAGACACGGCCTAATCCCTCGGTGCCCGACCGGGCCAGGTCTGGGCTCACATAGCCGGCGCAGCAGGCCAGGGCGGCCCGCATGTACTCGGCCCCCCCCTCCGGGTCAAGGCCACTGACCTGGTCCGGGTGCAGCGGCGCCACCGCGGCATGTCGGATGAGGGAGTGGTGCGGCCGCGGTGCGTCCAGCTCGTCGTGCCCGAGCAGGACCTCGGTCAGTTTCTCGCCGGGGCGCAAACCCGTATACACGATGTCGATCTCGACCGCGGCGCGCGCGGCTAGCCTCCGCGCGATGTCGTCGATCAGCACCCGTTCCCCCGTGTCGAGGACGAGCACCTCGCCGTCATCCCCGATGACCGCCGCCTGCAGTACCAGCTGGACCGCTTCGTCCGCGGTCATGAAGTAACGGCTGACCTTCGGATGAGTCACGGTGACCGGGCCCCCCGCGGCCACCTGTGCGGAGAGCGCGGTCAGCACCGACCCGCGGCTGCCGAGGACATTCCCGAAACGGACGCTCAGGTAGGTCCCGTCGGCGCGACCGGCCAGGTAAGCGGTGAGCCGTTCACTGATCCGCTTGGAATAGCCGAGCACGCTGATCGGGTCTGCGGCCTTGTCCGTCGAGATGTTCACGAATGACTCGACGCCGCTCGCAGCCGCGGCCTCGAGCACCGTGAGAGTGCCCCAAACGTTGCTTTTCAGCGCCTCGGCGGGGTAGCGCTCGAGGAGCGGCAGGTGTTTGAGCGCCGCCGCGTGGAGGACGATCTGCGGCCGACATTGCTCGAAGACCTCCGTGATCCGGCGCGGGTCGCGGATGTCCGCCAGCACCGTATCGTCCGTGTCGAGCAGTGCCCGGCCATGCAGCGTCAGCTGCATGGCATGCAGGGCGGACTCGTCACGGTCCAGCATGATCAGTTCCGCTGGATGGAGCTGGTGCAACTGCCGGCAGAGTTCGGAGCCGATGGATCCGCCCGCGCCGGTGACCAGAATCCGCTTGCCAGCGAAATGTCCGGCGACAGTGGCGACATCAGTCTTGACCGGCCTGCGTCCGAGCAGGTCGCTGATCCGCGGGTCACGGACACCTTCGATACGCGCGCCGCCGTTGAGCATCTCCGTGATCGACGGGATGACCTTGGGCGTCAGCCCGCAGTTCTCGGCCTCGACGGTGAGGTCGCGGATCGTCTTCCCGCTCGCTTCGGCGATCGCTATGACCAGGACCGTGGCACCGGTCCGCGCCGCGACCTCCGCCATCCGGCTGCGGTCGCCGAGGACTGGGATGCCCTGGATCCGCAGCCGTCGCTTCGCCGGATCGTCATCGAGGATCGCCACCGGCCGATACTGAGCGTCCGGCCGGCAGGTCAGCCGGTGCACCAGGATCGAGCCCGCTTCGCCCGCGCCGAAGACGATGATCTCAGTAGCCGCGGTGGCGGGCGCCCGTGATCGCTGTCTGACCGCGAACAGCACGTACCGTGCGCCGAGCATGGCGGGCAGCGCGAACAGCGCGCCTCCCACGGCCGTCTCGATCTCGGCCCGCTGGCCGGCGAACAGCGCGAAACCACTCGCGGCGAGGCTGACCGCCATGCCGCAGCAGGCCAGTCCCACGCGGACCACCTCGTCGAGACTGCCTCGCTGGTAGCGGCCCCGGTAGAGCCCGGCGAGCAGTCCGGATCCGGTCGACAGGAGGCAGATGATCAGAGTCAGCTGGGCCAGGCCAGCCGGGCTGAGGCCCGCGCGCGCCGGAACCCTCGTCACCCACTCCGCCGCCAGCAGGCCGCCGAGCCAGGCGGCTGAGTCATAGCCCGCCTCGACGCCGGAGCGGCCCCACCGTTGGCCGCTAAAGATCCGCCCCGTTTGGCCGCTAAAGATCCGCCCCGTTTGGCCGCCAAAGATCCGCCCCATACGGATGCTGGGCGAATTTCCGCCCGTCGCCCCGCTGTCCACGCAGCCCCCGTCCCCCTGCTGCCGCAGACGCCGGCACACCCGCTGGGTGCCGCACGCCGCATGGGGTACATTACCCTGAGTAATCGATACGACACTATTAGTGACCAAGTCGTAGGCGGCCCGTCTGCATGAGGGGGCAGAATCGCCGTCGAGCTGCGGAATCTTCCCTGGCCTAGGAGTCGCAGGAACGGCGGAACAGGCTAACTCCTGCCAGCGAGACCTATCAGGCAGCGCATAGACACAGGGGGCATCGAGGATGACCGGCACGTCCAGCGGAAATGACCCGGGCGGTTCCGCACAGGCCACTGCTCCGCACGCATCCACCGTTGTCGAGGCAGAGCAGCCGGTCAAGCGCAAGCCGCGCGGCAGACGTAAAGGGTTGCTGTCAGGCCTGGGAGTCCTGGTGCTGATCGGTGCCGCCGCCGCGGCCGGCTTTCTGATCGTGAACAACCTGGTCAGCCGCGTGCCGCGGATCAATATCGGGCGGCTGCCACCATCTGGAGTCAGTCAGACGATCCTGATCACCGGCGCCGGATTCGGGGCCACCGGTGGGTCGGTGCCCGTGTCGTCGCAGGGTCAATTCAGCGGGCTCATCATGCTGCTGCACATCAACGTCCGGCAGAAGGCGGCCGCCGTGGTATCGATACCGCCGCGGGTCATGGTCCAGGTGCCAGGGAAGGGAACGATAGAGCTCCAGAGCGCGCTCGCTGACGGCGGCCCGGCCTTGCTGGTGCGCACGGTCGGGCAGTTGACCCACGTGCAGATCAACCACTATGCGCGGATTGACTTCAACCACGTCGCGAAGCTGATCAACGCTCTCGGCGGCGTTGATGTCAGCATGCTGAAGCCGAGCGTTGGCGCCGGGTACAAGTTCCACGCCGGGATCAACCACCTGAACGGCATGACGGCGCTCTATTACGCGCGGGACACGTCCACCACCGACGGGGGCCGGATATTGCGCCAGCAGAACCTCCTCCGCGCGATCATGTCCAAACTCGGCCACCGTCACCTGCTCACCACCCCGATGACCATGGTCCACGTACTCGGCGCGCTCACCAGCATGATGACCGTGGACAGCAACTTCACCAACTCTGAGCTCATGGCCTTGGCCAAGGAACTGGCCACCCTGAGTGGCCAGGCGGGGACGTTCGTGACGGCCCCATCCCACATGGCCGGGGGAAAACTCGTCCTCGACACCCCGATGAGCAGCCAGCTCTGGCGAGCGATCACGCATGACTCGGTCGCCGCGTTCGCCCGGAAAGACCCGTCCACGGTGACACCGCCGGTGCTTCCCTGACGCCTACGGCGCTCCCCGCCCAGGCGGCGCCTACGGCGCTCCCCAGGCGGCGCCTACGGCGCCAGGCCATCGAGGATCTCCTCGATCCGCGCCAGCGCGGCGGAAATCCACGGCAGTTCCAGCGGTGCGCCGGCCGCCAGCGCGCGTTCACGCTGGGCCGCGGTCTCTCCGTAGAGCAGGCCGGTGGCCACCCGCACCCGCAACGCACTCGCGTCCTCCCCGAACGCGCTCGCGGGCAGCACACCCATGCCGCAGCGGTCGAGCAGGTGCCGGGCCAGGTCGGCCCCGGTGGCGATTCCGTAGCCGCCGCGCAGGTGCTCGCGCCACGGGGCAAAGTCCGGGTAGAGATAGAACGCGGCCTCTGGCGCCGGAACCAGCAGCCCAGCAGCGGCAAAACGACCCGCGACAGCGTGTGCCACCGCCCGGTGCAGGGAGCGACTGCGGGCCATTCGTTCGGTTATGTCGGGGGGTTCGGTGAAGGCGAGGGCCGCCGCCTGCTGGATGGGCACCGACGGGGCGGACCATATTTCGCTGGCGATGCCGAGCAGCCGGTCGCGCAGCCCGCGCCCAGCCGGGCCGTCTGGCAGCCTGGCCACGCCGATCCGCCAGCCGCCCAGGGCGAGGCTCTTGCTGAGCGAGGTCGTGACCACGGTCCGTTGTGGCGCGAAAGCCACCGGGCTCGGGAACGGTGCCCGTGGGTCATGCACCAGGTCGCGGTAGATCTCGTCGGAGATGATGATCAGGTCGTAGGCCGCGGCGACGTCGCAGAGCTCGCGCATGGTGCCCGGACGGGCAAGACGCCCGGTGGGGTTGTCAGGCAGCGTGAGGATCACCGAGCCGATCCGCCGGCCATTCTCGCGTGCCGCCTCGACGGCCCGGGCCAGCCCGGCGGGGTCGCAGATGCCACCCTGGCCGGGCGGGGCGGGCACGAAGTGGGTGCGGACGCCGATCATGCTGGCCTGTGCGGCGTAGCTGACCCAGCTTGGCCGGGGAACGGCCACGTCCGCGCCGATGGCGAGCAGCAGGCCGAACAGCAGCGGCTTGCTGCCTGGTCCGCAGACTACCGAGCTGGCGCTGGTGGGCAGGCCGCGCCTGGTCCAGTAGCCCGCCGCGGCCTGGCGCAGCGCCATCAGCCCGGCCACCGGGCCGTAGGAGTTGCCGTCGCTGGCCGCGGCCAGCGCGGCACGGAGCATCGGATGGGCGGGCAGGCCGGCCTCGCCAAAGGCGAGCGGGAGCACCGTCTCGCCGGCGCGCTTGCGGACGGCGAGGGCCTCGTTGGCGGCCAGCGTGGCCGAGATCTTGATGGGAGTGGTGACTGGTGCGGGGCTGACGGTCGGCATGGCTGTATCAGCCATGGACATGGCCTTGACTCCTAGCTGCGGGGGGTCGGGACGCCGCACTGCGCCGGATTGGTTGGGGCGCGGCATCGCGCCGTGTGGAGCGGCGGGGCATCGGAGTGCGCCTCCGACCACGCTGACCAGCTTGCCCTGACTCATGCATTAGCACAAGCTTCTATTACTGTTGTTGAGGTTAAGCTCACCTTATGCTTGACCTGCATCGGCTCCGCATTCTGAAGGAGTTCGCCGCGCGTGGCACCATCGCGGCCACCGCCGCGGCCCTCGGCTACACCCCGTCAGCGGTGTCGCAACAACTGGCCGCGCTGGAACGCGAGGCGGGCACGGCACTGCTCGACCGGACCGCGCGGTCGGCCGAGCTGACCGACGCCGGGCTCCGGCTCACCGCCCACGCCGAACGCATCCTGGCCCAGGTCGAGGAGGCGGAAGCGGATCTATCCGTGCAGGCCAGGGAGCCGTCGGGCCGGGTGTCGGTCGCTGCGTTCCCGACCGCTGCCGCGGCCTTCGCGCCGGCGCTGGCGCGCAGCCTCCGGGCGCACCCGGGGCTGACCTTGCTGCTCCGGCAGACCCAGCGGGCGGAAGGCTTGCGCCAGGTCAGCTCGGCCGAGGTGGACGTCGCCCTGGTCGACGACTGGTCGGGCGGGCTGGCCGGCACCGAGTCGCCGCTGCTGCGGTTCTATCCGCTGGTCCGGGATCCGCTCGTGCTGGTGGTGCCGCGCGGGCATCGGCTGGCCGATCCGGCGGAGCCGGTCGACCTGCGGCAGTTGCGGGAGACCAGCCGGTGGATGGCGGCGCCGGCCGGGGAGCCGTCCCGGCAGGCCGTGGACCTGCTGCTCGCCGGGGTGGGCGGCGCTCCGCCGGTGCCATGGGAGTTCGAGGGACTGGGCACCATCCTCAGCCTGGTGGCCAGGGGTATTGGCATCGCTGCCGTCCCCCGGCTGGCGCTGGCCGCGGGCGACGCGCGGGTCGCCGTCCGTGAACTCCCGGAGGGCAGTCCGGGCCGCGAGGTTTACGCGGTGGCCCGGGCGGCCAGCGTCCGCCGTCCTTCGGTGGCCGTGATCCTGACGGCGCTCCATGATGGCGCCGAGCACCTGCCCGGCCGCGGCGGCCGGAGCCGCGCAGTTTCATGATCACGGGAGGGTCCCGCCCGGTGTGCGGGTGCTCCCGCCCTGCTCAGGACGCTTGTGAGGTGAATGCGTAGATTTCAGTTTCCACGATGTGTGATTCTGCGTGCGCCGCTGTCAGGTTCCCGGCGGCTAGATCGTCGCCCGCCCGGACCATCGCCGCGAATGCGGCGTTCCAGCTAGCCGCGTGGTCCGGAGGAGGATCGGCAAGACAGGCGTTGCCGTCGGCGATGAGCGTGCCTGAGTCTGCTTCGAGTGCGGCAATGTTCTTCACCGCGCCATCCGACTTGGTTTTGGCCAGGATGCCGAGGCTGTTCATCAGGAGAGCCCGGCCCCCGTGGTTCGCCCAGGCGGTGAATCTGGCCGACTGTGTGGCCGCGGCCCGCGGGATGGCGGGCTTGGCGGCGATCGGCTCGGCCCGCCCGCTGCCCTTGGCTGTGACCTGCTTGACCTGCTTGACCGCCTTGGCCGCCTGGCCGCCCCTGGCCAGGAGCGGCTTGACCGGCGCGGCGGACGGGCTGGCCATCGTGGGTGTGCTCGTTGGCGCACGGCTGGCGGCCGCATTGGAAGCGGGCCTGGCGAGGTAGGCCGCGCCGCCGCCGGCCAGCAGCCCGGCCACGGCAAGCGCGGACGCGATCCTGGCCACGTTCATAGCGGGATCATTTCTGTAGGAGACGTTACGATCAGCGATCTAAATACTACTCCCAGTGATATCCAAGGTAGCCGCCCCCCCGCCCCGCCCCTGGCGTCCCCGCGCGGTGAGGGCCTCAGGGAGCGCGTTCGATGGGGCAGCTCATGCAGCGGGGGCCGCCGCGGCCCCGGCCCAGCTCACTGCCCCGCACGGTGATCACCTCGATGCCGTTCTCCCGCAGGTAGGCGTTCGTGGTCACGTTGCGCTCGTAGGCGACCACGACGCCGGGCTCGACGGCCAGCACATTGCAGCCGTCGTCCCACTGCTCCCGCTGGGCGGAGCGTACGTCCTGGCTGGCGGTCAGCACGGTGATGCTGGGCAGGTCCAGCGCGGCGGCCATGGCGGCGTGCATGTCTTCCGGCTGATGGTCGGTGACCTTGAGCTCATGGGCGGTGGCGCCCGGCTCGACCGTGTACGAGGGCAGCATGCCCAGCCCCGCGTACTTGGTGAAGACCCCGTAGTCCACCATCGTCAGCACGGTGTCCAGGTGCATGAACGTCCGGGCCTTCGGCATGTCGAGGGCCACCATGCGGCGGGCCGCTCCGGCGGAAAACAGCCGGTGCGCGAGCATCTCGACCGCCTGCGGCGTGGTCCGCTCGCTCATTCCAGCCAGCACCGCGCCGTTGCCGAGCACCAGGATGTCGCCGCCCTCGATGGTCGCGGGCGCGCTCTCGGTACCCTGGTACCACACCTCGAAACCGCCGCTGGCGAACATCGGATGCCAGCGGTAGATGGCCTCGTCGTAGACGGTCTCGCGCATCCGGGCCGGCATGGCCATCGCATTGACGGACACCCCGCCGTAGATCCAGCACGAGGTGTCGCGCTGGTAAAGCAGGTTGGGCAGCGGGGTGAGCACGAAGCCGTCGATGTCCAGCGAATGGAACGAGATGCTCTTCGGCTCGGGCACCAGTTCCAGGATCTCGCGCTTGGTGATCCCGCCGACCAGGTACTGAGCCAGCTCGCCGGAGCCCAGCCCATGCAGGGCGCCGCGCAGCGCCGCGCAGGCCAGCGGCCCGTGCAGGCGCGGATCGAACACCCGGTCCAGCACGAACTCGCGGGCGTCAGCGATCTCCAGGGTCTGCGCCAGCAGGCTGGCGTAGTAATGCACCACCACACCGCGCCCGCGGAGCGCGTCCGCGAACGCGTCGTGCTCGGCCTGCGCCTCAGCCACCCAGAGCAGGTCGTCGAAGAGCAACTCGGCGGCGTTGTCCGGGGTGAGCCGCTTCAGTTCCAGGTCGGGCCGGTGCAAGATCACCTGGCGCAGGCGCCCGACTTCGGAGTCGACACGGAACATGGGCTCCCCATCTGGGTACGGCCGTTGGGTAGGGGTGTTGCCTGTCAGTTATCTCACGGTGCCGATCGCACCGGCCCGCACTAGGCTCCGGTCAATGGACCTAGATCTTGCTCAGGACGCGGCCGCGCTCACCGCCTGCCTGGTGGACGTCGCCTCCGTCAGCGGCGACGAGGAGCTACTCGCCGACGCTATCGCCAGTGCCGTCCAGGCCCTGCCGCACCTCGCCGTGCACCGGGACGGCAACGCGGTGATCGCCCGGACCAGCCTTGGGCGCCCGGAACGTGTGGTGCTGGCTGGGCATATCGATACCGTGCCGGTCGCCGGAAACCTCCCTTCTTATATCCAACGGAACATCCTCTACGGATGTGGCTCCTGTGACATGAAGTCGGGAGTGGCGGTCCAACTGCGCCTGGCCGCGCTGATGAGAGAGCCGAACCGCGACGTGACCTACGTCTTCTACGACTGCGAGGAGGTCGAGGAAGAACGCAATGGCCTGCTCCGGCTGTCCCGGAACTGCCCCGAGCTGCTGACCGGGGACTTCGCCGTGCTGCTGGAGCCGACCGGCGCGGTGATTGAGGGCGGCTGCCAGGGCACCCTCCGGGCGGAGATCACCGCGCACGGCGAGCGCGCGCACAGCGCGCGGTCCTGGAATGGGCGCAACGCCATCCACGGGGCGGCCGGGATCCTCGACGTGCTGCGCCGCTACGTGGCGCGCCAGCCCGAGGTCGATGGGCTGACCTACCACGAGGGGCTCAACGCCGTGTACATCAGCGGGGGAGTGGCGGGCAACGTGATCCCCGACGAGTGCGTGGTCACGGTGAACTCCCGGTTCGCCCCGGACCGGAGCATCGAGCAAGCGCAGGACCATGTCCGCGCGGTGTTCGAGGGCTGGGATGTGGCCTTCACCGACGGGGCCGCGGGTGCCCGGCCAGGGCTGGCTGATCCCGCGGCCGCGTCACTGCTGAGCGTGGTAGGCGGGGTGCCGCGGGCCAAACTCGGCTGGACCGACGTGGCCAGGTTCGCCGCGCTCGGGATGCCGGCCGTCAACTACGGCCCCGGCGATCCTGAGATCGCGCACACCAGGAACGAGCACGTGAGCATCCCGGAGATAGCCGAGTGCGAGACCAGGCTGCGGGCCTGGCTCGGCTGAGCGGCCCCGGGGGGCGACCTGAGACGTGACGTGGGGCCGGCGGTCATCGCCGGCCCCACGTCCTGCGTCGGGTCCTACTTCGCGGGCCCCTGAATCAGGGTGATCGACGAAGTGTGCTTCTGGCCGTTGATGCCCACCCAGGTCAGTGAGATCGTGCTGCCGGAGCGGAACTTACTCATGATGGTGGTCAGCGAGCCCTCGGAGGTCACGGCCTGCCCGTTGACGCCGGTGATGACGTCGCCCGCGGTCATCCCGGCCGAAGCGGCCGGAGTTCCCGCGAATACCTGGCAGACCAGCGCGCCGGAATTGACCGGCGGCGTGTAACCGCCACCGGCGCCGCCGATGCCATTGCTGGAGTTGAGGCAAGTGGCGCTGGTGATGCTCCCCACTCCCACGCCGATGAACCCGCTCAGGCCGATCTGGATCTTGGAATTGGATTTACCGGCGGCGATGTCCCTGGCCACGGCCAGAGCCGTGTTGATGGGGATCGCGAAGCCCTGGTCGGTACCCTGGGCGCCGATGTTCTGGCTGTTCGCTGCGGTGTTCATGCCGATCACCTGGCCAGCGCTGTCGGCCAGCGCACCACCGGAGTCACCCGCCGCGATCGGCGCGTTGGTCTGCAGCATCCCGTGCAGGGTCTCGGCGTTGCTGCTGCCCTGGTCGCTCGCGGTGATTGTCCTGTTCAGCGCGGTGATTGTGCCGACGGTCACGGTCGGCGAGCCGCCTGTCCCGCCCGCATTTCCCAGGGCGACCACCGCGGTGCCGAGAACCGCCTTGGCCGAGTTTCCGACCTGGACAGTCTTCAGCCCGGACGCCCCCACGAGCTTGAGCAGGGCAACGTCGTCGGTTCTGTCGACGCCAACCACCTCCGCCGTGTAGCTGCGCCCAGACGCCACCAGCGTGGCGCTGAGGTGAGTGGACCCGTCCACAACGTGGTTGTTGGTCAGTACCAGGCCGGTTGAGGACAGCACCATGCCTGTCCCGGCGGCGGTCCCGTCCTGGTACTTGAGGGTCGAGTTGATATCGACAAGGCCCGGCTCCACCTTGCTCGCGACGAAGCTCTCGTTGATCGTCGTGGTGCCGTTACCGGCGGATCCGCCGGTCGGCGAGGGGATCTGCTGCGATGAGATACCGGAGTTCGCCGCGGACGTGGAGCCATGGTTGAGCGCCAGCACCGTGCCCGCGCCGATGCCGGCGGCCAGCGCTGCCACCACGACGTACACGAGCGTGCGTGCGCCGCGCCGCCGCGGCGGCTCCTGGCCGTATCCGAACTGACTGGTCGGGTCGCTTCCGCCTGGCGGTGGCGACCACGGACCCTGGCCGGGCTGCCCGTACCCGGGCTGGCCGTACCCCGGCTGGCCGTATCCGGGCTGGCCGTATCCGGGCTGGCCGTATCCGGGCTGGCCGTATCCGGGCTGGCCGT
>OCZT010002656.1_pt1 | contig 18383 bp, 18 predicted proteins | sample 1539031 | NCBI WGS metagenome assembly OCZT01 (sample SAMEA3539308, study PRJEB22396) | soil metagenome | biome: tundra; feature: field; material: soil | place: USA | collected 2010-05 | depth 0.15 m | reverse complement strand
GCCAGCTCGCCGATCGGCACGGACGACGTGAATCCGGTCATGCGGAAATTCGAGGTGTGCACCTTGAGCACGCAGCCGGTGCGCGCACTGATGGCCGCAGCGTAATCAGCGCGCGTGGTGCGGTTGGTCGTCCCCACCTCACGCAGCGACGCGCCGGTGGACGCGACCAGGTCGGGAAGCCGGAAGCCGTCGCCGATCTCGACCAGCTCGCCGCGACTCCAGACGACCTCGCGACCGGCGGACAGCACGGTCACGGCAAGCAGCAGCGCCGCGGCCCCGTTGTTGACGATCATCACGTCTCCGGCGTCGGGAAGGGCCCGTCGCAGCGCATCGAGGGTGCCCCGTCCGCGAGACGCGCGACGTCCGCTCGCGACGTCGTACTCGAGATCCACGTATCCGGCTGCGGCAACCAGCGCCTCACGAGCTGCGCTGGAGAGCGGGGCCCGGCCAAGATTCGTGTGGAGCACGGTTCCGGTCGCGTTGATGACCGGCCGGAGCGTGGTCGCACGAGGCGGGAGTCCGCGGAGGACATGGTTGATCAATTCGGCGGCGGGGAGCGCGCCACTCCGCACCCGCTCCTGCGCATCATGCACAGCGTCACGCACGCGCGGGCGACCGAGACGGCGCTGCGGCTCGGCGAGCCGCGGGTCGGCGAGCAGCGAATCGGTCTGCGGGATTGCCCGGCGCGGGTCCGCGTGCATGCGCGATGACCTTACGTGCAACGACCGGTCAGGCACCACTGAGGTGGCGGAGGCGGACGGGAATCGAACCCGCTTGACCGGGATACTCGGTCACACTGATTTTGAAGATCAGGAAGCCCACCAGGTGCCCAGACGCCTCCGCGAACAAGCGTAGCGGCGCAGTGACCGAGCCTGTGGGGGCCACTCCCTGCGAACATCGGCGGCATGCGTCTGACCGGGTACGCCCACGGCGGCGGCTGCGCCTGCAAGATCCCACCGGGGGAGTTGGAGGAGATGGTCGCTGGGTTGATCGGCGTGCCGAGCGACACCCTGATCGTCGGCCTCGACCACGGCGACGACGCGGCAGCGGTCCGCCTGGATGGCAATGGCACGGCCGTGCTGAGCACCGTGGACTTCTTCACCCCAGTCGTCGACGACGCCTATGACTGGGGTCGGATCGCCGCGGCCAACGCGTTTTCGGACATCTACGCGATGGGTGGCAGGCCCATCCTCGCGGTGAATCTGGTCTGCTGGCCGCGCGACGTGCTCCCCATGGCGCTCGCCGCCGAGGTGCTGCGCGGGGGGCTCGCGGTCGCCATCGAGGCGGGATGCCCGGTGGCGGGGGGCCACAGCGTCGATGATCCCGAGCCGAAGTACGGCATGGCCGTCACCGGCGTTGCGGCATCGGACCGGCTGCTTCGCACCGACGCGGGGATCGCCGGACAGCCGCTGTCACTCAGCAAACCACTGGGTATCGGCGTGCTGAACAGCCGGCACAAACAGACCGGGGAGGTGTTCCCACAGGCGGTTGCGACGATGGTCGAGCTCAACAGGGCCGCCTCCGAAGCCGCCCTGGCGGGCGGAGCCCGCTGCGCGACTGACGTCACCGGGTTTGGGCTGCTGGGTCATCTTTTGAAACTCGCGCGAGCGAGCAACCTCACCGCTGTCGTCCACGCCGACGCGGTGCCATACCTCGACGGAGCACGCGAGGCCCTCGACGCCGGCTATGTGAGCGGTGGAACCCGGCGGAACCTTGAGTGGGTCAATCCGCACGTGCGCTGGGGTGGACGCAGCGCGGGCGATGAGCGCGAACGTCTCCTGCTCGCCGACGCGCAGACCAGCGGCGGCCTGCTGGTCGCCGGTGAGGTTCCAGGCTCGCCGGTCATCGGCGAGCTGGTACCCCGCCGCGCCAACCTCATCGAGGTGCGCTGAGGTTCGGGTCAGCTATGCCGGAAACTCACGCTCCAGGAACGCCACTGTCTGCTTCCAGGCCGCAGCAGCAGCGTCGGGGTGATGGAATATCGCCGCGTTGTGATTGTCGAATGCGTGGTTCGGGCCGTGATGCAGATGGAACTCAGTGTGCGGACGTCCCGCGAAGGCCTGCTCGACTGAGGCGCGCTGCTCGGCGGTGATGTACTCATCAGCGTCGCCGAACTGGAAGAGCACGGGGCAGTGCACGGCGGACGCCTTGTCGAGGTTGCCGGGGATCGCCGAGCCGTAGTAGCAGACGGCGACGTCGGGCTCTGCCGCAGCCGCCACGAAGTAGGCGATGCCTCCGCCGAGACAGAAGCCGATGATCCCGGCTCGCCCGCCGGTGACCTCGGGCAGATGGCGAAGGTGCTCGAGTGTGTCCGCTGCATCACGTGCTGCCTGGGGCATGTCGAGCTTCTGCATGGCGGCAAACGCGCGTGGGAGCGAATTCCCGGAGCGCTCGTCGATCACCGATTCCCCGTCGAATCGCGAGTACAGGTCCGGCGCGAGCGCCACATATCCGAGGTCGCTGAGACGGGCGCACACGTCCTTGATGTAGTCGGTGACGCCGAAGATCTCCTGCACCACGACCATGCCCGGGCCCGATCCGGCAGTGGGGAGGGTGAGAAATCCGGTGAATTCGTGGCCGTCGCCGGCGACGATGCGCTCCTCTCGAGAGTTCGCCATCGCGGGAGCATACCTCGCAGCAAGGGGCGCTCCCCGATCCCGCTACGGCGAGTTCGGCGCTCACGCGGACTGGTACGTGGTGTGATACTGCTGCTATCAGATCAATTCGTCGACGGAGGAGGTCGGAGATGTCCGGAGAAGCTGATCAGATCGCGGGAAAGGCGAAGGAGCTACAGGGCAAGGTCACCGGTGACAAGGAACTCGAGTCGGAGGGCAAGACCCAGCACGGCGCCGGGAAGATCGAGCACACGGTCGGCGATGCCGGCGACAAGCTGAAGGGGGCTGGTGAGGCGCTCAAGGACACCGCCGACGGCCGTTGACGGCCTGCGTGCGGATCGAGGGCAACGCGTGAAGGAGATCTGCGCATGAGACGCTCCAGTGCCTCGCTGCTCCCCTTGATCTGGATCGTGATCGGCGTGGTGGTGGCGGCAACCCACCACTTCTTCGACCACCTGGCGACCATCGGGGCGATTCTCTCGGCCGTCCTGGCCGTCATCCTTTGGCCGCTCATCCTGCTGGGCGTCAAGATCGCCATCGTGATCTGAGCGACGCGCCCGGGCGCCGCGAATCGAGCGGGGCGGGCGCCGCACGCGACCCCGTAGTCTTCCGAGCAATGAATCCGGACGGCGGTGCGGGCGCGACCGCGGCGCCCGGCGACCAGCCGTGGGCCTGGGATGAGGCGCGGTGGCGTGGATACGTCAGCCGCGTCCGCGCCGGCCGCAGCCTCAAACCGGCAACATGGCCGGAGGGCGCAAGGGTCGCGGTTGCCCTGTCGTTCGACTCGGACCACGAGACGATCCCGCTGCGCAATGGCGAGATCCATCCGGGCAAGCTCTCCCAGGGCGAATACGGAGCGAGGGCGGCGGTCCCGCGCATCCTCCGACTCCTCGACCGGCATCGGATTCCCGTCTCATTCTTCGTGCCCGCGGTCTCGGCGCTGTTGCATCCCCAGGAGATCGCCACGTACGCTGCGGCCGGGCACGAGGTTGCGCTCCACGGCTGGATCCACGAATGGAACACAGCGCTCGACCGTGACACCGAGCGCGACCTGCTGCTCCGCAGCATCGACGTCATCGAGCGGCTCAGCGGTTCGCGTCCAGTGGGTCTCCGCACCCCCTCGTGGGATTTCAGTGAGCACACCCTCGACCTGATCCGCGAGTGCCACCTCGCCTACGACTCGTCCCTCATGGCTGACGACGAGCCGTACGAGTTGCTGGCCGACGGAGTGCCCACCGGCGTTGTCGAGATTCCAGTCGAATGGATTCGCGACGACGCTCCCTATCTGACGATGGACCGTTACACGGGGACCCGTCCGTACACACCGCCCCGCGAGCTGCTGCGTATCTGGATCGACGAGTTCGAGCAGTCGCGCGAGGAACATGGGCTGTTTCAGCTGACCCTGCACCCCCATGTGATCGGCCATCGTTCGCGAATCGTCGTGCTCGCAGCCTTGCTCGACCACATGGCAGCGAGCGGCGGCGTGTGGTTCGCGCGGCACGACGAACTTGCCGCCACCTGTCTGCGGAGCCTGTAGGCGTGCCGGCAGTTCGATAATCTCGCGATGCGTTTCGGTATCTTCCTGCCGCCGTTTGCGGAATTCGCGGAGCCACAACGGGTCGTGGCCCTGGCAAAGCTCGCCGAGGAGTCAGGCTGGGATGGGCTGTTCCTCTGGGACCACATGCTGGCCGCGCCCGGGATGGCCGTCGCCGATCCGTGGGTGATCATGGCCGCCGTCGCCGCCGGTACCAGCCGGATCCGCATGGGCGCACTGGTGACGCCACTTCCGAGGCGTCGACCTTGGGTGTTGAGCCGTCAGATGGCGACGCTGGATCGGCTGTCGGACGGGCGTCTCATCGGAGGCGTCGGGCTCGGCGACGACGGATGGTCGGAATTCAGCTCGTTCGGCGAAGTGACGGATCCCGTCACTCGTGGACAGATGCTCGATGAGGCGTTGGAATTGCTGCAACGATTTCTCAGTGGCGAGGCCGTCAAGCACCGGGGTCGCCACTACGCCGTGGACGCCCCGCCGCTCCTTCCGAAGCCGCACCAGGATCCGCTGCCGCTCTGGGGAGCTGTTCGCTGGCCCAACCGGAAGCCGCTGGCGCGAATCGCGAAGCTCCAGGGGTGTTTCCCGATCTTCGCCACCCAGGGCGGCCTACCGCCGCCGGACCCCGCCGACATCGTTGCCCTCCGAGCGGCGCTGACCGCGCTCGGAGCTCAGCCCGACCACGACATCGCGGTGCGCTGCGCGCTCTCCGGCGAGGACCCGGCCGGGGTGCCGGCAACGTTGGCCGCGCTCGAGGATTCCGGGGTCACCTGGGTGCTCGAAGGATTCCCGCCCGGCGCACCGCCGGACCATGTGGCTGACGTGGTCGGCAGTGGACCGCCGGTGGCCAGGTGACCGATCGAGACATCCTGGTGCGAGAGTCGCTCCGTGCACCACACCGCACAGATCGCGGCGACGATACGCCGGGCCGGCGCGGCGGACTCCGCGGCCTCCCACAGCTCCGGTGGCTGTGGCGCACCAGCGAACGGGGAGAGGTGGGGCTGACGCCGGCAGCGTTCGAAGCAGCCTTCACTGACTGGTGGTCGGCTCGCCAGTCGAGTCACGTCGCCTACATCGCGGAGCACGGCGGGGATCCGGTCGGCATGGCATGGCTCGCCGTTTTCGATCGGATTCCGCAACCGCGGGATCTCGGCCGCCAGGCGGGCAACGTTCAGAGCGTGTTCGTGCTCGAGGAGTTGCGCAACCAGGGCATTGGCAGCGCGCTTGTCGAGGCAGTGATCGCGGAAGCACGAACCCGCGGCGTCGGGTACCTGATCGTGCATCCCAGTGAGCGCGCCTCTCGGCTCTACGAGCGCCTCGGATTCGCCGAGACCAACCGGCTGATCCACCTCGATCTCGACACGCCGGCGGCCGCCGCGCGCGAGTGATCTCGGATGTTCAGGACGTCGACGGCGGTGTGCCGACCAGGTGCTTCTCGAACCAATGGTGCGCGTAGGGTTCGTTGCTGAAACGCGCCACCTCACGGTAGCCCGCGGAGCGGTACAGGCCGATCGCTTCGACGAGCGTCCGATTGGTCTCGAGGCAGAGGGTCCACGCCCCTGCCACCGCGGCGCGGCGTTCCAGGTCAGCGAGGATGCGGCGGCCGACGCCGAGCCCACGTGCGGTCTCGGCGACCCACATGCGCTTGACGTCGGCGCGCCCGTCGCCGTGGAATTTGAGCGCGCCGCAGCCGACGGTCCGCCCTCGCAACCTCGCAAGCACGAGTACGCCGGCAGGCGGGCGAAGCTCATCGTCCTCGGCGCTGATGCTCACCGACGGGTCGAAACCCGCGTCGAATCTGCGGTTGAGCTCCGCGAAATATGCTCGAATGCACTGCCGGGCCTCCGGATGGGCAGGATCGCTGATACCTACTGCAACGCCCGCCGCCGTGATGAGCCGCTCGACCTCGCCCATCGCAGCACATAACCGAACCCGCTGCTCGTCGCTGAGCTGTTCGAGCAACGCATGCGCGAGCACATCACTGCGCTCGTCGAGGATCCCTCGCTCAGCCAATCCCGACCTCGTCAATCGAACCGTCCGGATCCGCCGATCGCGTTCGCTCGTGCCGGCCGCGATCAACCCGGCGCTCGCAAGCGTTCCGAGGAGCCGGCTGAGATAGCCCGAATCGAGCCCGAGCCGGACGCGAAGCGACCGCATGTCACAGCCCTCGGCGCCGATCTCCCAGAGGACCCTCGCCTCGCCAAGCGAATGAGACCGAGCCAGGTATCGCTCGTTGAGTGCCCCGACGTGCTGCGTGACGACGCGATTGAACCGCCTCACCTGGTCTACCATCGCTCGCTCCATTCTCTGACTCTAGTCAGAGATATTCGCGAGATCAAGCTGAGCCGCTCGAGCGGTGAGCGGGGCGCCTCCATCGGGGCGCCTCCATAATGAAGTGAAGCCAACCGCCCTCCGGAGATCTGAGTCGATGGCGCTCGAAGCCGCCGAGACGGTAGTCAGCATCGACGGCACGCAGGCCGTCTCCTTCGCCACCGAGCCCGGGCGGTACGTGCACTGGCATCTCAACGTCGACGGCGGCGTCGCGACCCTGGCGATGGACGTCGACGAGCAGCGTGGGTTGCGGCCCGGGTATGCGATGAAGTTGAACTCATACGACCTCGGTGTCGACATCGAGCTGCATGACGCCGTGCAACGCCTGCGCTTCGAGCACCCGGAGGTCGGCTGCGTGGTCATCACTTCCTCGAAGGACCGATGCTTCTCCGCGGGAGCGAACATCGGCATGCTCGCGCAGGCCTCTCACGCGTGGAAGGTCAACTTCTGCAAGTTCACCAACGAGACGCGCCTGGAAATGGAGGACGCGAGCGCCAATTCGGGGCAGACGTACCTTGCTGCCGTGAATGGCGCTGCGGCCGGGGGCGGCTACGAGCTGGCGCTGGCGTGCGCGGAGATCCTGCTCATCGACGACGGCTCATCGGCTGTTTCACTCCCGGAACTGCCGTTGCTCGCGGTGCTGCCGGCAACGGGCGGCCTCACGCGTCTCGGTCACAAGCGACATGTGCGCCGGGACCTGGCCGATGTCTTCGTCACCAAGAGCGAGGGCGTCAAGGCGCCCCTGGCGTTGCAGTGGGGTCTCGTCGACGCCGCGGTTCCGCGCGGACGGTTCGATGATTCGGTACGCGCCCGCGCTCTTGCGATCGCGGCTGCTTCGACCACGAAACCCGGACCTGGCGTTGGGCTCGAGCCGCTCGTGAGCGCAACCGAGGACGACGCCATCAGGTACGAGCACGTCGGCGCCGCGATCGATCGCCGTGCAGGCGTCGTCACCATCACGGTGCGCGGCCCTGACCAGCCGCCACCGATGGATGCCCAGGGCGCACGCGAACTGGGCGGCGGTTACTGGCCGCTCGCGGTCGCCCGAGAGCTCGACGATCTGATCCTGCGGCTGCGCACCAACGAGCTCGCGATGGGGACGTGGGTCATCAGAACCGAGGGCGACATGGATCGTGCCCTGGCGCACGATCGATTCCTGCTCGAGCACCGCGACGCTGACTGGTTCGTCAAGGAGGTCGGGCTGCTTCTGAAGCGGGTGTTCAAGCGCCTCGACGTGACCAGTCGCAGCCTCATCGCCTCGATCGGTCCGGGTGGGTGTTTTGGCGGACTCCTGCTGGAACTCGCGCTCGCCTGCGATCAGCAGTTCATGCTCGACGGTACGCTGGAGGAGGATGACGATCCTGCAATCATCGCGATGACGGCGTCGAATTTCGGTGTCTACCCCATGGGCAACGGTCTCTCACGGCTCGAGTCCCGGTTCCTCGGCGAGACTGCGGCGCTCGAGGCGGCGGGAGCGGCGGCGCTGGTCCCGCTCGATGCGGCGGCAGCGGCCCACCTCGGGCTGGTGACGTTCGCGCCGGACGCCATCGATTGGGAGGACGAACTGCGCATCGCGCTGGAGCAGCGCGCCGCATTCAGCCCCGACGCGCTCACCGCCATGGAGGCCAACATTCGCTTTGCTGGGCCGGAAACCATGGAGACGAAGATTTTCGGGCGGCTCACCGCCTGGCAGAATTGGGTCTTCAGCCGCCCCAACGCGATCGGCCCTGAAGGTGCCCTCAAACGCTACGGCAGCGGCCAGCGCGCCTCGCTGGACAGGGAGCGGGTGTGAGATGAGTCTCAACGCCGACTACACCGATCGAATCCCCAACAACGTGGACCTCCGCGGCGACCGGCGTCTGCAGCGCGCACTCGAGGCCTGGCAGCCGCGTTTCATGCAGTGGTGGCGAGACCTCGGGCCCGACCTCATCGCGCGCGACGTGTATCTCCGCACCGCCATCAGCGCCGACCGTGACGGCTGGGCGCATTTCGGACACATCCCCCTCGAGGAATATCGATGGGGCATCTTCCTCGCCGATCGTGAACCGGACCGGCGCATCCCCTTTGGCGAGCACCTCGGCGCGCCCGTGTGGCAGCAGGTGCCGGGTGAGTATCGCGCTGACCTGCAACGGTTGCTGGTTGTCCAGGGGGACACCGAGCCGGCGTCGGTGGAGCAGCAGCGGCTGCTGGGATTCACCGCCAGGAGCCTGTACGACCTCCGCAATCTGTTTCAAGTGAATGTCGAGGAGGGCCGCCACCTCTGGGCGATGGTGTACCTGCTCCATGCGTTCTTCGGTCGTGAGGGCCGCGAGCAGGCAGAGGAGCTCCTCATGCGCCATTCGGGCAGCGTTGACGCCCCGCGCATCCTCGGTGCGTTCAACGAACCGACGAGGGACTGGCTCGCGTTCTTCATGTTCACGTACTTCACCGATCGTGATGGAAAATTCCAGCTCGGTACCCTCGCGGAAAGCGGATTCGACCCGCTGTCACGCACCTGCCGCTTCATGCTCCGCGAGGAGGCGCACCACATGATGGTCGGCACCACCGGCATCGACCGCGTCGTCAAGCGGACGGCTGAGCTGATGCGCGAGCACGACACCGACGACGTCAAGCGATACGGGGGGATTCCGCTCGATATCGTCCAGCGCTATTTGAACTTCCACTACAGCGTCTCCCTCGACCTGTTCGGTGGTGAGCGCTCGACCAACGTCGCCAATTACTTCACCGCCGGGCTGAAGGGACGCTGGCAGGAGGAACGCCGAGCAGACGACCACCGGCTCCTCGAGCTGACCGCGGCGGTTGACATGGTGGTCGACGGGCGGATCGAGCATGCCGACATCCCTGCGCTCACGGCGTTGAACCAGGATCTCCGGTCGGAGTACTTCACCGACTGCAACAATGGCGTGCGTCGCTGGAACCGCATCCTCGAGGCGGCCGGTATCGATCGAACGCTGTCGCTCCCGCACCGCGGGTTCAACCGCAGCGTCGGCGCATTTGCAGGCCACCGGGTGTCGCCGGGCGGCGCACTGGTCGATGCGCAGACATGGGTCAGCCGGGAGGCGGACTGGCTGCCGACGGCGGCGGATTTCGACTACGTCCGGTCACTGATGAAGCCGGTGTTCGAGCCCGGCAGGATGGCCGCATGGATCGCGCCACCAGCCACGGGCATCAACGGTCAGCCAGTGGACTACGAGTACGTCCACCTGACGTGATGATCGTCAGCTCGGGTCGATGAGCACCCGCGTCGCCTCGCGGCGGAGCTCCGCCCGGAGCACCTTGCCGGTCGCGGTCTTCGGCAGCGTCTCGACGACGATCAGGCGACGGGGACGCTTGTAGCCCGCCAGCTCGTTGCGGCACCTGGCCAGCACATCGTCGGGGTCGAGATGCATTCCGGGCCGGGGCACCGCGAACGCGACGGTGCGGACGAGGCCGTCATCCCCGATGGCACCGACCACCACCGCCTCGGCGACGGACTCGTGGCCGAGCAGCACGTTCTCGACCTCGGTCGGCGACACCCACTCGCCTGCAACCTTCAGCATGTCGTCGCGGCGCCCGAGGTGCCAGTACACGCCATCAGCGTCGACCGAGTACAGGTCGCCGGTGGCGACCCATTCCCCGACGAACGTTCGGCGCGTCTCCGCGCTCCGACACCAGTACCCGGTGGCCGCGGCGTCACCCGAGACCCAGAGCTGGCCGGGCGTGTCCGTGGGCACAGCAGCGCCGCCATCGTCGAGCAGCCGCACAGCGTACCCGCCGACGGGTATCCCGGATGCGCCCGGGACCGCGTATCCGTCGCGGTTCGAGATGAAGATGTGGGTCAGCTCGGTCGATCCGATTCCGTCGAGTATCTCGAGACCGAAGCGTTCACGGAAGCGCCCGAACAGCTCAGCCGGGAGCGCCTCACCCGCGGAGATCGCCTGGCGGACGGAGCCGAAGGCGTCGTCGGGAATGTCCGCCGCGACGAGCGCCGCGTAGAAGGTCGGCACGGCGAAGAAGCGGGTGGGCCGGTACCGGTCCAACAGCGAAGCCACGAGCGCCGCGGTAGGAGGGCGGGTGGGCTCCAGCACCGCCTCCGCGCCGGCCGCAAGCGGGAACGTCAGGGAATTCCCGAGCCCGTACGCGTGGAACATCGGCGCGACGGAGAGGTGCCGGTCGCTCGGCCGCACGTCGAGAACCTCGCGGGCATAGCCCTCGCACGTCGTGCGGATGTCGGCATGGCGGTGCATCGCCAGCTTGGGTCGCCCGGTCGTGCCGGAGGTGCAGAGCCAGAAGCCGGGAGACTCGGCGGCGGTCGCGTCGGCAGTGCTGTCCCCGCCGGTGGCGAGGATGTCGGACCACAGCGGCGCTGCGTCACTGTCGCTGGATCCGGGCCCGACACGTATTGCTGAAACCAGGTCGGGTGCATCCTCCGCGAGCGCTGCCGTCAGGGTGGTCGCATCGCCCGCGACGATCGCCCAGCGAGCGCGAGCATCGCGAGCGATGGCGAGGAGATCCCGAGACGGCAGCAGCGGGTTGACCGGGAGGGCCACGGCGCCGATCCGCATCGCTGCCAGGATCGCGATGGCCAGGTCAGGACCATCGCGCAGGATCATCATGACCCGCTCCTCTGGCCGGACGCCGAGACGGCGGAGGCCACCTGCCGCCGCCCTGATCGAGTCAAGCAATTCCTCGTAACTGATCGTCGCATCCCCCGAGAGCAGAGCTACGCGCGCACCAGCGCCGGCTTCGACGTGGCGGTCGACGAGCCACTCGCTGGCGTTGAAATGCTCAGCCAACTCTGGACTCCGCGTCGTGCCACAACGCATTCAGGTCGGCGACGAACCGCCGCGGCTCCGCGCGATGGGGATCGTGTGTCGCGGCGTCAACCCACCTGACTCGTGCCCCGGGCACCGCGCCGAGCAACGCGTCGGCATGCAGCGCGGGGGCAAGCTCGTCATGGAGCCCGTGCATCGCATAGACGGGACGGCGCACCGCCGCAAGCTCGTCGACAATGCTCCAGTCCGCAAATGCCGGCGACGTCCAGAGCGCGTGCCAGCGGCCCGCGACAGTGGCCCAGTCCGCGCCATGGGCGCGCATCATGCTGCGCCGCATCGGCTCAGGCCACTCCTCCGGCGGACCCATGCGGCCGAGTGTAGCCACCGTCGTGTCGTCACCGCGAACGTGGACCGCCACGACTGCGACGCTGAGCACCAACTCCGGGACCCGGGCGGCGAGCAACAATGCGACGGTGCCGCCATCACTGTGGCCGATGAGGTGGGCTGGCAGCGCATGTCGCTCGGTGAGCATCTCGCAAAGATCCTCGACGTCCTCGTCGAACATCGCGGTCGTGAAGTCGCGATCGCGCGCTGAGCCCCCGAACCCTCGCCGGTCGTATGCGATCGCCCGGCGGCCGCCGGCGGCGGCTGGCAGGAAGGCGTCCCAGGCGCGCGTCGACCCGACACCGTGGTGGAGCCACACCGTCGCCGGGTCACGCCCTGGATGCTCCTGAACGTACATGGACGATCAGCAGTCTAGGGTCGCCCGGGGGTTACCAGACCGCGACGCCCATGCCCCCGAAGGTGGCGATGGCCGAGCTGAATTCGGCGGTCGAGATGGTCCGGCGAAGCCCAACGCCAACGTCGACTACGGTGACTGTGCCCACCACCGAGTCGAAGCCGATGACGGTGACCGTGTGCTCCTGGGTCGTGTACGGCACGATTCGCCCGTCCCACGCCTTCCACGTGCTGGTTTGTGAGTAGCCGAAGTTGAAGTTGGTCCACACGATCACCGGGTGGCCGAGCTGAATCTGGTATTCGATGGCGGCCGTCGTCCATCCCGTGCGCGCGTCGACGGTCGCGCCGGCGCGCTGAGCAACGGCGGCGATCGGCGGGTAGTAGACCCCGTAGCCCGTGAAGTTGCCCTCTGATCCGTTGACGTTGCCGACGAACGCCGCGTACGGGTCACCCCAGGCGATCGGTCGCCCATGGGACAGCAGCGCAGGTTGGGGCTGTTTGGGGAGCGCGTCGAACACCCAGAGCTGGGTCAGCGCAAAGCCCTTCGTCTGGAGAGCCACGGCAAGTGCCGCCGACTCGCAGTCCAGCGCCATCGACTGATGGAGGGACGGCGCGTTGAGCAGGGCAGACGTCGCGATGTGGCAGACGTTCTGATGACCGGCGCCGGGAATCGTCGTTGAGGAACATGGCATGGGCTGCAACCCCGCCTCCGCCACGATTGGCCCCGCAAGCGTCAGCAGGCTGATGCCCAGGCTTGCCAAACCGGTGAGGGTCGCGACCTTCCTTGCCTTCACGCCATTGCCTCGAGAGGGGTTGCCGAGTGCTCGATGCTGTGACCGTATGGGCGCAACTCGAAGGGTGCCCGATTCGCGGCGATCCGTCAGCCGTCCGATACAGGAGCGTGACGGCCTGCGGGCGTGCCCTGGTGCCCCCGAGGACTAGGGAACGGTCGGGCCCGGCCCTGCGGGTGGCGCGTCCCCGACCAGGATGGTCTGGATGGCGCGCTCGCTCTCGACCATGGCAAGCACGATGACCTCGTCCCCGGCGAAGAGCAGCGTCTCGGGATCGGGGATGATCATGTGCTCGCGCCTGACGATGGCCACGATCGCCGACTCACGCGGCAGCCCGAGGTCGGCGATCGGCTGCCCGCAGGCCGGCGAATCCTCGGCAAGGGTGACCTCGAGCAGGTGGGCGGACGCTCCCTCGAAGCTCATCAAATGCACCAGCGATCCGATCGACACCGCCTCCTCGACGAGCGCGGTGTACAGCTGCGGGGTCGACACCGGGACGTCGACTCCCCAGCTCTCGGTGAAGAGCCACTGGTTGCTGGCGTTGTTGACCCGCGCAATGACGCGCGGCACCGCGAACTCCTGCTTCGACAGCAGCGAGATGACGAGGTTGTCCTCATCGTCACCGGTCGCAGCGACCATGACATCGACCTCGGCCATGCCGGCGGCTTTGAGCGATGCGACCTCGCATGCGTCGGCCACCAGCCAGCGGACGTCGACATGCGGCTGGAAGCGGGCCACCTGCTCAGGGTCGACCTCGAGGATGAACACGTCGTGTCCATGCACCTTGAGGTCAGCCGCGACGGCCATACCCACACTCCCGCCGCCGGCGACGGCCACCTTCATCAGTGTGCCTTGGTGGCGACAGCCACAGCGACTGGGGAGGGCGTGGCGAGCAGCGCCTCGAGTTCGGGAAGGTCGTCCTTCATGACCACGAGGTGGAGGAGATCCCCGTCCTGGCCGACGAGACCTTTGGTGTCGAGCCGCGGCATACCGGCTCGGGTCACCGCGACGAGGCGGACCTTGCCTTCACTCTCGAGCGACGAGAGCTTCTGTCCGGCGAGATGCTCGGGGAGCACGCGGTCGAGCAGAAGGAGCATTCCGGTTGCGTCGCGCCAGTGGGGGGTGAACTCCTCGGGCAGCAGCCAGCTGCGGACCTGGTCCACTGTCCACGTGACAGTCGCCACCGTTGGAATCCCGAGGCGCTGATACACCTGGGCTCGCTGTGGATCGTAGATGCGCGCGACGACCCGCTCGACACCGAAGGTTTCCCGGGCGATTCGCGCGCTGAGGATATTCGAGTTGTCCCCTGAGGTCACGGCGGCGACGGCGTCGGCGTCCTCGATGCGGGCGTCGTGCAACGCGTTGCGGTCGAATCCTGATCCCTCGACGACGATGCCTTTGAAATCCGTGGGAAGACGGCGAAACGCCTTGCGGTTCCGATCGATGACGGCGACGGAGTGACCTTCGGCTTCAAGGGTCCGTGCCAGCCCGGAGCCGACCCTTCCGCAACCGGCGATGACGATGTGCACCGGACCATTCAAGCAGGTCACTCGGGCGTCGGGCGATGCCGGTGCCAACTTCGGCATGGGGCATACTGCGGCCGTGGAAGTGCCAGAGAGCGTTCCGGTGGCATCGTCGCGCCCACTCGCTCCCGAGGCCCCCGGAGCGTCGGGTGCCGGAACCTACCCGGAGTCCTGGGCCTACCGGCTGAAGAACCGGATCCTCGGGCCCCCGATGGTCTCCGAGCAACTCAGCCAGGAGCGGCTCGCAACGCCGGTCGCCATCGGCGTGCTCGCGCCGGACATGATCTCGTCGTCCGCCTACGGCACCGAAGAGATGCTCGTGATCATGGTCCCGATCATCGGTCTCGCCGCATTCTCGATGGTGATCCCGATCACCCTGGCGATCCTCGCGGTGATGGTCTTCGTGATGATCTCCTACATCCAGGTCATCGGCGTGTACACGAGGAGCGGCGGCTCGTACGTGGTTGCGCGCGACAACTTCGGCCCGAACGTCGCACAGGTCGCCGCCGTCGCGCTGCTCATCGATTACACGGTGACCGTTGCTGTGCAGACCTCCGCGGGGACCGCGGCGTTGACATCGGCTCTTCCCAAGCTGGTGCCGTACACCATCGCGATCACTGTCGGAGTGACGCTCATCATGCTCTTCGGCAACCTGCGCGGCATCCGAGAAGCCGGTTCCATCTTCGCGATCCCGACGTACTTCTATGTGGTGTCACTGTCGCTCGTGGTCATCACCGGGCTCGTCAAAGCAGTGCTCGGCGGGCTCCACGCCCATGCACTCCCCAGCGCCGCCGAGCTCGGCTATCCGATCGGCAACCAGCGGGGCTTCCTCATGGGGTTGGGCATCTTCTATTGCCTGCGCGCATTCGCCAACGGCGGGTCCTCGCTCACCGGGTTGGAAGCGGTGTCCAATGGCATTTCAAGCTTCCGCCGTCCCGAGGCACGCAACGGCCGGATCGCGCTCCTCATCATGTGCGGGATCCTCGGGTTTCTCGTGCTCGGGACATCGCTGCTGGCGCACTGGACGCACGCGGCCCCGTATCTCTCCGGCAGCCCGACGGTTGTCTCGCAAGAGGTGCGCTATGTCCTCGGCAACAGCTGGGTCGGCACCGCGCTCTTCTACCTCGTGCAGGCGGCAACGGTGCTGATTCTGTTCACCGGCGGTAACACCAGCTTCAATGGGTTCCCCTACCTGGCGAGCTTCGTTGCGGGGGACTCCTTCCTCCCACGCCAGCTGACCAAGCGTGGTCATCGCCTCGCGTTCTCCAACGGCATCTTCGTGCTGGCCGCGGTGGCGATTCTCCTGATCATCGTCTTCAAAGCGCAGCTCAACGCGCTGGTCGGCCTCTACGCCATCGGCGTCTTCACCGGCTTTTCCTTCGCGGGATTCGGCATGCTCAAACATCACCTCACGCAGCGGGGGAGGCGATGGCGGATCGGTGCGGTCATCAACGGGTTTGCCGGCGGCCTGTCGGTCGCGGTCGTGGGGATCCTCCTGGTCACCAAGTTCTTCGAAGGCGCGTGGATCGTCGCCGTCGTCGGACCTCCGATGTACTACGGCCTGATCCGGCTCCACCGCCAGTACGTCGCGGAGGAGAAGCAACTCGAGACCGGTGCCGGCTCCGCCGCGGAAGCGCCGGTGCTCCAGCGACACGTGGTGCTCGTGCTCGTCGGTCAGCTCGACATGGCGGCCGCACGCGCCGTGCAGTACGCGCGCACGCTGCGTCCCGACGAGCTCCGCGCCGTGCACTTCAATATCGATGCGGCCGCCACCGAACAGCTCAAGGAAGAATGGAGCAGGCTCGGCCTCGCGCACCTGCCGCTCGACATCCTGGAATGCCGCGACCGCCGGCTCGAGCGTGCGGCCCTCGAGTACGTCGCCGACGTCGTCGCCGACGGCAAGACGGAGTGCACCGTACTGCTCCCGCGTCGCGCGTTTCACTCGCGCCTCGCGCGCGTGCTCCACGACCGGACGGCTGACCGCATCGCGGATGCGGTGGGCGGCGTCGCGCACGTCGCGGCAACGATCGTTCCGTTCAACCTCGAAGCCGCTCGGCGACGCAGGTTCCGCGCGCACACGGTCCGCCCGGACGGCGTGCGGCGCAAGCCGATGCGCGGCGCGGGCGTGGACCGGGAGCTGGCCCGGCGCGCCACCGGGACCATCCCGATCAGTGATGTGGCATGGCGTACCCGCGTCCGCGTCGCAGGACGCATCCGCTCGCTGCGCGTGCAGACGGCGAAGGGCACCGCCAACCTCGAGTGCGAGATCACCGATGACACCGGCATCCTGCTGCTCGTGTTCCAGGGACGCCCGAAAATCCCCGGCATCGAGCCGGGGGCGCGCCTGATCGTCGAAGGGATGGTGGGGTCGTGGCAACGACGCCTTGCCATCCTGAACCCCGACTACGAGCTGGTCAGCGAGTAGACGTCAGCCCGTCATCCGGATCCCGCGTGTCGACCAGAGGTGACTACTGGGAGCTGCCTCGTACGGTCAGCAGCCAAGGAAGTGCCTCGGCCATCGGCCGGATGAGCGTCTGGGCATGTGCGCTGTCCAGATGTCCCATCGCGTGCAGGGCGAGCGCCGCTCCGAGCGCTGCGGACTCGGCGTGATGACCGTTCTGGCCGTGCTCGATCTTCCATGACACCAGCGACGTGCGGCCCTCGGTGAGGTCGAGGATCTGGCGTTGCAGCGCCTCCCATTCGGTACTGAGATGGGCACCCTCGATGGCGCGCAGCGCCGCCGTCTCGGCCGCGTGGTATCCGTCCAGGTGCGGGAGCGCCCGCACCTCCCAACCGCGCGCGATCCGCTCGATCGCCGCAGGCGAGAGCGTGCGCATGTCGTCGAGGAGACGCGCCGTCCCGTGGTCTTCAGGCGTGTAGCCATATCCGTCGCTGTCCATGCGCTGACTCTGACACGATCGTCCGGCTCCATAGGTCCCGCTGTGGCAATCTACCGAGACGATGGCGCTATCGACGAGGCCCCTCGAGAATGCGGTTGCCCTCGTGACCGGCGCGTCGAGCGGCATCGGATCGGCGACCGCCGTGTCCCTCGCCGGCCTCGGCGCCTGCGTCGCCCTGGTCGCCCGCCGCCAGGATCGTTTGGAGGAACTCGCCGGCCGGCTGCGCTCCGCAGGGGCAACGGTGGCGGTCATCGTCGCCGACGTGACGCACCAGGGCGAGGCAGACGGAGCGGTGGCGGAGTGCGTGACCCGCCTCGGCCGCCTCGACATCCTGGTGAACAACGCAGGGGTGATGCTCCTCGGGCCCGTCGTCGACGCCCCGGTCGAGGAATGGGAGCGTATGGTCCAGATCAACGTCCTCGGCTTGCTCTACTGCACCCACGCCGCGCTGCCGCATCTCCTGCGATCCGCAGAGGACAGTCCTCGCGGCGTTGCCGACCTGGTCAACATCAGCTCGGTCGCCGGTCGCGAGACGCGCAGTGGGAGTGGCGTGTACAACGCCACCAAGCACGGGGTCGGTGCGTTCAGCGACGCGCTTCGTAAGGAGGTCACGACCCGCCACCTGCGGGTGTCGGTCGTCGAACCGGGCGCAGTCGACACCGAGCTGGCGTCGCACAACCGGCCGGAGATCCTGGAGGGGATGCGCCGGCGGTTCGCGTCAATCGAGCGCCTCACCGCGGACGACGTCGCCGACGCCATCGCGTACATCGTGAGCAGGCCTCGACACGTCGCGATCAACGAGGTTCTGATGCGGCCGACCGAGCAGGAATAGCCCTCCGGAGATCGCCGTCCATGGGTAGCGAGCACGAAAATTCACCCGTTGGGGTGATTTTTCGTTCGAGGAGTTGACAAACCCGTCTCGATTGACCAACCATCCGGACGCTGCCTCAAGGAGGTTTGGTGGCGGCGCTCGTCGCTCCCTGAGCGGGTGGCGTCGCCAACGGTGGGTTCTCGGTTTGGAGGGCAAAGGTCTAATGCACTTGCAAGATGGAATCAGGGGCCGGGGGCTCCGTGATCTGTCGAAAATGAGCAAGCTCACCCTCGTGGGTGCCGGTGCGCTCGTCGTTGCGGCCTGCGGAAGCAGTTCGACCCCGTCGGGCTCGGGGACGGCGACGAATCCGG
>OCZT010002655.1_pt1 | contig 18385 bp, 12 predicted proteins | sample 1539031 | NCBI WGS metagenome assembly OCZT01 (sample SAMEA3539308, study PRJEB22396) | soil metagenome | biome: tundra; feature: field; material: soil | place: USA | collected 2010-05 | depth 0.15 m | reverse complement strand
GAGATATTGGCGTGACTGGAGTTCAGACGTGTGCTCTTCCGATCTGTAAGAAGATGATTTCCTGAAAATTTCAGTGCTTTAATATAATCCATCTGATCTTCGCGCGGGTTTCCCTGAAGAAGGAGATTTGTTATTCCGATTACCTCATTAAGAGGTGTCCGGATCTCATGACTCATTGTTGACATAAACAATTGCTTTGACTGAGCTGCTTCTTCTGCTTTCTGCCGGGCTAAAATGATATTATCAAGCATCATTCTTCTCTGAAGGGCAATGGCAATCTGATTGGCGATAAAATCCATAATATAAAGATCATCCTGGGAAAACTTGTCTTCGTTGTAATAATCCTGCAGACACATTACTCCGATAGTTTCATTTTCAACTTTCAGAGGGACTCCCATCCAGACTTTACAGGGTGTTCCCACGAGATCGATATCCCCTGATTCATCGAGGAATTTCAGGTCTTTTCCTTTAAGAAGAACTGAAGTGTTGTTTTTTATTACCCATCCGGTAATAGTTTTCTTGATAGGGATTTCATAAAAATTGTCCTTTTCATCTGAAAAAAACGGAAGCGAGAGAGTCTGAGTAGATTTATCGTAAAGAGCAATAAAAAAATTATTTGTATCCCATATCTTACTCAATTCCTGTACAATAATGGGATATATTTCCTTGATGTCGTACTGTTTCAAAGCAGCAGTTGAAATGTTAAATAATACTTCCTGCAGAAGCTGATTCTTTCGTTCGCTTGTAATATCCCTGTAAATGCCAAGGTTGGCAACAATTTCATTATTTATAACAATTGCTGTGGCAACAAGGCTGACATGGATCTTATTTCTATTTTTATCCATTCTTATAGTCTGCCTTACTTCTTTCCGGTTTAGAGATGCAAGAGTATCGATCTTCATTGCTTCCTCTTTAAGATCATCGGGCACCACAAGATCATTTATATTTTTGTTCACCGCCTCTTCCATGGTATAGCTGAAAAGATTGGTAAACTCACGGTTTATCATGGAGATTATGCCTGCAGGGCTTGTAATTGCTATAGCTGCAGGAGTTGAATTATATAAATGTTCCAGGAAAGCTTTCTCCCTTATTATCTGATTTTCATATTCTTTTTGCTTGCTGATATCTGTAACGACTCCTCTGTACCCAATTATCCTGTTATCAAAAAAGAGTGCAAATGAATGAGTAACTATAGGAATTAAAGTTCCATCCTTTTTTCGGGCATAGTATTCATTGCTTGAGATCTGTCCGGGTGAAGTTAAAGCTTTCAGGTTATTGATCATTTCCTTATAACTCTCAGGGAATATTTCTGAAATATAAATACCCGATTCAATATCTTTTGTTGTAAATCCGAAAAAACTCAGGCCATGTTTGTTGGCATATAAGATTTTTCCTGTGAGATCCACTTCATACACCATTTCAGGAAGCAAATCTGCAAACTTCTCAAAGACAATTCCCTGTTTATTAAGATCATCCTTGTTTTTTTGAAGCATTCCAGGTTCCCATGTTATCACGAAATTTCCGGAAGTAAGGAGGAACCCCATATAATATCCCTCAGAATCGTCGCCATTTTCAGAAGCTGCTAATTTATGAGTATCCCCTGTCAGATGAAGATGATTAAGAAGTTCTACCAGCTTAACCCGGCAAATCAGAGGAGTCTCTTCAATGTACTTTCCAATTACCTCGCTTTTTCTGATGAATTCTACCTCTTCCACTTTACTGTTCAGATCTATAACATAAAATCTGTTGTTACTGTCTACGCTGAAAAGTGCAAGATAACTGCTGACAGTTTCAAAAATTTCTTCAAGTAAGCTGCCATGGCTGTCCTTTATCTTTCTGTCTTTTACTGATTTAAGTTCAGAAAAGACAGTAAGTAGATAAATCTCATTTTCCAGTTGAACCGTGTCAGCTGAGAAGAGGTAGGGTCTTTCTTCTCCGGATTTAGTTTTCAGGGTAACAGGATAACCTTTAATGCTTTTTAGTTTGCAGATTAGCTTTATATACTTATTGCTATCTTCAAAATCAGCGAATATCTGTATATCGTCGGAAGTATGACCAATAATTTCTTCTTTGGTGTACCCCAGCGTTTTATAAAATGTTTCGTTAACATCAACGTACTGGCCGGTATCTAATTTACTTATTGCCATTAAATAATTTGCGGAGTGAAAAATTCTGAATACCATTTCCCTTCCCATTTCAGATTTTTCCTGGCTTTTTGAATGTATTAACTCAAGTTCCTTCTCCAGTCTTTTATTTGTATCCAACAATTCTAAATAGCTCTCTTTATAATCCATCAGGATGATCTTTTCAATTACAATTTAAAATTAGCAAATATTGAATTATTTCTACTTATTCACACTTCTTTCTATTTCTTCCTACTTCTTCCTGCATCCTTCTACTCATATCTTCATTATTCTGTTCTTCCTGTAATAATTGCAGATTTCAGTTAATCCACATTTATCACAAAGAGGATTCCTTGCTTTGCAAACATATCGCCCATGCAGTATCAGCCAGTGATGAGCCTCATGAATGAGTTCAGAAGGGATATGACGGGTGAGTTGCAGTTCAACACTCAGAGGTGTTTTTGCATTCTTAACCAGGCCTATTCTGTGTGAAACCCTGAAAACATGTGTATCAACGGCCATCACAGGTTTATGGAACACCACGGCTGCTATAACATTTGCACTCTTTCTCCCAACTCCGGGAAGACGTTGCAAAACCTGAGGTTCAGATGGTATCTTCCCTTTAAAATCAGATATCAGCATCCGTGACATTCCGGCAAGATGCCTGGCTTTATTATTTGGATAAGTGCATGACTTTATATATTCAAAAATCTCTTCTGGTTCGGCTTTGGACATAGCTTCTGCATCGGGATACTTCTCTAACAGTGCCGGAGTTATAAGGTTGACTCTCTTGTCAGTACATTGGGCTGAAAGAATCACAGCAACAAGAAGTTCGAACGGATCTCTATAAACCAGCTCAGTCTCAGCAACAGGAAAAACCTTCTTAAAATATTCTATTGACCTGTTAAATCTTTCCCCGACAGTCATAGGGCTGAAATTTTTAGTGCAGGTAAGGTAACACTTTTTATCTTTGCACAATATTGAAATTTATGATAAGTTACCTTCAGGCAGATTCTATAGCCAGGCAGATAGGAGATAATCTTCTATTCGATAAAATCAGTTTTAATATTAACAAGGATAATAAAGTTGCCCTGATTGCCGTAAATGGCGCCGGCAAATCTTCATTGCTCGATATAATTGCCGGCAGGGAAAGTCCGGATGAGGGTTCTCTCAGTATAAAACGAGGTTTAAGAATAGCATATCTTCAGCAGTCACCTGTGCTTGATGATTCAAATAAAATAATTGATGAGCTTTTTTGCACCGATAGTGACCTTGTAAGAGTAATAAGGGAATATGAAGAATGTCTCATCTCAGGGTCTCCTGAGACTCTTCAGATTATGATTCAGAAGATGGACGATCAAAAAGCCTGGGATTATGAAGTTGCAGTTAAACAGATACTTTTCAAACTGAAGCTGACTGATCTGAATGCAATAATCGGTACTCTGTCGGGAGGACAAAAAAAAAGGGTGGCGCTGGCAAAAATTCTTGTGGAAGATTCTGACCTTCTTATACTCGATGAGCCCACGAACCATCTTGATCTTGATATGATTGAGTGGCTCGAAGAGTATCTTATCAAGTCTAATAAAACACTTCTGATGGTTACCCACGACAGGTACTTTCTCGACAGAGTCTGTAATGTAATTCTGGAACTCTCCGATAATGAGCTATACAGATATGAGGGCAACTATGAATACTTTCTTGAAAAGAAGCAAAGCCGGGAATCTTCTGCAAAGATCAATTCGGACAAAGCCAGAAACCTGCTGAAAACAGAACTCGACTGGATGCGCAGGATGCCAAAAGCCAGACGACATAAAGCAAAATCCAGAATTGAATCATTCTATGATCTTAAGGAAAAAGCAGCCTCCAGGCCCGACGAAAAGAGTATCAGCATTAATGTAAATATTTCAAGAATGGGGAGTAAGATCCTGGAAATCAAAAATGTAAGCAAATCATATGGCGACAAGATTATCCTTAAGGACTTTACCTATCTCTTTAATAGATTTGAAAAGGCAGGACTTATAGGCAGAAATGGTTACGGGAAAACAACTTTGCTTAATATTATCACCGGTTTTACTGAACCCGACACTGGTACAGTTGAACGCGGAGAAACAATTGTCTTTGGTTATTACAGGCAACAAGGCATTGAATTTGACAACGATATGACTGTTATTGATGCGGTTAAAAACATAGCAGAGAAAGTAGTTGTCAGTGATGGTAATGTATTGTCAATAACACAGTTCATGAACTATTTCCTGTTTCCGCCTGAAAAACAGCATACACTAATCAGAAAGCTGTCGGGCGGAGAAAAGAGGCGTCTTTACCTCCTGACAGTACTTATGAAAAACCCTAATTTTCTAATACTTGACGAACCAACCAATGATCTTGATATTCTTACACTTAACGTACTCGAGGAATATCTTGCAGGTTTCAGAGGTTGTGTTATAGTCGTATCGCATGACAGGTATTTTATGGACAAGGTAGTAGAGCATATATTTGAATATAAAGGCAATGGCGTCATTAAGGACTTCCCCGGGAATTATACTCAGCTCAGGGAAAATCAGCTTGAGGCTGAAAAACTGTCAGAAGCTGTCAAACCTTCGAAAAAAACAGTTTCGGAGGAATCTCCTGATAATTCCTTAAAGAAAGAAAGAAAGAAGGGACTTACTTTCAAAGAAAAGAGGGAATTTGAGGAACTTTCAATTGAAATTGAGAGTCTCGAATCGGAAAAAAAATCAATCGAAAATGAATTGAGTCAGGGGGTGCTGGGTAACGAGGAATTGCTGAACAAATCAAAAAGGCATGGTGAAATAATAAAAATTTTGGATGATAGGGAGTTAAGGTGGCTGGAATTAAGCGAGAAATAATTTAACGCTCTCAATTTTGCTGAAAAAAGCGATGAATCAATGGAGATTTTTTAACTTTATCAATCAATAAGTTGCACTATTGGAAAAAATAACCCTTAATACAACCGGTTTCATTTCAGAAATATTTATCGGAGAAAACTGGGAAGCCGTGTCGGGACTTATCCCCGGAGATAAAACCATAATTGTCACCGATGATAATGTAAATCAGTTATATGGCGCCAGGTTCCCCAAATTTCCAATCTTTTCAATTTCTCCCGGAGAGGAAAGCAAAAAACTGGAAGTCATAGGATCTCTTGCCGAAAGAATGCTTGAGACAGGAATTGATCGCTCGGGTTTTGTGCTAGCAATAGGAGGAGGAGTGGTATGCGATGTGGCTGGTTTTCTTGCGGCAGTCTATATGAGGGGCATAAGGTGCGGGTACGTCTCTTCTACTTTATTGTCGCAGGTTGATGCAAGCACAGGAGGGAAAAATGGCGTTAACCTGGGTGGCACCAAAAATATGCTCGGAACCATAAGACAACCTGAATTTGTGATCTGCGATCCTGCGATGTTATTGACCCTTCCTGAGCAGGAATATCTATCGGGATTAGCGGAACTGATAAAAACAGCCATCATAGGTGATAAAGAACTTTTTGAACTTATTGAAAAAAACGTTGATCAGATCATGTCAAGGAACCAGGAACTTCTTATTTCACTTATTGCTAAATCAGTGAGATTCAAAGGATTGGTTGTCTCCAAAGATGAACACGAGAAAGGGCTAAGAAGAATTCTTAATTTCGGACATACGTTCGGACATGCAGTTGAGATGCAGAAAACTGTTAAACATGGATTTGCTGTAGCAGCAGGAATGGAACTGGCGACTGATTTTTCTTTCGAAAAAGAATACATAGGCCAAGATGAAAAGGAGAGGATAAATGACCTGTTAAAAAGATTTAAGCTGATTGACAGGCTTGATATAAAGGAAGATCAGATGGAGAAGCTTGTGCTTCATGATAAAAAGAAAATTGGCACAGATATTCATTTTGTTTTCACAAAGGGAATAGGTAAAGCACTTATTGAAAAAATTCCTGTAGGGGAGGTGCTTGGTTTTTATAAAAGATACAGAGATAAAAAGTAGAATTATGAATTCTTTTGGTGTTGTTTTCAGAGTCAGTCTGTTTGGTGAATCACATGGTCAGGCAATTGGCGTGATTATTGACGGATGTCCTCCCGGTATTGCAATAGGAACAGATGATTTTATACCGGATCTTAAGAGACGGCAGAGCGGAAGCCTCGGAACTACCAAACGGCAGGAACCGGATCTTCCGGAAATAATCAGCGGTGTTTTCAACGGAGTAACAACCGGCGCCCCTGTTACTCTGATGACCAGAAACAGTGATAAAGTTTCTTCCGATTATGATGAATTTAAAAATGTTCCCCGTCCGGGTCATGCAGATTTTGTCTCCCGTATCAAACATTCAGGTTTCTCTGACATGCGCGGAAGCGGTCATTTCTCGGGAAGGATTACCTGGGGACTGGTTGCCGCAGGAGTATTGGCAAAAAGGGTAGCCGGATCAGCTAATATAAATGCAAAGCTTGTTTCCGCAGGCGGTTATGATGATATTGAAAAGGCAATCAAAGAGGCTATAGCATCAAATGATACTATAGGAGGAATTATTGAATGCAGGGTTAAAAATCCTCCAATTGCAATCGGCGAACCATTCTTTTATTCATTTGAATCTGCACTGAGCCAGATAGTCTTTTCAATTCCTGCTATTAAGGGAATTGAATTTGGTTCAGGTTTCTCTTCTGCGGGAATGAGAGGTTCAGAGCATAACGATGCGTTTATAAATAGTTCAGGAAATACCTCATCAAATAATGCAGGCGGTATAAATGGAGGTATTACAAATGGCAATGAAATCATTTTCAGAATTGTGGTCAAACCAACATCTTCAACAGGTGTTGATCAGACAACATTTAATTTTGCGACAGGTGAGATGACGACTCTGAAAGTGAAAGGCAGGCATGATACCTGCATTGCTTTGAGGATGCCTGTTATTGTTGAGGCTGCGACTGCAATTGCCATGGCTGATCTTATTCTCATCGACAGGGGGATTCACGGGGAAAGAACTGCCAATAGTATAACTAATCTTTAATCGCCGTAGCTCTCAGTGTATTTAATAATACAAGAACTGACACTGAGTTACACAGAACCTGACAGAGAAATTACAGGACTTTATTGAATAATTGTATCGGTTATTATTTGTCCTCGTTATCTGGAATTAATCAGGAGAGCATTTTTTGTCTCAGCGGTTATTTTGAACCTGTCATCGATCCTGTCTCCAATTATCCAGGCAATTTTTCCGGCAGATTCGAGAATAAACGCATTTTCCTTGTCAAATTTTGAATATTTTTTATCTATGAAATAATTGCTCAGTTTTTTTCTCTTCCTCATCCCCAATGGGTAGAAAAAATCTCCCGCTTCCCATTTTCTTATTATAACCGGGAAAGCCAGCTTTTGAGCATCCAGACAAGCAATTCGAGGATCAACCGGGATTTTATAAGAATCCGTAATTCTGACATTTCTTACTGATGATATGCCCTGGAAAGCAATAAATGCCTGTTTGTTTTCAATAATATACCTCGCCTCATTCGGTATTTTATCATTTGAGATAATTAATTCCTTCCTGTTTTTTATAATCCTGTGTGTATTTGTAATAAGTAATCCGCCTGTTCTTCCTTTCATTACTTTTATCAAATCAGTTAGCATGGCATTCGTTATGCCGAAGGGCCTGAACAACTCATATACCAGTGCCATGTTATTCAAATAGGTCTTTAACCGGCTGATATTAAATGTGGTGAATTGTTCATTTTCGCTAGAAACAGTTTTCTTTATTTCCGAAATATACTCAGACACAATTTCATTTAATCCTGAGAATCTTTCTGCAGTTTCATTAAGTGTAATTTCAATTGAAGGATTGATCTCTTTGAGAATGGGTATAACACTATGCCTTATTTTATTTCTGATATATTTTGTGTCAGCATTTGACCTGTCTTCACGGAAACTGATATTATGAGCGTTCCGGAAATTTATTATGTCTGGTCTGGAAGCAAAGAGCAATGGCCTTATAATTCTGTTACTTATGGGTTTCATTCCGCTCATTCCCATTAATCCGGTTCCTCTCACAAGGTTTATTAACAGAGTCTCTATATTATCATTTAGGTTATGTGCAACGGCAATAGAATCATATCCGTTCTTCAGCCTGATCTCTTCAAACCAATTGTATCTCAGCTCACGTGCGGCCATCTGCACTGATAATCTGTTCTTTTTTGCAAACGATTTGGTTTCAAACCTGGTTGTATAGAATGGAATACTATAATCAGATGCATATTTTCTTACCAGCTCCTCATCCTTATCAGAGTCGACTCCTCTTAGTGAGAAATTGCAATGAGCGATACCTATATTATATTGCAGATCGTGAAAAAGGTGGGCCATTACCATGGAATCAACGCCTCCGCTCACTGCCAGCAGAATTTTATCTCCGGGTCTGATAATGTTGTTCTCACATATGAATTTTCTAAACTTATCAATCATTCACTGCTGACTTGAGATGTAAAAATAGAAAAAGGTATCCTTTCCGTGGATACCTTTCTTCTAAAATTATTAATAAATTATCGTTTAGAGAGATATTCAGATACACTTTGCTGAGTTTCCTTCATGGCTTTGTCGCCCTTGTGCCAGTCTGCCGGGCATACTTCCCCGTTTTCTTCAAAAAACTGCAATGCATCCACCATTCTTAGTGTTTCAGATACACTTCTGCCCAAAGGCATATCATTAACAGTCTGATGTCTGACCATTCCATTTTTGTCTATCAGAAATAATCCTCTGTAAGCCATTGGCGTTCCATTAAAAATAACATCTCCGTCTTCTGAATAATCATAATCGCCTGCCAGAACATCATAGTTTTCAGAAATTGTTTTTGAGAGGTCCGATACGACAGGGTATTTTACACCTTTTATTCCGCCCTGGTTTAATTCTGTCTGAAGCCATTTCCAGTGAGAGTATTTTGAATCGACAGAACAGGCCACAACTGCAACATTCCTGGATTCAAATTCCTTTAATTTATCCTGAAAAGCAAGAAGCTCCGTCGGGCATACAAAAGTAAAATCAGCCGGGTAAAAGAAGAAAACAACATATTTTTTCCCAAGGTATTGCTCGAGTGAGAATCCTTCTACAATTTCACCGCCATTTATCACTGCAGGCGCAGAAAACAGAGGCGCTTTTTTTCCAACTAAAACAGCCATTTTTTTAAAATTTAATTTTAGAATTAATAAATATTTATCTATGAAGAATACAATCCAATCTATGTTTTGTTCATTATCTGTAAGGTATAATGGCGGGAGGACCGGGTTCAAAATTAGGAGGCCGCAATAATTGTTCCCCTGACACAATAACAGGAGTGAATGTTGAATACACAGGAAGGTTAGGGAAATAGCCTATTCTGATCTGAAGAGTATTGAAAACCATGTTTTCATTCCTGATCCTGATACCCAGGCCTGTGCTTGACATAGAGTAACCTCTGCTTATAACTTCATTTGTACCGGAAAGAAATCCGAAATCGGAGAATCCAAAAAAAGCAAATCTGAACCCATAAAGATTAACCGGGCTGAAAATAACTGATTCGAGGCTTACCGTTAATCTCTGCGTTCCCCTGACAGTGTCGCTTTTAAATCCGGAGAATCCATTAACCGGAATAAAATTCAGATTTTCATTAGAGTATCTTCCAAAACCTCTGATATATTGAAAATATACAAAATTCCTGATCTTACAGTTTCCAATATCAGCAAGGTTGGAAAAATAATTCATTCCGAGAGACAAAATTCCCTGTTCCGTTTTATTTTGATTGACATAAGTTGATAATCCCCCATAAGCATAAAAGTATCCAAGGGCTTTACTCGATTTGCTAAATGATGCTTCACCGCCTGCATAAGTTCTGACCTTGAATTCATTAAACTCTCTTCCTGCAGTGAATTTGAACAGGGCGCCGTATGGAATATCTTCGGTGCGCCCATAGCTATAGATAAGGTTGGTTTTGGTATATTTCTGGATTGACAGTGCTGCTGATCCCAGGAAAATCTTATATCTCTGGAGGTTATAATAGGATTCTGATGAAATCAGAGGCCGTTCAAAAACATTATTATTAGTATAGCGTGCACCTATAATGATTCTTGACACCGATTCCTTATTGATCAGAAACGACCTCGATAACCAGTAATCCTGCAGGTTGTATTTCAGAGGGGCAGGAACAGGCATTGTATCAAGATCTTCAGTGGTGTACATCTGCTTTACAGAGATCCCTCCGGCATATTTTGTAGCAGAGCTGACAAGTTTTCGGCTTAGGTCGAAACCGTAGGTTTTTAATCCGATTCCATTAAGATAATATACATTAAGGTTGACAAACGATTTTGCAATATTATCAGCAATATAATGTACTCCGAATCCCGGAGAATCGCGAGCCTCTCCATCATATGGAATATCGATTCCAAATTCGTGGCCCATTCCAAAAATGTTTTTATCAAATATTGAAGCAGTTCCTTTATTAAGACCTTTATATGTATATGATCCTCCCAAAGAATAAACGTCTCTTGTATATACCACAATATCGGCTTCTTCATCAGACACCGGAATCACCTCTATTCTGGCATCATCGATAAAAGGAAGCTGACGTAATATTCGTTCATTATCGCTGAGAACAAGCGGAGATATTTTATCTCCTTCTGAAAAAAGAAGGTTTTTCCTGATAATATTCTCATTAGTATTGAAGTGGGTCTTATTTAAAAGATTTTCAATCTTTTTCGGATTGTCAGAGGCTGGATTGTAAATATCGGCACCGAAAACATTAAGTCTCTGAATTGTAATTTTCCTGATTTTTTTTCCTGAATATTCTGCATAACTGGCATCGCTTGTTCCGGTAAAATGTTTTTTGTAAACAGTGTCGTGATGAATAACAATAAAATCATAAAGTCTTTTTGTGATCTGATTTTTTGAAGCTTTTACTTTCAGGGTGTCAAAGAACATATGATTTTTATCTTTGACAGAATCGAGGTTAGGGACCTGCGACGGAACGCTTAACGTTGATTTTATCTTATAGAGTGAAATATTATCCCTGACACCTTTAATAGTAACAGGGGCAATCTTATCTAACGTGTCGTTTTCAAAATAATTTTGTGAATATGCAATGTTACAATACAGCAGAATGGCCAAAAAATTCCACTTCCCGAACCATCTCGTGTATTTTCTTTGAATTTTGCACATCAGGTTTCTTGAGGATTGCTAATCAGAACATCATCAGAATTAAACTGAAAACCAAGCCGTTTACCTGTTATAACCCTCGAATGCTGGATTTTTGCTTCAGCCTGGCCCACAGTGGCAATTTTTACTACATCGTATGGAGGAACCAGCAGGTCGAATTCAAGTGCATATTGAATGGCAGTAGAAATAATAAGCTGTAATGACTGCTTGCTGATATCTTCGTTTCCATAATTTGTAAACAACATTCCCATCTGTCTTTTTCCTTCAACAAAATATTGTTTCTCATGATTAATAAAGATCATGGCAATAAGGTATCCCAGATCATCTAACCGCGAATATTTAAAAGAGTCACTAAGAAAATTGTAGATATTAATTATACCTGAATACGCATTGAACCTATTTTTTTGAATATATGGTGTTTTCCAGGCCGGGTGTTCTCTGTCGAATTGAAAAATGTTGGAATGCATGCTGAAAAGCAATATATCTCCGGCAACCTTAATCTGAGCATCAAAATTGCTGCGGTCAGTATATTCAAGTCTTATTCTCGAATCTATACCGACTAAGCTGGTATTTACCTCTTTTGACAAGTTCTTAAGAACATCTTTTACTATGCAAAATGACTCCAGCGTATTATCGAACACTTTTTGTTTCAGAAGCGATTTTTCTTTAAGTGTTCCTATTATAGCCACTTTCTTATCATTCTGATCGGTCATAATAAACGTAAATTTTAGTGAGATATTGGCATCTAAAGTAAGAATTTAATTAATAGGATCGAGCAAAAAGAACCCTTCTGACAGACGGTTTCCCTGAATAGATGCATTTGCCAGGTTCATCAGGACTGTCAAAAGGAATACACCTTATAGTGGCTTTTGTCTCTTCTTTTATTTTTTCTTCAGTCTCGGCAGTACCATCCCAGTGAGCCATTATAAAACCGCCCTGATTATCCAGAACCTTCAGAAAATCCTCCCACGTATCAACATAAAAAGTATTTTCTTTTCTGAAGTTCAAAGCCTTATTATAGATATTCGTCTGAATATCATCCAGCAGTTTTGGAATCAGCTCAAATACTTTATCAACAGGGATTGTCTCCTTAGTAAGATTGTCCCTGCGTGCAACTTCGATTGTGTTGTTTTCAAGATCACGGGGGCCGATAGCCAGCCGGACAGGAACCCCCTTCAACTCATAATCGGCAAATTTCCATCCCGGTTTATTATTATCCCTATCATCATATTTAACTGAAATCCCAAGAGCCTCCAGACCTTTTTTGATTTTATTTGCTGTTTCGGATAAGACGCCGATTTGTTCAATATTTCTATAAATAGGTATAATTACAACCTGGATCGGAGCTAGTTTTGGAGGTAAAACCAGTCCGTGGTTATCGGCATGACCCATTATAATAGCACCTATAAGTCTGGTTGTAACACCCCACGAAGTCGCCCAGACATAATCAAGATTGCCCGATTTGTCGGTGAACTGAACATCAAAAGCTTTAGCGAAATTTTGTCCGAGAAAATGGCTGGTCCCAGCCTGCAAAGCTTTTCCATCCTGCATAAGAGCTTCAATAGTATATGTATCTATAGCTCCTGCAAATCGCTCATTTTCACTTTTATAGCCTTTAATTACCGGAAGAGCCATTGAGTTTTCAGCAAAATTTGCGTAGATATTGACCATCCTTTCGGTTTCTTCAATAGCCTCCTCACGGGTAGCATGTGCAGTATGCCCCTCCTGCCAGAGAAATTCTGTGGTTCTGAGAAATAGTCTTGTTCTCATTTCCCATCTCACAACATTTGCCCATTGATTAATAAGTATAGGCAGATCCCTGTATGAATGGATCCAGTTTTTATATGAGTTCCAGATTATTGTTTCTGAGGTAGGACGAATAATAAGTTCTTCCTCCAATTTAGCCGTAGGATCAACGATAACTCCTTTTCCATTTTCATCATTTTTGAGGCGGTAATGAGTTACTACCGCACACTCTTTTGCGAATCCTTCAACATGGGAGGCCTCTTTACTGAAAAATGATTTTGGAATAAGTAATGGGAAATATGCATTCACATGACCAGTGGCTTTGAACAGCCTGTCCAGCTCCGCCTGTATCTTTTCCCAGATTGCATATCCATAGGGTTTAATTACCATGCATCCTCGTACAACTGAATTTTCTGCCAGATCAGCCTTGATAACCAGATCGTTATACCATTGTGAATAATTTTCTTCCCTGTTTGTTAAAAACTTCGCCATTTTTTGGTATGGTATTTGTTTCAATTAATATTAAAGAAATAGATTTCGTAAAAATAAATAAAAAGATCAGTTATCACTCAAAAAAGAAAGTGAGGTTCAAAATGAAAGCAAAATACTATATGGGAATTTTAACAATCTTGCTCCTTTCCTCTTCAACATTAAAAGCCCATACGGATAATTCGAGGTACAACGGGAATGACAATGCCAGACAGGTTGTGAATAATTATTATGATAATAATGATTATTCTTATACCTCAAGGATAAACAGGTTTCACAGGGACTATGCTACATCCGATTATTACTCTCCGGTTTTCACGAATCCATATTTATACAATCATCGCCCTTTTTCACTGGGATTGAATTTATTCGCCGGCAGAGGTTTCGGTTTAGAATTTTCACTGAATTTCCCGTTATTTAATTTTGGTTTAGGGGACTATTACGGATACGATACTAATTACGGATACGATTCTTATAATGGTTACGATTATTACGGGGATTATGATCCGTTCTATTATAACAGCTGGTACTCGCCTTTTATGTTCAGCTTTAACTTCTGGCCCGGATGGCGTGGGTACTATTCTGGCTGGCACGGCTACAACTATTACCATAATCATGATTTCTACAATTACAGATCTGGTTATTATGCAAATAACTATTCTCAGAGAAATAATTCTTACAGAAATGCATCCTATACCTCACGCAGAAATCCCGTAAACAACTCTCAAACCAATATTCATAGTAATAATGTGTCGAGAAGAGGAGTTTCATCTGAAAACTATTCACGGAATGCAGCTGGGAATAACCGGCCGGCTGTCAGATCATACAACGGACTAAATACCGGCGGCGGAGCAGGAAGAAATATTTATGCCGGAATGAATAACGGCCATTCAGGCAATAGCATTAATGCTGGCACTTATACCAGGCGGACAGCACATACAAATATCCCAGCAGGCAATCATTACGCTGGCATAGCCAGTCCCGGACGTGCAGTTTCTTCTTCTTACAGATCAATGAGTGTTTCTAATGTACATTCTTCTTCGTCAAGATCAATGCATTCAGGTTCAGGAATCAGCTCATCGCACGGAGGATCAAGATCTCATGGCTCTTCAGGGGGAAGATCATCAGGAAGAAGGTAAATTAACCTTGAACATGGAGGACATGTCCTTATTTTTTAAGAAAAGGCAATATATTTATTAAATTGCGACAGTTAGTTAATTAAATTTGTTTCTTTGGTACAATATTTGCGTGTTACTTTGAAAACAATAGGGGGAATTTAAAATGAAAACTTTATCTCAAATATTTGTTCTTGGACTTTTTACTCTTGCACTCGGGTCCTGTACCTCAACTCTTTACACAGGAGCAGAGTACGATGATCTTTATTATTTGCCTTCAGATAAGCCGGTTGTAAAAAACAACCCTCCTGCAAATGAGAAGATTACGGAAGGTATTGTACAGAACAAGAACTATTTTGATAATAAGTATGCCTCCGATACTCTTGTATCAGACCAGTATTCAGATGCTGTTGACTATGATAATCAGGTTACGAATAATAACTATAACAATAACGAGGGATACGATTACTACTCTGATTACCCATACTCAAACAGGTTAAGAATGTTCTACGGAAACTATATGGATCCTTACTGGAGAGATCCGTTCTATTTTGATATGTCTCCTTTCGCCAGTTATGGATATGGCTATGGTTACGGAGGTTTTCCCTATTATGGTTACGGAGATTTATATGGCGGTTATTACGGAGGATACCCTTGGAACTATTACGGTTATTACGGTGGCGGTTATATGGGCTTTGGCAATGGGTTTTATTCAGGATATTCTTTCCGCGAAGGCAAAACGCCTTATGGAAGACAGGAAAGGCCAAGTAATCTTTCATCAAGCTGGAATAATACTATAGGAGGTATCGGCTCAGGAAGAAGATACTCCAACATCACATCAGCAACTTCCGGGCCTCAGACAAATGCAGGCTCTCAGAGAAGAACAGTTTCTTCAACTGTTAATTCGCAACAAGCTGTCAGTCAGGTAAACAGAAATACTGTTCAGAATCAGACAAGGAGAGATGCAAGTACAGTTCAGAGGACCCCTGCGAATACCAAACCGGCATATAATAGTGTTAACCGCTCATATACCCCCAGTTATAATAATCCAAGGATGAGCACCAGACCTTCGTATAACAACAGCAGAGTGTCAACAGGTGTAAGTACCAGGGTCAACCCGAACAACACTGTGACGAATAGCAGCAGGGTATACAATAATTCAGGTACAGTAAGGCAAGGCTATCAGAACACTTATAATAATGCAAGAAGCAATTCTTCAGGTAGTGCCGTACAAAGAAGAAACGGATCATCTTCCGGGTACTATGTTCCGGCCGGTCAGAGCAGATCAAATTCATACAGAAGTTCAGGAAGCTATTCACTTCCTTCAAGAGGAAGCTATTCATCAGGTTCCTATGGAGGCTCTTCATCAAGCAGCCGTTCTTCATCATCTTATAGCAGCGGATCTTCTTCGGGTTCTGTATCAAGGGGTTCTTATTCTTCCGGATCTTCCTCAGGATCTTCATCAGGCTCTTCATCAGGTAGCGGAGGTTCATCTTCTGGTCGCAGGTAATTGAAACAGATAAATAGTAAGGAAAAAGTTCATTCTAAATAAAGAGTGCAGGGTAAGTCTTATAAAAAACAGAAATCTTATGAAAAGGCTAAGTTTATTAATATTCGTGGTTTTTCTTCTAATCACCGGAGCTGCTGCCCAGAATGTAGATGATGCGTTAAGGTATTCACAGATATTCTATGGAGGAACTGCAAGGTCAATAGGAATGGGGGGCGCTTTCACCGCCTTGGGAGGCGATATCTCCTGCCTTTCTCAAAACCCGGCAGGACTGGGAGTGTACAGATCATCTGAACTAACAGTTACACCGCAATTGTTCCAGATAAAAACAACTTCAGGATACAATGGAGTTTCTACTTCAGGGAATCTCTCTAATTTTAATCTGGGACAGATTGGAATTGTAGCTAATTTAATAGCTAACAGCAAAGAAACCGGTCTTATCACCCTAAACCTTGGATATTCTTTCAATAAAACAAATACGCTGAGCCAAAATATAGTGATTCAGGGTGGTAGTAATACAAGCTCAATGGCAGATTACTGGGCGGCATTGGGAAATAAGGGAGGAGGAACATATTACAAGGATCTTCAGGGTGCTGAAGGCATTGCATTCGACACCTGGATAATGGATACGATTACCGGATCTGGCGGCAAATCTTATGGTACTGTATTTTCTAATTATGGAGATAATCCTGCGTCTATATATGGTCAGACTGAAAGACGTCTCGTAACGAATGAGGGCTATATTGGAGAACATGCATTCTCTATAGGAGGTAATTACTCAAATAAATTATTTTTTGGTGCTACACTAGGTATCACTACACTAAGATATACAAGCGACTATGAGCATCTCGAATCGACCGATGTTGCTATGCCTTCTCAATTCCAGAGTTTTACCTACACTGATCATTATGAAGACAAAGGAACTGGATATACAATTAAACTGGGCGCCATTTATAAGCCAGTGGATGCAGTCAGGATTGGGCTGGCATTTCATTCCCCGACCTGGTACAAGATCAATGAATATTACTATAACGACATAACTTCACACTTTACAGATGGTAGCCAGTATGAATCATCCAACCCTCCATCAAGGTTCAGCTATGCCCTTGCAACTCCTTTCAGGGTATTAACCGGAGTAGGGGTGCAGATACAAAAGTTTGCTCTTCTTAGTGCTGATTATGAATATGTTGACTATAGTACTGCCAGTTTCTCCCAAACAGGCGACGGATATGATTACAGTGCAAAGAATCTGGAAATAAAGAATAGTCTGAAAGCTACCAACAATATTCGTTTTGGAGCAGAGTTCAGACTGAGCAATGTTTACCTGCGGACAGGATATGGCTTTTATGGAAAACCATTTAAATCAGGTCAGGATAACGCAAATCTCGAATATAATACTCTGTCCTTCGGCGCCGGAATAAGAGAACAGAATATTTCAATTGACTTTGCCTATACCAATTACAAATATTCCCAGAATTATTTCTTATACCCTGTGAATGCAGGTATTGATCCTGCAGTCGCCAATTTGAATACGATGAAAAACATGTTTACCCTTACACTGGGATACAAGTTCGGAATTTAGTACTTTAATGACTTCCTTTTATTAAGGCTGTTTCTCTTGAAACGGCCTTTTTTTAGGGACACCTCATGGCATGACCGCTAATGATTTTTCACAGATAATCTATAGCATCCGGCCCCATATTAAAGATCAGATCAATTATACTAAGCCTGTGATCAACACCTCTGGAGGTATCAAAAACCTGAAAGTATTCCTTCACAATAAACTGAGATTTTCTTTTGGGCGATATCTTGTATCTGAAATCGTATTCAGCTTCCAGAACAGGTTTAAAATCAGGGGTCCGGACCAGATTAGCCTCCTGACCCAGCATATTCAGGATGGACCCCGAAAGTTCCATATTAAGATCAATAAGAAAATCAATCTTCCTTGAAATTATTTTTTCAATATTTTCAAAGTAAAATTGAAAATAGGGAGATGAGCTGTATGATGCAGTTATGGCTCTTAAATGAACCTGTTGCCATCGCTTGGAGTAGTCTATTCTTATTTCTTTTAGTGGGGTTTTATGCTGACTGCCGAGATAAACCGGCACTGACAGGAGTTGCGGACCGTGAACTGATAGAATGTAACATCTGTTCCTGTATGACTGCTTCACGTAATTCTCTTCTGATTCCACAAATACCGTGTCTGAGTGCAAGATAAGCGAAAAATATTCAGTCGGTGGAAGGTAAGC
>OCZT010002654.1_pt1 | contig 18386 bp, 10 predicted proteins | sample 1539031 | NCBI WGS metagenome assembly OCZT01 (sample SAMEA3539308, study PRJEB22396) | soil metagenome | biome: tundra; feature: field; material: soil | place: USA | collected 2010-05 | depth 0.15 m | reverse complement strand
GATAACGGATTGTCTCCGAGAATTGTGTCTGAGCTTCTTCGGTTTTCCCTTTTGCTGCCAGTTGAATCCCGAGCTGGTAACGAGCTTGCCAAAATTCCGGTTTGGCTTTGACGACCGCACGCAGGCACGCAATCACTTCATCCCACCGAAATAAAGCGGCAGCCGTGTTGGCTCGATTGAAATAATCGGCCGGACCCTCCGGCTCCAGATTCGCTGCCTTCTGATAACTGGCCATTGCCGCGTCAACTTCTCCCCGGCTTTGCTGTAGAAATCCAAGATTAAGGTATGGTTCCACGTAGTTCGGATCTGCACGGATCGCGCGCTTGAACCAGCGGACGGCTTCGCTGGTTTTTTGTTGATTCGCCAAAATTTCCCCCATTTCGTTCTGCGCTTCCGCATAGTCACTGCGGATGGCAAGCGTCCGCGAAAAATATTCGGCTGCTTCAGTGATTCTTCCTTCGCGAACCAACAATGTGCCTACATAATAATATCCCCCCGGCGACTGCGGAACAAGTTCGCAGCAGCGTTTGGCTTCGGCGATGGCTGGTGCCAGGTATCCCCCGGCTTCCAGAAATCTCTCAAAATTTCCATGCAAAAAGTTGTCATCCGGAGCCAACGCCAGCGCTTGTTCATACATTTGCCGGGCCTGCTCGGGCGTTTGGGTATTCATCCTGGACTTTGCTTCATCCAATTTCGCCTCACACAGCTTGAAATAGGCGGCATGATTAAATTGTCCGGTGAACGGCGGCGACTTTATGCGGTCGAAAATAGGCTGCCAAACCCGCTGGCGATCCCAGACGGTAACCGCGAGGCGGCCATCGCACAGTTCTGCGGATGCCCAATTTCCTTTGTCCCGCATAGTGATTGAATTCGGAAGAAGATTCTTTGCCTGTTCGGCAAAGTTAAGCGCCAGCAGATAATTGCCGGCGAAATTCAAATGCACATGCTCATAAAAAAAGTTCAATCCGGGAATTCCCTCTGGAGAATTTTGCGCGAGAATCTTGGTTGCATCCAACAAATAGACCCCTTGCCCGGCATGACGGGACGCCGTTTCCTTGATGGCCGAATTGATGCGGGTGTCGGCCCGGAAGTCGAGCGCATCATCGTCTCGTGCCAGTTCAAAATCGCGCCGGGCTTGATCATTATTGGTCAAAGCGAGGTCGCACCTTCCCATGCGAAACTGCAAATCTGCGAATTGCGGATCAATCTTGGCGGCTTTCTGATAAAAAGTGAGCGCCTCCCGATAGGAGCCTGCAGTTTCCCGATCCATGCCCTCCTCGTAAATCTTGTTCCATGCGGATTCCTGATTTTTATCCAGGCCAACCGCATGTATCGAAGCGAACGGAGCACAATCCTTCAAATTAACCGCCACCGTGCTCAAAATGACCGGCACGCCGGCCTTGTGTGCTGCGCGCAAAATGTCTTCCAGATTCCCTCTGAAATTCGCGTAAGCCCGCTGCCTGGCCGGATCGTCATATCCAATGCGACCATTCATGAACATTTCCATGCCGCCCCAGTTTTTGGGAGCCGGTGAATTGATTTTTAAGCGCCGGATGAGACTATCCAGCAATTGTCCGATTCGCGTGGTCTTGATGGCGAGAATGGTTCGGATTACGCCCAGACTGGGCGCGCGTAATCCATAACTCGTCTCGGCCCCGAAGGGTCCCACCATCTCATTGTTGCCCATGTAAATGAGCCACAAATCGCCCTGGTGCCGGGCGCACTCACGCGCAATGGGCAGGATGGTGCTCGAATCAATCGCCGTCATCGCCACACAAACCACTTGAAAGTCCGTTCCGGGATAACGTTCGCGCAGTAACACTTCCAAGTATCGGCCAACGCCATAAGTTGAATCGGGGTCGCCATTGGCAGCGGATTCGCCGAACAAGAAAATCCGATATGAGTTCGTGGCTTTCTCTGCGGCAAATCGAAACGGTAGCGCTGTGCGGGCGATGGCCGGCGGAAAAAACCGGTAACTGAATTCCTCATTCGGCACATAAAAATTATGTCCATTAATCTGGATTCGGCGGAAAAAACCGGTGTCATAGCCGTATCCTCCCAAACGAAGCCCGAGTTCAATGCCGCCCAACACGAGCAACGGAACGAAAATCATCGCAAAAAGACGCATCAGCCACAAACGACGTCTTGAAACCGGGGTTGTGGGAATCATAGCGGTGACTTCTGGGGGGAATCGCTCTGGGCGCATCCTGACACTGCCCCCACGCAAACGTGCAATTTCGTTTGGAGTTCCGCCTTTAGGCGGCCAAACGCGGTTGCCCATCCAAACCGTCCCGCTGGGCGGGACGGACTCCGAACGGGGGCAGTGTCAAGTTGCGCCCACTTCTGGGGGGAATCGCTCTTGTTTGGCCGATTCCACATGGAATGACGCCTTAAAGCTGTAAGTTGCTTGAATTTAACAATATAAACACATTTCATAATCAAAAAAACCACTGTTTCGACCCGGCAATTTGACACAGGAAAAATTATGTTCAATTATTCTTGCAAAAACTATTGACAAAATCAACCTATTGTAGTAAAAAATAGAAAGTTCGAGTTTACATCGGAAAAAAACAACAACTGAAAAACTAGACAACTATATGAAAATGTTAAATAAAATTATCGGCGGCAGCATCGCAATTGCCGCAGTCCTTGCATTCAGCGCATCAACCACACAGGCACAACTTGTTAATGGTGCTTTTGACACGGGCCAGTACACTGCAAACCCAATAACTCTTGCGACCGTCAATCAGGGTTGGGCTCTCTGGGACAATACTGTTGTTACTAACATGGCTCTCTCGTTCGACTCTCCTCTATCTAACCCCGATGCCTTGCTTGTGCGGCAAGGTCCAGGCGTGGCTTGGAATGCCCATGGAGCATATCAAGTCGTGGGTTTAGTCGTCCCTGGGACTACATACACGTATACTATGAACATGTTGAGCGATACCGGATGGGGAACATATCCAACTCCTGTGGATATCTCGCTTGCGTTTCGGGATTCCAACATGCTTACGAATGGGCTTGTTTGGGGAGCCGGGAGCGTTGGCGGTTTCTTCGCTGCCAATACTCCTACAGCCATTGACACGTGGACTCCCTCGAGCGTTACTTCCACGGCTCCCGCAGGAGCGGCATATGCCATTGTGTATGCCATGTTTATGGAAAACGGCGCGCAAACGTCAACGTTAAATATGTATTTCGATAATGGTTCCCTAACCCCGGAAAATTTACTGCCAGTGCCCGAACCTTCGAGCTTGGCGCTGTTGGGAATGGGGTTGGCCATTCCGTTCTACTTCATCCGCCGGCGGAAGAGCTGATTTGATTAAATTTATCATAAAGCCACTCGATGATGAATCGGGTGGCTTTTTTGTTTGGCAAATTTGTTTCCAAAAAAAACGAGCCGTTTAACCAGCAGCTTCTGTGCAGCTTAACGATAGCAGTTCCAGTTAACATGGGCACAGTTTGACATGCCTCTGGGAAAAGCGGAGGAGGGCCGCCGCAGTCCAAAACGCTGCGCGCGACACGATGATTCCTGAAATACGCGAAGCGTCTTGGAGTGCGCCAGTCCTCTGGCGCTTTGCAGGCAGACGAAAAGTCCGCGAGATTTCCGCATGAACTTTTGTGCGCCAATGACAACATGAACTGCCATGGAAAAGCGGTTCCCAAAAAGCATGGCGGGAAAAGGGCTGACTCATACCAATTTCCAGAGACAATCGGTGCAATGGGTAGGGCGGCGCTGTCTGCTCGCGATTTATCGGAGCTGCGCCGCCGGGTATGATGGCCGCGCAGCAGAGGCCGTCTCAAAACATCCTCTCATCGTAGCAGCCGACGTGAGTCGGCTCACTATTCTTGGAATTTCGTATGAGATTAGAGCGGACTCACGTCCGCTGCTACAGTTTTGAGACAGTCTCAGCAACGCGGCCCTACCGTCTTGGAAAATGGCATCAATTGTTACCGGCCCATGATGGCGCAACTGACGAAATCGTCTGATTCCAGGATTCAAAACAAGCCGCCGGGCGCATTTTGACACCCGCACCGAACGGAAATAACTCCCTCTCCCCGTCCAAACGGGGAGAGGGCTGGGGGTGAGGGGTTCGAGCTTGTAAACATTGGCCTCACCCCGGCCCTCTCCTTCCCGCAGGGCGGGAGGAGGAGAGGGAGAAAAAATGGCGCGTGTGTCCGGGCGCGCCCAACAAGCCGGGGCGCATCCGCGCACTGCCTCCGACTCCGATGGCAACAGTGGAGCGCCGATCTCCGATCCGGCGCGTTTCTGGGAAAACTCAACACCTGCCGGGCCGGAGGCCGGCGCTCCGGGGGCAGTGTCCGGGTGTGCCCAACAATCCGTCCGGCTCGAAATAAAAGTTGACACTTAATTCCGTGTGTGATATAAATTATTACAAGTTCATTAACAATAATAAAAACCCAAACTAATTGCCATGAGCACTTTAAAAAACAACCTTCGGCTGTCCGGTTCATCGGTTCAATCCGATGCGCGTTCGACAAATTCAAAAATTATCAATCGGGTCTGCGCGACCTTTCTTGCCGGCCTCATCGTGTTCGGCGGCGGTGCAAAGGCCCAAAACGTCCTGGTTAACCCGGGGGCGGAAACGGGGAATTTGACAGGCTGGAAAGTCTCAAACACAGGTTACATTTATGCCGTTAACACCAATAGTCTGCAGGGCGGGGCCGGCAGTTTAAATCGTCTGGCTCATTCTGGTGCGTGGACGTTCCAGCTATTCGACACCACCGCCAACTCGGCTTTTATTTATCAGGATTTCGCCGCCGCCCCTGGGTCGCAGTGGTCGGCCAGTTGTTGGACCATATGTTATGCGTCGAACTACTTCATCGCTGGAGCAAGCGCTCACATGCAGGTTGTTTTTTATGATGTTTCGAACAATGTTGTGGTTAGCCCCAGTTCCAGCTCTGGAACTGCTGGGATATATGGATCAGACTTTCTTGATCCGTCAGGCTCGCCGGACCCTGTAGCCATTTACTGGATATTTGCTCCGCCCGCGGCGGTTGACGCCAGCGGCTGGGTGTTTCTTGAGACGACAAACCTTTACGGCCCCGCTCCTCTTTTGCCCCCCGATCGTGCTACAGAAGCTTATTTTGAGGTCCCGTTGGCGCCCACAAACACCATGACGGCTCCCCCGGGCACGGCCTTCGTTCGCTATCAACTTGAATTTGATAATTCGGGAACTGGCGGAGGGTCGGTTTTCTGGGACGACTGTGTTTTGAACAAGCTGGTGGGAAGTGATCCCGACATTACAATTGTGCCAACGAGTGTGACAGTTTATGCCGGCTTGCCGGCGTCGTTCACAGTGGGAGCCAGCGTGGCGCTGCCGAAATCAGAAAGGCCGACATATCAATGGCAGAAGAATGGAACCAACCTGCCGGCGGCCGGTGGGGTTAATGACATTGCTGGTTCTACGACCACCGCCACTTTGTCCTTCACCAACTTGCAAGCTGCTGACGCCGGCTTGTTCACCGTGGTGGTTTCAGACACGAACGGTTCCATCCGCAGTGTTCCTGTGAATTTGACAGTGTTAGTTTTAAGTTGTTTACAGAAGGTCAACGCTTTGGGTGCCAATGCCGGTTTTGAAAATGCCCCGGTTTGGAGTCCTTGGGAGCCTTTCGACTGTTATTTTGCAAATGCGACCAATGTCAATGTTTATGACGGAAATTGGGCTGCGCTGGTTGGCGCCAATGGTAATCTCGATACCGGTTTCCATCATGCGTGGGGAACCGGGGCCAACTGTACATTCCTCGCCGGAGTCACTGCCGGCAGCATGTGGAAGGCGGGCGGCTGGGCTTACATACCGAGCACAAATGATTTTATCGGCGCCAATACCTGTCGGCTCCAGATTTGGTTTAAGGATGCAAATGGCATCGCAGTTCCCGCCACTCCGACTTTCGAATCGTTTAAGATTTATGGTTTGGCTTATACCAATGCCGATATGCAATATACCAATGTTGACCTGAGCAGCGTTAATTATGGCCAGGTTGGTTACCATGCCCAGTTGCCGAGGGATCAGTGGTGCTATATGGCGGTAAGCAATGTGGTCGATGGCACCGATCAAACCATAGGCACTTGGAATCACGGTTACTTTATTGTGCCGGCAAACACAAACATCGCCCAGATTAATGTCCAGGTGTATAGGTTATGTCCTCCTAGCACTGCCTTGCCGTATCCTGGTGTCGCTTCATCTACTGTATATTGGGACGATATGCAGCTTATTCAGGTTGTGCCGGTGACGAATCTTACAGCGTCGGTTAGTGGCAGCAATATCAACCTGTCGTTCTCGGCCGGAGCCGGGCTTGACTATTCAGTTCTCTACAAAACCAACCTGACGGACGCCACTTGGAGCGTGCTGGCGAATAATATTACGGACCTTTGCACTAACGTTACAGTTACAGTGACCGATACTCTTACTGCACATAGCCGATTCTATCGGGTGCAAGTGCAGTAAGGTAAAATCTTCGGTCTGGCGGCCGGCCGGCAACTGCCGGCCGGTCGCAAATCAGGCGCAGGTTGCTTTTGTCGAAGTGTTTTGTATTGTTAGAGCCTGTTTTTTAATAGTAATCAGTCTTTTATTAAAATTAGAAACAGCGGGTTGATTGAAAGTGGTATGAATATGATTAAAAACAGCAAAGGTAAAAGTTCCGGTTTGGGCTTTGGCGAAGGTGATGGAAATTCTTCAAGCTGGAAACCAAAAAACCGGGGCCAGGCTTTTACTTTGATTGAACTGCTGGTGGTGATTGCGATCATCGCCATCCTGGCGGCGATGCTGTTGCCGGCCTTGAGCAAAGCCAAGCAGAAGGCGCAAGCGATATCCTGCATGAACCAACTCAAGCAGTTGACTTTAGGTTGGATCATGTATAACGGCGACAACAACGGCAGGCTGCCGCCTAATGGCGAACAAGGCGAGCAGCCGGCTTCCGCAACTGATCCTGCTTACCAACCGGGAGGTCAATATGCTCAATGGTGTCCAGGGGACTTGACCAAGACTGCATTGGCCACATCTCAATCAAATTTTATTCAAAATGGCCTCATCTATCCCTATGTCAAAACTGTGAGTGTCTATAAATGCCCGGCAGACCAGACGGTCTTTAAACTTGGTCCTCTCTCTTTAGGACCCAGGCCTCGCAGCTATTCGATGAACTGTTGGTTGAGTCCATTTCCAGGCAAGGATGCGTTCTCAATAGGTATTGGCGGTTCTACCAAGGCGCGCATATTTAACAAGGACTCGGATTTTATCACACCCGGAGCGTCCATGACATTTGTTTTAATCGACGAAAACGAAATATCCATAGATGATGCATATTTTGCCGGCAGTCCAGGAGATCCTAATCACTGGGAAAATGTTTCGGCAACGCGCCATGGTGGTGCGGGCGGTCTTTCGTTTGCCGACGGGCACTCGGAAATCAAGAGCTGGAAGGATAAAAATGTTCTGCATCCGCCAACAGCAGGTGGCTCGAACTTTGCAAGCGATCCAAATTCTAGCGATAACGCCTGGCTTGAACAAAGAGAATCATCCTTGCCATGACCCATCGTATCATTCTTAATAATGTTCGGACTAGGATTTCAAAAACAGTTTTTCTGGCAAGAGCAGTCGGTGGCTGTGCTGCACTTGTTGCTCTTTTATTTGCCGGGGAAATGCACGCGGCCAATATTTTAACCAATTCAGGATTTGAGACGGCCAACCTCGCCGGTTGGGCAACCTTCGGGCCTGACAATTACAGCCAGTCCGGTGCGGGTGTTGCCCCTGGCGGAATCAACTATTATTTCATTAACCCCCTGCTTTAGCCTGCATATTTCATACTTACTTCAATGCGAACGTGCGAAGCACCTGTAGCGCAGGCTTCCAAGCCTGCTGTGTCGCCGACTTCCAAGTCGGCGGAGTGTCGGATGCGGCGTGGCGTCAGCGGGTTGAGAAACCCGCGATATAGCAGACTTGGAAGTCTGCGCTACACGGCAGGCTGATGCGGAGTGTGAAATATGCGAGTTAGCGGGGTGTTGGTGACTGACCTGACGTCGTAACCGCTTCAGCGGTTTTCTCCGCACGGCAAACCGCTGAAGCGGTGGGTGGGCCTTGGCTTCGCCCCACACCCCGCTAAAGCAGGGTGTTAATGAGAACCAGATAGCAACCCGCACAAAAAATGAGATGCGCCCCCCGGACAACGCAAACGGCTCGATGTATTTCGATGATGCCTCCCTGACGACATCAGTGCCCGAGCCATTGAGCCTGGCACTTTTGGGCATGGGCTTGGGCCTTCCGTTCCACTTCTGGCGTCGGCGGAACAGCCAATACCAATTCCCGATAATAATCGGCACCTATTCCAGACGGTAGGGCCGCGCTGCCTTGTCGCGCTGAAGCAAAGCGAAGGCGGATGCGCGGCCATCATACCCGGCGGCGCAGCAGCGCCGCCCTACCCATTGCCCCGATTGTCTCCGGGAATTGGCATCACTCGCTCACAGTTTAACAAAAAGGCCGCTCGATATGGCCGGGTGCCCTTTATGTTTTGAAAATGAGTTTCCAAAATCGAATTGTTTAAGTCGTGAAGGTTTGCGCTCCCCGTTGCAATCTGTGAAGCGATTTCAAATCACCGAACTGAATTTTTCGCGACGTTGTCATAGACCCGAATGTAATCCACCTGCATCTCACCGGGGAAAACAGTATGGGCGTCTGGATTGCCGCCGTAGTCGCCACCCACGGCCAGGTTCATGATAATATAAAACGGCTGATTGAACGGCGCCGGATACGCGGCCCCCGCCGTGGACCAATTGGTTTGCGTTTCATACCGCCGGCCATCCACCTGCCAGTTGATGGTGTTGGTCGTCCATTCCATGAGATACACATGAAAGTTGGTGGCTCCGTCATTCCGGGGAAACGTGTGCCTTCCCGTGGACTGAAGATGGCGGCCATCCGCGCCCGCGTAATGGATGGTTCCCTGCACCACTGCGGGATCGTTTCCCCTGTTTTCCATGACATCAATTTCACCACTGGCCGGCCAGCGGCCGTAGGCCGAATGTTCGGGCATCAGCCAAAGCGCCGGCCAATAACCCTGTCCCCCAGGAAATTTCGCGCGAAATTCGAAGCGCCCGTATTTTTGGGCAAAAAGTCCCTGACTTTTCAGGCGGGCTGACGTGTAAAAAATTCCATCGGCAGGTTTGGACCGGGCGACAATGTGGAGGACGCCGTTGCTGACGCAGACATTCTCAGGACGGTCGGTGTAATACTCCCATTCGTGATTTCCCCAGCCATGATGATTTCCGATCTCGAACTTCCAATGATTCGTATCAATCGAGACGCCGTTGAATTCGTCGCTCCAAACCAGTTGCCAATCCCCTCGCGCCGTGAAGGTTCCCAATGCGATCGCCGCGCCAGCCAGCCACGGGCGCAGTCGTCCGGCGCAAATCAATGAAACGAAAGGCTGGGGCATTTGAAAAGCACGGCTCAACCGGCGGAGCCTTCGCGAACCCATTGGATGGCGTGCAGCATCAATTCGGTGGAGTTTTTCAAATTCAGCTTCTCTTTGATCCGGTTTCTGAAGGAGTGGATGGTGGCGATGCTCAAATCCAGTTCCTCCGCGATTTGGCGCGTGACTTTGCCCTCGCCCAACATCCGAAAGACCTCCAATTCGCGGTCGCTCAACGATTCGATGGGCGAAGCGGGCGGACCGGCCTGACCGCCGCGCATGAATTTGCCCAGCATGGAAGTCGCCATTTTTTCGCTCAAATGGATGTCGCCGCCGAGCACCTTGCGGATGGCCAGTTTCACCGTCTTGGCCGGCTCGTGTTTCATCACATATCCCGCGGCTCCGGCGCGCAACGCGCGTTCCGCGTAAAGGGACTCCTCGTGCATGGAGACCACGAGAACCGGCAAGTCGTCCTCATACTTGCTCTTTATGGCCTTGATGAGGTCAATGCCCGTGGTGCCGCACAAGGAAATATCGGCAATGACCAGATCGGGTTTCAACTCATCAATGTTTCGCAACGCCTCGTCGGCGTCCGCGGCGTCTCCGCACACGGTTAAATCCGGCTCGCGGTCAATGAGATAGCGCAAGCCTTCGCGAAACATGGCGTGATCATCCACAATGAAAATCCGGCTCTTGACGGGCGGGCGGATATTTCCCTGCGGCGAATCAACCGGATTGGCGGCGGTTTCGTTCATTTTGGACGATTTACGGTAGTTTCACGCGGTCGCATAAAATACGCAACTGATTTGAGTGCCTTGTCCCGGCTGACTTTTCAAGTCCAATGTTGCGCCGATGACGCGCGCGCGGTAGCGCATGATGCGGATGCCCATCCCCCTGAAACCGTGGTCGGACAACTCAAAGCCCGATCCATCGTCACGGATGGCCAGAATGAAACGGTCGTTGGCGCGCGTCAGGGAGATGGAGATGTTGTCGGGCCGGCCGTGTTTGGCCGCGTTCAACACGGCTTCCTGCGCGATGTAATACAAATGCAAGGCAATGCCATTTTCCACTTTGGGAAGCTGCCCTTCGGCGGAGAACTGGCATCGGACCTTGAACAGATTGCTGGTATTGACGGCCAGTTCTTCCAACGCCGACATCAATCCATTTTCCTCCAAACTGATCGGGAACAGTCCGCGCGCCACGCCGCGGGTTTGGTTGATGGCTTCATTAACCAGTCCGCCCACCCGTTCGGCTTCGGATGATTCGGCCACGCCCTTTTCCTGCAACTGTTCGGCCAGGATGTCCATTCGGTAGGCGATGGCAGCCAGTTGCTGACAAACGCCGTCGTGCAGATCGTGCCCGATGCGGCGTTGTTCCCGGCTGCTGATTTCCAAAATCTCGCGCTCCAACCGTTTTCGCTCGGTGATGTCGCGCGCGATGCCTTCCACTTCCATTTGTTTCCCCGCCCGCCCGACCACGCGCGTGCTGATCTCCAGCCGGATGCGTTGTCCCGCAGAGTTGAGGCAGTCCCACTCCGCCGGCGGCAATTCCGCGCTTTTCGTCACTTGTGCGAGCCATTCGGCGGCGGCGTCGCGCTGTTCTTCGACCACGAATTCAATCAGGTTTTTGGACAGGATTGCATCGCGGGGGCGGCCCAGTATTTGTTCGCCGGTTTTATTGATGGACGTGATGTTTCCAGACATGTCGTGGGTAAAAACCATGTCGTTGGCGTTTTCAAACAGGTCTTCATAACGTTCTTTCAAGGCCGCCTCGGTCTGAAGTTGCTGGCGGATGATCTTGGTTTGTTTCTGGACGCGCCGGCGCAGCACGCCAACCCACATCAGCACGACCAGCACGACGACGCACAAGATGCCGACTATCCACAGCAATTTCTGCAAATTCCACCAGGGCGGCTCTTGTAACACAAAAATGTCGCCCGCCGAGCGCAACAAGATGCGGAAGGATTTGGCACGCCAGTCGGGTCCGACATGCCAGTCATCGCCCCGTTCAATCAGGCAGACGCCAGTGACGGCGACTTTGCCGCCGTTTTGCAAATAGGCAAAGTCCACGCCAACGTCTTTTCGCTCCAGATAGGCGTTGAAAATAAAACCGCCGGATTGCAGCACCAGAAATTGTTCGCGGCTGTACCGCGTCCGATCCAGCACGGTGGCTTCAATCCGCACGAGGCGGCAATCGTGCGTCCCTTTCAACACCTCATCGGCAGTGACGGGATCCGGCGCCGGCAACGGGCCGGCGCCGGTTTTCCGGAAGATGGCATCCTGCAACATGGGGGTGTATCCGCCTTTGGCGGGAAAACCCAAAACTTCCACCTGGTCACCGGGAAGCAGAGAACCCCCTTGTTGCGTCTCCACATACAGCCCTTCCGTTTTATCTTTGATATACAGGGCATCGTCGCGCCGGTAGGTGACCGTGCCGCTGACTTTAACGCGGTGACCGTAAGGACCGCGCGGGGTAAATTGCAACAGTTGCTCGATCGGGCGCGTGGGCGCGTCGAACGGATGGCTGGGCGCGGGCGTTTCAATCACCATGTCCGTGGGACGCGGCACCAGCAGCCGGAGATCGAACAACTGCCGTTGCAGATTAAAACGGCTGACGCACACACCGCGGATTTTGACGGTGCTGTCCTCCAAATCTTCCTCCCGCCGGACGGGCAATTGAGTCGCCAGCGCCGTCAAACGGCCGCCGCCCGTCGCGATCTCAATCGAATAGTATTTGGTTTGCGCGTCAAAGCTGACGGCGCGGACAATGCCGTGAATTTCCACGAACTGGCTGTCTTCCCCGCCGCTGGCCAGGTCTTCATAAGAAACCGGTTTGGCGGGAGGGAAGGTTCCCGCGCCCAAAATTTTAGTCTGCTGCGGCGTGACCGTCGGCGCATATTCGCCGGGGCTGGTCTGGCCTTCGATCTCCACCAATTCTCCCGTGGCCAAGGCCGCATTGGTCAACGCGTCACTCGGAAAAAGATAGACGCCTGCCGTGTCATCCTGAAAAAACCGGTAAAACTGGCCTTGGTCAAAAAACGTCAGCACCCCGCGCAACCGCACCGGATAATGACGCGCGGCCTGCTCCGGAGTCAATTGCCGGACTTGCTCGGCCGTTTGCAATTCCGACAGCGGAGCATCCTGGCCGGCCAGGCGCGGGACGGTGAGGAAAAACAAAAGGCCCGTCAGCAGCGTCACGGCGCCCGTGGCCGCGCCTGAAATCCTCAACCCCGCCAGGTGGATGGTTGGTTTCATAACCGGGCCTTCAGAAAATTGAATCTGATCATTTCCAAACCGGATTATGCACATTCAACCGGAATCCGCCAAGATTTGTCCGAAAGCCTGCCGGATGAAAAAACAATTTGATTGCGCGCGAAGGCAAATCTCAGGGGTTCAGTGCAAGGCGGTAGAATTGCGCCGCCGAACCGATCGCATTCGTAACGACGTATTCTGAATTCAGGAAGGAGGGAACGTTTGTTAGGGTGCTCCAGTCGCTGGGTAATCCCAACGCCGGCTCTGTCTCCAGCGACCAGCTGGTCGCCGACATCGGCCAGAAAATCACGACGTTTGTCCCGCTGAGGGCGATGGCCAGCGCCGGCGCGAGGGCGGGATAAATTTCAAATTCCCAGAGCGAATCCCCGTAAGCCGTCACGCGTTGTGTGCTGTACATCCGCACATAACGACCACTGCCCAGTGTCGCCAAATCGTTGATGCTGCCGGGGCCATTGGTGGTCGTATAAACGTTGGTCCAGGAGTTGTTGTCGATGGATAGTTGAATGCTGTAACTTTGGGCGAAGGCGTTTTCCCAATTGAGCCTGACGCGGGCGATATTTCGCACAGAGCCCAAGTCCACCTTGATCCATTGAGGATCGCTGAAAGCCGAAGACCAACGTGTGGTCGGATCACCATCAAAAGCGGATGCTGCGGGATAACTTCCCGACTCAACCGACGAAGCCGACGAAGGCTGGTTCAGCGCAATGTTGTTGGTGCCGCAAATCTGAACCCGGTCGAGTTCAATCCAATTGACGTTGAAACCGCCGGTGAGCATTTCCAGCCGCAACGCTTTGCTGCCGCCGACGACGACGGGAACGTTGGGCAAGGTCACGGTCTGCCAATTCTGCCAGCCGCCGGTGTTGGGAATTTGAACCGTGCCGAGCACCGTCCCGTCAAGCCGCACGCGCATCTGACCGGCGGCTGTGGACGCCACGCGCGCCTTGATGCTGTAAATTGCCGATGGATCGGGCACGTTCACGGTATATTCCAGCCACTCGCCCGGATCAATCCACCCGACATCGTAACCGCCGCCCGCGTCCGTGGTCGGTTCGAGGTCCACGTCGTCCGGGCGAAAGACGCCGCCCAAATTCCCCGGTGTGTCGTCGTCATACGCAACCCCCTGGCCGCCGGTGTCGTAATCCTCCGCTTGAATTTGTCCCGGCAAATTGTTAATGGCCCCGCCGAAGGGTCGTTGCGGTTGCGAATAAACTTCCAGTTCCGAGAGCGAATAACCATTGCCGGGCGAACCCTGCACCGTCCCGTAAATCCGCACGTAGCGGCCACGGCCGGAAACCAGAATGTCCTCAATGCCGCCACTGTCATTGTTCGTGTTGAAAATGGCCGTCCAATTTGTTCCGTCCAGTGAAATTTGGATCGCATAGCTGCTCGCGTAATTGGTGTTCCAGCACAACCGCACGCGGGACAAATCCCGCGTCACGCCAAGGTCCGCTGAAATCCATTGCGGGTCGCCAGCCGATGAGGACCACGCTGAGGTTGTGTCACCGTCCACCGCCGCCGAACCCGGAGTGTTCGTGGAAAAGGTTGATGAAACCGTTACTGGCTGGTGCAACGCCGCGTTTGCGAGGTCGCTCGGCGGAATTGGGGAAGAAACCGTGAACGACCCCGTCAGCCGGATGTCACGTGAAGAAGCGCCAACCAGGACTTGAAACTGGCCCGGCGTCACGATCCAGCCGCGCGCCGTTGCGTCCCAATTCGCCAGGTCCTGCCAATCGAGATTGAAGGTCGCGTGCTGGGTCTGTCCCGGCGAAAGAGAAATCTTTTGGAATCCTTTTAACAGCCTGGGCGGTTCACCCGCTGCGGCGGGAAAGCCGAGATAAAGTTCAGCTGCTTCAGCGCCTGTGCGACTGCCCGTATTCGTCAGGTCAAAACCGACTTGCACCTGTCCTGAAGGGCCGACGGCGCTTACGGTGAGGTTGCTGTAACCAAAGGTCGTGTAGGATAACCCGTATCCAAACGGGAAAAGAGGAGTCACGTTATTCGCGTCATACCAGCGATAGCCTATCAGCAACCCCTCGGAGTACGAAACGTGGCCGCTGACACCGGGAAATTGAGCGGTGGTGCTCGTGGGCACCTGGTTTGCGGATGCGGGGATCGTCACGGGAAGTTTCGCCGATGGGTTCACGTCCCCGAACAGGACTTGAGCCAGTGCGTTGCCATTTTCTTGTCCCGGATACCACGCCACCAGCACTGCCGCGACCTGATTGGCCCACGGCATAAGCGTGGCAGAAGACGAATAAACCACGACGATGGTATGCGGGTTGGCAGCGGCAACAGCACTGACGAGAGCATCCTGGCCATTGGGCAACGAAAGGCTGGAGCGGTCGGAACCTTCGCTGGTCTGCTGGCCCACACACACGATGGCGACGTCGGAATTGGTGGCGAGTTGCACCGCCTGGGAGACGCTCGCTCCGTCACCTCGGGCATAGCTGACGGTGGCACCGCCTCCGGCGCGGCTGGTTATTCCCGCCAGCGGGGTAATGTTGTAGGGCAGATTCACGCTCGCGGAACCGCCGCCTGTGGAAATCGGCGCCACACTCGCCACGGAGCCGATCACGGCAATCGAATGCACGGACGAACCAAGCGGCAACAATCCGCCGCTGTTTTTCAACAGGACCGTTCCGTCCGCGGCGGCGCTGCGCGCAAACTGATTATTGGCCGAGTTCGTTACCGTTGAACCCAGGTTCCCGGTGGGAGGATTGTCGAAGACACCGAATTGGAACATGGTCGTAAGAATCCGATTCACCATGCCGTCCAGTTCTGAAGCCGGGACATTGCCTGATTGAATGGCGGTTATGATGGCATTGCTTGGGAAATAGCCGGAGTACATATCCATGTCCATGCCGTTGTTCATCCCCGCCACAGTGCTGAATCCCGCCCCCCAATCGCTCATGACGAAGCCGTTGAATCCCCACAGCTTCTTCAGCGTGGCATTGAGCGCCTCAGCTTCACAAGCGTACCGGCTGTTGACCCGATTGTAAGAAGCCATCACCGCGCCGGCCCCGGCCCGGACCGAGGCCAGAAACGGCAGGTAATAAATCTCCTGCCGGGTGCGCTCGTCCACGTCCGAACTGATATAGTTCCGTTGAGTCTCCTGGTCGTTGCACACGAAGTGCTTGGCGGTGGCTATGACACGCTGGCTCTGGATGCCGTTGATTTCGGCGGCCGCCATCGCCCCCGCCAGTTCCGGATCTTCGCCGCAGCCCTCGAAGTTTCTTCCTGCCTGGTAAGCGCGCGCAATGTTCATCATCGGCCCCAACAGAACTTCAATGCCTTTGCCGCGGGCCTGGGCGCCCATTTGGCTGCCGTATTGCCGCGCCAGTGCCGTGTCCCAGGTCGCCGCAAGGGTGATCGGGGCCGGAAAGGCGGTCGTGCTGTTGTCTGAGAGCCGGACTCCGGCAGGTCCGTCGTTCAAATTCAGCGATGGAATGCCGAGCCGGGCATTGGCGGGAATGTTGCCCACGTATGCGCCGCCCGCCCCGTGGACCATGGCGGTTTTTTCGCCGAAACTCATTGCCCCCAGCAGCAGGGTGGCGCGCTGGCTCGCTGAAAGAGTTGTATTCGTCCAGGACTGCGCGGGGAGATGGACTGGCATCGCGCAACAAAACCCGATGAAACAAACCGGGCGAATGACGTTCAGCGGAATCCAAGGGCGAAAAAGACGCATAAAATGACCCCGTCGGCGTTCTGCCGGACAGCGGCTGACCCGTGTCTTTGACAGTGACATAAACGGCAACTGGCCTCGCCGTAAAATCGGCGGTTCGGCCTCGACTCGCTCCCGCCTCTTCAGCAAACCAGTTTCGCCTGGGAACAAACCCGGCACCATGGCAACAATCAATTGGCGTATCATAATTAATATCAATCGGCGTATATAATTGATTGCAGGTTTTCGAAAATCAAGGTTCTTAAATCGTGCAGGATGCTTCATCATCCTGACGAGTGACTTGCAGTAAAAACACCGCACATTGTCTTATGGCGATTGTAACCGATAAAAGACGCTGGTGTTATTGGGATCGGGCGATATAACAAACGGATTTGTCGCGACGCTCACGTTAAACCAATTTGCGCCGGTCAAGGAGTTCGTTTGTATTTGCAAGTGGCAAACTATATTCGTTGGCCACGTCAAAACCATGCTTCCATTCGGCTGTGTCGCCACGGAAAAAGCGAGTGGTGCTGTTTGCTCATAAACGCGCACGTAATCCACCTGCATCTCGCCCGGCAGGCTTGGGTTGATGGAATTAGTGCTGGGATTGCCCAGATAGCTGCCGCCGATGGCCAGGTTCATGATGATGTAAAACGGTTGGTCAAACGGCGCCGGATACGGATACTTGCTGGCCGATTTTCCAACGTTGCTCCACCAATTAGTTTGAGTTTCATAAAGATTACCGTCCACAGACCAAGTGATCTTGTTGGTCGTCCATTCCAGACGGTAAGTGTGAAAATTCGTCACCGAATCTCCGCTCGGAAACGTGTAAGTCTGCCCGGAATAGACATCGCCATACTGCCCGCCATAGTGAATTGTCCCGCCTTCCTTATTTGAAATATTGCCCTTGTTTTCCACCACATCAATTTCACCGGAATTGGGCCAGCCACCATAGGGTGAACTCTGCGGCAACATCCAGATAGCAGGCCAGAAGCCTGTGCCGGTCGGCAACTTGGCGCGCCATTCAAAGCGCCCATACGTTTTGTAGAAAAGTCCCATGCTTTTTATTCGTCCAGAAGTGTAGTTTTGTGAGCCGTAGGATTCCAGTTGAGCGTGAATGTGCAGGAGGCCGTTCGTAACGTAAACATTGTTGGTGCGGCTGGTATAATACTCCAGTTCGTTGTTGCCCCAGCCGGAAACCCAATAACCACCCGACATAAATCCGTTGCCGGTGTCGAACGTCCAATTGCCCGTGTTAAGGGAATTGCCGTTGAACTCATCGCTCCAGACAATGTTCCATTGCGTACTTGCGGCAAACACTTGTTTCGTTGAAATCAAGCCGGCAATAAGAATCAGATTTGCAACTACTCTGGCCAATTTTATTTCGAGGCTTCCGGTTCGAACGAGATTACAAACCAACGCCATAAACTTGGAAGTTCGACGATCCTTGTGTAAAATACTTAATGTCATGTTTGTTGTTGGCGGTTCATTGGTAACACTTTAATTGACAAAAAGCGCAATAACTCATACAAAATGTTAAACCTTATACGACAATATGTTACGTATTTTACGACTTGTCAAAATTTTTTTTACAAAATGTCTCGACTCCATGAAAATGTCTCCTTTGTAACTCGATGAAATTGTCCCCTTGCGGCCGGGGTTGCGGCAGCAATTGGGCGCACCTTGATACTGCAAAAAGTCCAGTCGCATCGTTTCGGCAGGAACGCCGGATTTATCCGGCAGGACGTTAAATTACGCGGGTCCGCTGCCGTCCCGCTGAGCGGGACGGCGTTCCGCTACAGTGCCCGGTTGCGCACTAGCAATCCCGGCCAACATGGAGACATTGACAATGAGTCGGAGAGAACGGGATCGGATGACGATCATGATCGGGATCAAACGCCAGGAACTAACGCTGGTGCGGCGGCCGAACTAATGGACGTCAGTTACCGCCAGAGCAAGCGCGTGTGGCGGCGGTATCGGGCCTACGGCGACGCCGGGCTGGTGCACCGGTTGCGGGGCCGGCCCAAAGCCCTGCGGCG
>OCZT010002653.1_pt1 | contig 18388 bp, 16 predicted proteins | sample 1539031 | NCBI WGS metagenome assembly OCZT01 (sample SAMEA3539308, study PRJEB22396) | soil metagenome | biome: tundra; feature: field; material: soil | place: USA | collected 2010-05 | depth 0.15 m | reverse complement strand
CGACGCGGTCTACAACCTCGTCGCGCGCAACCGCTACCGGATTTTCGGGAAGTATGAAGAGTGTTTTGTTCCGGATGCGGGGTTGAGGGCGAGGGTGATGGAGTAGTAGAGGGTCGATGACTTTGAAGTTCTTGCATATTGCTAATGTAGCTCGTTACAGTTGATCCAACCCGAAGTTGTAGAGATCGTTATGGCATCTAAAGCAGACTTGCCTTCATTTGATCAGTACTTCGCACCTGCGGTCGCAGTTTTAAAGGCGCACGGAGGTTCAGCCACGATAGAAGAACTGGAGGAGGGTGTTGCCGCTGAAATGAAGCTCTCGGACAAAGTAAGGTCTGTCCTCCATGGAGAAGGTCCTCGAACGCAGTTCGACTATGAATTGGCGTGGGTCAGAACATATTTGAAAAGGGTTGGGGCGGCCGAGAATAGTGAGCGGGGTGTTTGGCGCCTTACCCCGGTCGGTCTTGGGATGTCGGAAGCTGAACTCGCGCTGATCCCCCAGCGAGTCCGAGCCGCCGATAGGGAGAAACGCCGCGAAAGGCCAACGATCGATAAGAACATGATCGAGGATTTAGAGGCGATTACTGCTGACGACTCGAACGACGAGACTGGCACGCAATGGAAAGAAACTCTTTTAGAGTGTCTTTTGAAAATTGATCCGGGTGCTTTCGAGCGTCTTTGTCAGAGAGTTCTTCGCGAATCTGGCTTCGTAAAAGTAGAAGTCACAGGAAAGTCGGGCGATGGCGGAATCGATGGCATAGGTGTACTGCGCCTCAATCTGCTGTCGTTCCAAGTATTCTTTCAATGTAAACGTTGGAAGGGATCGGTCGGAGCTTCGACGATCCGCGACTTCCGCGGAGCAATGGTGGGGCGAGCAGATAAGGGGCTTGTAATAACCACTGCGACTTTTACCGCCGATGCTCGTCGAGAAGCGACGCGCGACGGCGCGCCCGCGATTGATCTCGTTGATGGCGACACGCTGTGTGACTTGTTGAAGTCTCTCAGAATCGGTGTATCGGTTCAGCAGGTCGAACACATCGTGATTGATCAAAAAGCTTTCGCGGAAGTTTAATCTTTCGTCCCCACCACCTCCCTCGCCGCCCTTTCCCCGCTGTCCCGCGCCCCGTGCGCGGTGGAGAAAAAGTTCGGCGAGGTGGCCTCGCCGGCAAAGAACAATCTATTATCGACCGGGGATGCGAGCACGGCACGAGCGCCGGCGTGGCCGGGCAGCGCGTGCGAATAGGAGCCGCGCGCGAACCGGTCATGCGCCCAGCGCGATTCCGACAGCGGCTTTAATCTGCGGCGGAAATCCGAGCCGAGCAGCGCCACGATCTCGTCGATCGCCTGCGCCGCCAGCGCGCCACGGCCGGCGTCTTCCAGCGCTTGCGCAAAGCGTCCGCCGAAAAAGCCTTCGATGCAGGGCTGGCCGAACGGGCGCAGATGAAAGCTGCCCATCGCGGTGCGCATGGTGGCGCCGCGCAGATTGCCGTCCTCCGGCAGCGCTTCCGGTTCATCCAGCGCCAGCATCACCTTGTCGGCGAGGCCGAGCGGCAGGCCGCGCGCGGCGTCCACTTTCGCAGGCAATGCCGGGTGAAAACGAATCGATTCGTCGGCGATCAGATTGGTCGGCACGGTGACGATCACCTTGCCGGCCGCCAGCGCGCCCTGCGACGTCTCGATCCGCACGCGCGTGCCGGAATGATCGATCAACGTCACATTGCAATTGAGCGCCAGCGGGCAGCGCGCGCCATAGGCTGCCATCAGGGCGCCGTAGCCGCGCCGCACCCGCCAGTTGATCCCGGTGTCCTCGTAGGCGTCCATGTCGAGAATCGAGACGCGGTCGAGTTCGCAGCCGTTGACGTAAGTCGAGATCGCGTCGATCATCGGATTCCAGCGGTTGCCGGGCTCGAGCCAGGCGCTGGCCGCGCTGTCGCGTCCGCTCTTTGCACTTTTCCTGGCAGCCTCTTCGGCGCGGTCGTAGAAGTCGTCGATCGCTTCGATGAAGTCGGCGCGCTCCTTGAGCGGAAATCCGGCGTCGAAACTCTGCTCGCGCCAAGGCGGGCGGGTCTTGTCGATTTCGAAATTGAGCTGCTGCGCGATCTTGACGAACGAATTCTCATCCGCCGAATGCAGCCAGCCGCAACCGACGTCGAAGGGGATGTCCGGCGCAGCCATGATGGTGTGGCCGCGTCCGCCGACGCGGTCGCGCGCTTCCAGCACGATGACGGAGAGACCTGAATTTTCCAGCGCGCGGGCGGCGCCGAGGCCCGCGGCACCCGCGCCGATGATGGCGACGTCGACTTCGGAGGGGAGGGACATGGTATTTCACCGTCGTCATTCCGGGATGCGCCGTCAGGCGCAGACCCGGAATCCATACTCCCTGTCGTGGTTATGGATTCCGGGCTCGCTCGCTCCGCTCGCGCCCCGGAATGACAATCAATATTGAAACGATGCGGCTATGCCAAGAGACGCAGCTTACGCCACCGCTTGCTTGGCCTTTTCCGCGCGCTTGCGGTCGTTGGCGTCGAGGAACTTCTTGCGCAGCCGGATCGATTTCGGCGTCACTTCCACCAGTTCGTCGTCCTCGATATAGGCCAGCGCCTTTTCCAGCGGCATCTGGATCGGCGGCGTCAGGCGCACCGCTTCATCCTTCGAGGTGGTGCGGATGTTGGTGAGCTGCTTGCCCTTGAGGACGTTGATCTCGAGATCGTTGTCGCGGGTGTGCTCGCCGACGATCATGCCCTTGTAAACCTTGCAGCCGGGCTCGATCATCATCGGGCCGCGATCCTCCAGCTTGAACATCGCATAGGCCACGGCCTCGCCCTGGTCGTTGGAGATCAGCACGCCGTTGCGGCGGCCCTGGATGTCGCCCTTGTAGGGCGCGTAATTGTGGAACAGGCGGTTCATGACCGCGGTGCCGCGGGTGTCGGTCAGCAATTCGCCCTGGTAGCCGATCAGGCCGCGGGTCGGCGCGTAGAACACCAGCCGTTGCCGGTGACCGCCCGAGGGACGCATCTCGATCAACTCGGCCTTGCGTTCGCTCATCTTCTGCACGACGACGCCGGAATGTTCCTCGTCGACGTCGATCACGACCTCTTCGATCGGCTCCTGCCACTCGCCGGTGGCTTCGTCCTTCTTCAGCACGACGCGCGGACGCGACACCGACAGCTCGAAACCTTCGCGGCGCATGGTCTCGATCAGGATGCCGAGCTGCAACTCGCCGCGTCCGGCAACTTCCATCGCGTCGTTGTCATCCGATTCGCGAACCCCCAGTGCCACATTGCCTTCGGCCTCACGCAGCAATCGGTCGCGGATCATGCGGCCAGTGACCTTGGTGCCTTCGGTGCCAGCCAGCGGGGAATCGTTGACGCGAAACGTCATCGCCAGGGTTGGCGGATCGATCGGCTGCGCCTGGATCGGCAATTCCACAGAGGGATCGCAGATGGTGTGAGCGACGGTGGCGTTCGGCAGGCCGGCGAGCGCGACGATGTCCCCGGCTTCCGCCTCTTCCACGGCGGTGCGTTCAATGCCGCGGAAAGCCAGCACCTTGGTAATACGGCCGGTCTCGATCAGCTTGCCATCATGATCGAGCACCTTGACGCTCTGGTTCGGCTTGACCGACCCCGAAGAAATGCGTCCGGTGATGATGCGGCCGAGATAGGGATTAGCTTCCAGAATGGTGCCGAGCAGGCGGAACGGGCCTTCCTCCACCACCGGAGGCTTGACGTGGCTGAGGATCAGATCGAACAGCGGCTGCATGCCGTCATCGTGCGAACCCTCAAGTGTCGTCGCCATCCAGCCCTGCTTGGCGGAGCCGTAGAGAATCGGGAAATCGAGTTGCTCCTCGCTGGCGTCGAGCGCCGCGAACAGGTCGAACACTTCGTTGATCACTTCGACGGGGCGCGCATCGGCGCGGTCGACTTTGTTGATGACGACGATGGGCTTGAGACCCATCCGCAGCGCCTTCGATACCACGAATTTGGTTTGCGGCAGCGGACCCTCGGCAGCGTCCACCAGCACCAGCGCGCCGTCCACCATGTTGAGAATGCGCTCGACTTCGCCGCCGAAATCAGCATGGCCCGGCGTGTCGACGATGTTGATGCGAGTGTCCTTCCACTGCACCGATGCCGCCTTGGCCAGAATGGTGATGCCGCGCTCGCGCTCCAGATCGTTGGAATCCATCGCGCGCTCAACCTGGCGCTGGTTGTCGCGGTAGACGCCGGATTGCTGCAGCAGGCGATCGACCAGCGTGGTCTTGCCGTGGTCGACGTGGGCGATAATGGCAACGTTGCGAAGTTTCATAGCTCTTCTTCTGAATCGGGCAATGGCTGGAGCACGATCTCGCCGGAAAACCGGGACCCACTTTTCCGGATCACGCTCAAAACCTGGAATTTGCGGGCGCATCGCGCCCAAAAAGGAAGCCCGGCCAAAAGGACCGGGCAAACCTTACTCGTTGCGATGCAATATAGTCAGAAATCGCCGGAAAACAACGGGTAACCTCATCTCATTGCGCAAAATTCATGGGCATTTCCGGGACTTCAGGCGGCCCGGACGAGATTTCGGCAGGAAGGCTTAAGCCAACGCTGTCCAAACCCTGTCCGACCGCCGCGCTGGAAGCACTGTTGAAACGCCGATCAGACGGCTGACGGCCTACGCCTGCTTCTTCATTCGCGCGACAGACCCGGAATGTTATGTGACGGCTCGATTGCAGCGAGGAGTGTTTATAAAGTGCCGGTCGCCCGGAACTGCGCGCCCGCCCTTTGCAGGTTTTGCGGCATGCTTGTCAGCAGCGCCTTGCGGTCAGCTACGGCGTTGTGGAATTGATCGAGCACGATACTGAAAGCGGTCAACGCCCCTTCCTCGATGGCGCCATCATCGAAGCAGCGCAACGTATCGCGGAGAATATCGTCCGCCTCGGTCTGCATCTGGTCGAGCTGTTCGGTGGAATCGCTGCGGCGCGCCGCCGCAAGCAGCTCCAGCAGGCGCTCGCGCGACGAACTGTTGCTGTTGCGCTCGTCCTTTTTCAGATAGCCCGCGAACCAGGCGCCGGCCGAGCCCATGGCAGACAGCGCCATCAGCGCCCACCAGATGTAATCGCTGTAGCGGTCGAGGAAGGTCTTTTCCTCGCCGTCGACAAAGGCCGCGGCGCCCGGATGCACCGGGATCACGGCGTCCTTGTCGGTATCCGGGGTCTCGATTTTCGCAGCCAGCGGGAATTCCGTCATCACCGACTGGCGAATCGCAAACAGCTGCCGGGTGAAGGCGGCGACGGTCGATTCCGAGAGGCCTTTGCGTGCGACGATGTGGTGGGAGAAGCTGATCGTCTTCACCTCTTCCTCGGGCTTGTCGGGCGAGCCGCCAAAGGCGCCGGCGGGAATTTCGGCCGCCTCGTACATCGGGTGGTTTTGCGCAATCGCCTCGGCCGAATCGATCGCAAGGAAGGTCGGCGTACCGCCGTCGCGCGTCGATGCCGCGATCGCGTCCGCAGTGATCTTGCTGTTGACCGGCCCGGCGGCGAGATAGGCGTCCGCCTTCTGGCCGCGAATGGCGTCCGCGGCTTCGCCGGCCGGAAACTGAACGATCGCGACCTTGCTCGGATCGACGCCATATTGCTGCAGGATCACCTTGAGCAAATTGACATTGGCCTGGGTGCGACCGACGACGCCGATGCGGCGCCCGGAGAGCTGCGGAATCTTGGTGATCTTCGGACCGGCCTTCTTGCCCTTGCCTTTCGCGGCCGGGGGCACCCACAGCACCGCGACGTTCTTGCGCAGCGTCGCCACGGCCTGCGCGTTTTTCGGCACATCGAGATCGCCGCGAATGATGGCGAGATCGGCCTTGCCGTCGGCAAGCGCCTGGGCGCTCGCGGTGGCGCCATCGGTCTGCAGCGGATGCAAGCGGACGTAACTGTGCGCCTGGGTGAAGGCTTGCGTCAGCGCCTGGACCACCTTGATGTCATCGCTGTTCGCGGGACCGACCGCGATCCGCAAGATCACCGGCCGCATCGCAAAGTAGTAACCGCCCGCGAGCGCGCCGACCACGGCGAGGATCCCCGCCAGGGTGACGAACATCATCTTCCGCTTGGCCGAGCGTGGCGACGGCGGCACCGGCGTCCCTGCTAGGTCGAGGCCACCCGTCATCGATCTGGCAAACAATCGCTTGAGGTTCAATTTCATATGGCCAATATGGTTAGATCAACATTGTAGCAAAATATCCCGCCAGCGCGGCGTTACATCTGCGTCATGGTTACCGGCCGGCTTTGGGCCGGCTTTGCCGCCCTATTGTGGCATGGATCCCGGGGGCGTCCTTCGGTGTTAGGGTAAAGTTCGTGTGAAACGGGAGGCGATCATGGCGGAGCGGCTGTCGGCGGAGGCGCGAAAATCGGCCCTGAAGGGGCTGCCCGGGTGGACCGACACGCCCGGCCGCGAGGCGATTGCGCGAACCTTCATCTTCAAGGATTTCAACGAAGCGTTCGGGTTCATGTCCCGCGCCGCATTAGTGGCTGAAAAGAGCGACCATCACCCGGAATGGCGCAACGTCTACAAGACGGTGGAAGTGGTTCTGGCCACCCATGACGCCGGCGGCGTCACCGCGCTCGACATCGAGCTTGCAAAGGCGATGAACGCGATTGCCAGGCAGCTCGGCGTCGCCTGATCCGATCCCGGCGCAATCTTGCAGTGCCGGCGCAACATCCCCAACTCCTGGGTGCGTCCGTCGCGGCGATCTGCCGCGCGGGCTGTTAGGGAGCCCAGGCGATGGCATCGGAACATACCGTGGGTTTTGAGCCGGCCGACAGGCTGGCGAAAGACCGCGAAAGCGTGCGCAGGCGCTTCTGGATCAAGCTGAAGCGGGTCGTTGCAAGACTTCCGTTCGCCGAGGATTTGCTCGCGGCCTATTATTGCGCGTTCGACAAGCAGACGCCGCGCCACGTGCAGGCGGCGCTGCTCGGCGCCATCGCCTATTTCATTCTGCCGTTCGATTTCATTCCGGACATGCTGCCGGTGCTCGGCTTTACCGACGACGCCGCCGTGCTCGCCACCGCGATCCGGATGGTCGCGACCCACATCACCCCGGAGCACCGCGACGCTGCCCGCGCCGCGTTGAAGCGGCTGGACAGCGTCCGTACGGATGACCCCGAGGGCGGAATCTGAACGTCTTGGCTTAAAAACAGCAGCTCAAATCCTACCGCTGTTTTGGCGCCGGCCGTACCTGTGCCCGTGCATTTTGCTCGGCCTCCCACGCCTGGAATTGCTTGAACAAGGCTTCCTTCTCGGAGTCGGAGGGCAGCTTTCCCGTCGCCGGCGCATTCTGCTTGAGGAATTCGTCAAACCTGACGCGCGCGACCGGCTCGATTCCGTGGCTGTCAAGCCATTGCTTGGCGGCGGGGAAGCGTTGCCAGTCCTGAAGCGGGGCCGACAGCGAAACCTCTTTCCATTTCGGATGGAAGGGCGGCTTCTGGAAGGCAGGAAATTTCGTGAAGAAGTTGTCCACGAACAGCGCGACCTTTCGATAGCGGTCGGAATTGGGTGCCCAATTATAGGCCGCAAGCACCGCTGGCACTGCGATAGTGTCGACCTGCTCCTGATCCGAAATCAAATTGGGATAGTCCTTCGCCGTAAGAGTCGCGGGCAGATAGTCGCCCTGCAGCGGCTTCTCGTAGTTGACCGTCACCAAATGGAACCGATCGTCCTTGAAACTGCTCACGGACTTATACGGCTTGCCCCCACAAACGATCACGGCGTCGATTTCGCCGGCCTTCAGTTTCTCCATCGCGATGCGTTGCTCAATATACACGACCTTTGGTTTCATTCCGAGTCGCTCGAACACGGTCAGCGCGGTGACGAAGGTGCCGCCATTGGGAAGGTCGACGCTGATGGTCTTGCCATCGAGATCCCTGAGATTATGGACCGATTTCGACGCGATGACATGCACCTCTTCATTGTAGAGCTTGGTCACATAGGTGAATTGTTTCTTGATGTCCTTGGCGAAGCCTTTTTTCTCGAGATAGTCGAGCGTGTCGGCCCGCACGATTCCGAGATCGACGCCCTGAAGGAACAGGATGTCGGCGACGCTTTGCACCGAGCCGCGGCCGACAATCGTGAGAACGCGCAGCTTGTTGCCGTCATCCAGCACGGACGCAAGGTCGGCGCCGAACTGGACATAGGTGCCGCCAATGGTGCCGGATATCACCGTCACCGTGTTGGCGTTCAAGGCCTTCTTCGTCTCCGTCGATCCGAACTGGAATATTGCCTTGAGACTTTCGCTGACCTTTGCAGGGTCAAACTCCGTTTCCTCGGCCCGGGCCGCGAAGCCATAAGTCATCATCATGGCGAATATCGCCAGTCCAAGTAAGCGCTTCATTGGTGTCCCCCCGCTTCGTGAAAGCTAATTCTGCAACTGACTGAGGCGCTGCTGCGCATCCCGTGAACCGAACCGAGCCGCCTTCTGGTACCAGCTGCGCGCCATTGCCGGATCTGGAGTTATGCTTCGCATATCCGGCGTTCCAAGCACGGCCGGGTCGTAGGTCTGCGCCAGCAGCAGCGCCGCGCTGGCCTCCTGAGCGTCCGCTGCCCGCTCGAGCAACAGCCGGGCCGGCGCGATGTCGCCTATCTCGATGAGACCCCTTGCCCTCTTCAGCAACGCCGCGACTTCGTCGGGATCGAGTCTTCTGACCGGTTCAGGCGCGGCGGCCGGCGGATCGGTTTGCACCAGGCTCTGCTGGGCGGCCCTCAGCGCGAGAGCGATATCGTCGCGCGTCGGCGTGACCCTCGCGGTCGGCGACGAGGCCCTGACACCGGCGGTCGATGGCAAGACCGGCGTCGGCGCACCGTGGCTGGCCATTTGCACCGCGGCTGCGGGTTGTGGATTGGAGGTTTGCGTGGCGCCGGACTGATCCGCCGTTGCGGCGGGCAGCGAAGCCTTGGCGTCCGCAAACAGAGCGAGCGGATTGCCTACCGACAGAATCGCAAAAGCGATCGCTGCCGCCGATGCCGCAAGAACGCCTGCCTTGAATATCCGTGGCCAGACCACCGCTCTTTTCAGAATCCTCTCTCCTCCGGTTCCGAAGCCCCGCTGTCTGGATTCTTCGGCGCCTTCGGAAAGAAAGAGCGGCATGGGATCTTCCGGAAGCGAGTAGTCCTTCAGCGCCATCGAAGGCGTAGATCCGTAAGCCATGAATTCGGGACCGCCCGGCTCTTCGTCATACGCCCCGACTGTCTCTTCCTCGTATGGAGTGAAACTCGTATTTCGCGCCATGATGATGCCTCCGCGCTACAACGCAACATCAGGGCATCCTGGCATCAGCTCTTATTGCTCTTGTCGGCCAAGCGCCCCGCTACCGAGCCCTTAATTCGCATTTCGAATCAGTCCAAAAAGCGACAATCACCGGCGCGAATTAGGAAATATCTTGTTTTCACTGAGGCGAAACAGTTAATTTTTCGGAAAATATTTGCGGCGCGGCGCGGAATTATCCCCATTCGCTTCGAAACGTTTTGGCAAAGGGTCGATGGATGCGCGGGTCAAGCCCGCGCATGACGCTGCGGAGCCCTCAACGAAGCCATCACGGATGCAGGATCACCTTGCCCATCGCCTTGCGGCCCGCGAGCACCTTCAAGGCGTCGGCGGTTTGCGCGAGCGGGAAGGCGCGGTCGACATGGGATGAGATCTTGCCTTCCGCGGTCCACTTCACCAGCTTTTCCAGATTGGCGCGGTTCTTCTCCGGATTGAGCCGCGCCCAGGCGCCCCAGAACACGCCGCGGATATCGCAGCCCTTCAGCAGCGCCAGATTGAGCGGCATCTTCGGAATGTCGCCGGCGGCGAATCCGATCACCAGGAAGCGGCCTTCCCATGCGATCGAACGCAGCGCGGCCTCGGCATAGCTGCCGCCGACGGGATCAAAAATAATGTCGGCGCCCTTGCCGCCGGTGAGCCGCCGCAGGCCGTCCTTGAGATCTTCGCTGGCGTAATTCAGGCCGAGCTCGGCGCCGTGCGCTTTCGCGAATTCAAGCTTTTCGTCTGACGATGCGCAGGCGATCACCTTCAGGCCCATCAGCTTGCCGAGTTCGCAGGCCGCCAGACCGGTGCCGCCGGCGGCGCCGAGCACCGCCATGGTCTCGCCGCGCTTCAGGCTGGCGCGATCTTCCAGCGCATGCAGCGCGGTGCCGTAGATGATGATGATGCCCGCGGCACGATCGAAATCCAGATTGTCGGGAATCTCGACGATGGAATTCGCCGGCAGCGCGATCTTTTCGCGCGCGCCATTGTGGCCGCAGGACGCCACCACGCGGTCGCCGACCTTCAGATCGGTGACGCCTGCGCCGACGCTTTCAATCACGCCCGCGACTTCGGCGGCCGGAGAAAACGGAAACGGCGGCTTGATCTGGTATTTGCCCTGGATCATCAGGAGGTCGAAGAAATTCAGCGCCGCGGATTTGATCGCGATCACGGCCTCACCGGGCCCGGCCACGGGATCGGGCACGTCGGCCAGCACGAGATCGTCGGGGCCGCAATATTGCGAGCAGAGAATGGCTTTCATGGACACACCTGAGTTTCGGACGCACAAATGACGCTGGATGCTTCATGCCGGATTTGAAGCCGGGCTACAATCTGATTCGAGTGCTTCTGGACCGCCAGCCTATCGTCCGTCATTGCGAGCCAACGGGTTGCGCAAAAGCGCGCCGATGACAGACTCCGCGAAGCAATCCAGAGCAACAAACGAAGTATTGGATTGCTTCGTCGCTGCGCTCCTCGCAATGACGGCGGCAAACGAAGGGATCGACCGATGTTTGAAAAAGGCCTGCTGGCGGGAAAGCGGATACTGGTCACCGGCGGCGGCTCCGGGCTCGGGGCTGCGATGGGGCGCCGCTTCGTCGAACTCGGCGCCGAACTGATCATCTGTGGCCGCCGGCTTGAATTGCTGGAGGCGACCGCAGCGAAGATCCGCGGCGATCTCGGCGGCAAGGTCGAAGCGATCAGATGCGACATTCGCGACGGCGCCGCGGTCGATGCCATGATGGATGCGATCTGGCGCGACGGCCCGCTCGACGTGCTGGTCAATAATGCCGCCGCGACGTTCATCGCGCAGACCGAGCAATTGTCGTTTCGCGCCGCGGACGCAATTCTCGCGCCGACGCTGCATGGCGCGATGTATTGCACGCTCGCTGCGGGCAAGCGCTGGATCGAAGGGGGACACAAGGGCGTGGTGCTCAGCATCCTCTCGACCTCGACCATTACCGGCCGCGCCTTCACGGTGCCCTCTGCGATGGCGAAGTCCGCTATTCTCGCGATGACCAAGAGCCTCGCGGTGGAGTGGGGACCCAGGGGCATCCGCACGGTGGCGATTGCGCCCGGCGCGTTTCCGACCCCGGGCGCGTCGGGTCAGCTTCGGCCCGAGGGCCGCGACCAAGGATGGGCGTTGAGGAATCCGCTCGGCCGCGTCGGCGAACATCGCGAGCTTGCCGATCTTGCAAGTTTTTTGATTTCCGATTCTGCCGGCTACATCAACGGCGAGATGGTGGTGCAGGACGGCGGCGCGCATCTGCGCAGTTCCGGCGCCGAGGATCTCTTGCAATGGACCGACGCACAGTGGGAGAAGCAGCGGGCGGCGCGGTCGAAAAGCTCTGGATGAACTGCGCCGCAGGCAGCGCAACGGGGTTCTCGGTCTGCCGGTTCAGAGATCCGTAACTGCCTTCCCAAAAAGTCTTTTCCCGGCTATCCATCGCCGGTGTGACTGGCGATGTCGGGCCATCTTCCAGTCACAATAATGAGGGAACCAGATTTGGTGATGTCCGTGCGGCGAATGCTGACAGCTCTGGGGCTAAGTGTGCTGGTGTGCGGGGTTGCAGGCCTTGCGCAGGCGCAGAGCGCGTCGTCGAAAGCCTCAAAGGGCGCGGCCAAGCCCGTGGCGGCGAAGCCGGAAACCAGGCCCGCCGCCGCCGTTGCGGGTGGCGCGGAGCCGACGCTGATCGGCCAGTTCGGCACCTGGGGCGCCTACACCGCAACGCCGAACGGCAAGAAGGTGTGCTTCGCGCTCGCAAAACCCTCGTCGTCGAAAACCAATCCGCCGAATCGTCCGCGCGACCCGGCCTACGCATTCGTCTCCACGCGTCCGGCGGAAAAAGTCACCAACGAAGTCTCGGTCATGATCGGCTATACGCTGAAACCGGGCTCGGAATCGACGCTGGAGGTCGGCGGCGCTTCTTACGCGATGTACACCCAGGGCGACGGCCTCTGGATCAAGAATGCCGCCGAGGAAGAGCGGATGGTCGACGCCATGCGCAAGGCCGCGGACGTGGTGGTCAAGGGCATCTCGGCGAAGGGCACCGAGACCACCGACACGTTCTCGCTGAAGGGCCTTTCCCAGGCGCTCGACAAACTGGCGCAGGATTGCAAGCGCTAAGCGGCTTTCAACGCCAAAACCGATGCATTTGGTGCCTTTCCAGCGGGCCTTGGAAGGCCTATCTGATGTTCCATGAACGAGATAGTGACCAGCACGTCAATCGGAGCCGGTTCCGGCGCCAACGCGCCCTTGGAGAAGATCGCGCTCGAAACCTATGTGCCCCCGGCAAAGCCCTCGCTGGTCGGTCTGTCGCGCGCCGAGATGGCGGAACAGCTCGGCGCCGTCGGGGTGGCGCCGGCGCAGCGCAAGATGCGCGTGCAGCAGCTGTGGCACTGGATCTATGTCCGCGGCGCGAAGAATTTCGGCGAGATGACCAGCATCTCCAAGGAAATGCGTGCGCAACTCGACCAGCATTTCACCGTCGCGCGTCCCGAGGTGGTCGCGGAGCAGGTTTCCAACGACGGCACCCGCAAATGGCTGCTGCGATTGCCGAGCGGCGATGCGATCGAGAAGGCGCATGAAGTCGAGTGCGTCTATATTCCGGAAACCGACCGCGGCACGCTGTGCGTTTCCTCGCAGGTCGGCTGCACGCTGAATTGCTCGTTCTGCCACACCGGCACGCAACGCCTGGTGCGCAATCTGACCGCAGGTGAAATCGTCGGCCAGATCATGGTGGCGCGCGATCGCCTCAATGACTGGGCCGACCGCGCCACCCCGACCGGCAGCCGCCTCGTCACCAATGTGGTGATGATGGGCATGGGCGAGCCGCTGTATAATTTCGAGGCGGTGCGCGACGCGCTCTTGATCGTCGCCGACAATGAGGGCATCGGCATTTCCCGCCGCCGCATCACGCTGTCGACCTCGGGCGTGGTGCCGAACATCATCCGGACCGGCGACGAAATCGGAGTCATGCTGGCGATCTCGCTGCACGCGGTGCGCGACGAATTGCGCAACGAACTGGTGCCGCTGAACCGGAAATATCCGATCGCCGAATTGCTGCAGGCCTGCCGCGACTATCCCGGCTCGTCCAATGCGCGGCGCATCACCTTCGAATATGTGATGCTGAAAGGCGTCAACGATTCGCTCGATGACGCCAAGCTGCTGGTGAAGATGCTGAAGGGGATTCCGGCCAAGATCAATCTCATTCCGTTCAATCCGTGGCCGGGCACGCGCTACGAATGTTCGGACTGGGATCAGATCGAAAAATTCTCGGAATATATTTTCAACGCCGGTTACTCCTCGCCGGTGCGCACGCCGCGCGGCCGCGACATCCTCGCCGCCTGCGGCCAATTGAAATCGGAGACCGAGAAATTGTCGGTGCGCGAGCGGCAGGCGCTGCGCGCCATGGCGATGACGGATTGAGTGATGAAGCGGTCTGTAGTTCACGTCGTCATTGCGAGGAGCGCAAGCGACGAAGCAATCCAGCCTTGCTCGTTGCCTCTGGATTGCTTCGCTTGCGCTCGCAATGACGGCAACATCGGCTTGATGACATGGCATTGATCGGCCGGTTGTTCGTCATTCTGTTCGGATTTCTCGCCGCCTGTCTGGTGGCGGGGATGATCGTGGTCGGCGCGGTGCTGTTTCCGGAATTCAGCGATCTCGGCTCCGGTCCGATCGATCCCGGCGCGCTGAACATTGTGGTTGGTTTCGGCTTCATCTTCATCAGCGGCTTCGCGCTGCTGCCGGCGATGATCGTGGTCGCGATCACCGAAGCATTCTATATCAGGGGCGCGCTGACCTACGCGGTCGGCGGCGGCCTGGTCGGTCTGGCGTGCTATCTCGGCCTTGTCCCGTTCGATACCGCGACGTTTCGCTTCGACGGCATCGTCCGGCGTCATCTCGAAATCATGACCGGCGCGGGGATCGTCGCGGGGATCGTCTACTGGATGATCGCGGGCCGCAATGCCGGGGCATGGCGCGAACCACCGCCCGCGCCGCCGCCACTGCCCCCGCTGCCGTCAGCGTCTCCACAATCACCGCCGTCATCGTGATCGCACCCACCGTCGTTGCGAGGGGCGTAAGCGACGAAGCGATCCAGTGCGATCCGCGTCTCTGGATTGCTTCGCGGAGCCTGTCATCGGGCGCGCATTCGCGCGACCCGTTGGCTCGCAATGACGGGGGTTCTCATGACCGCGCTCGTCGGCTAAACCCCGCGCCATGAACCGGACCGGACTTTTCATCGCACTGGCCTTGGCGCTTGTTGTCGGATTGCTGTTCGGGATTTATCCCGAGCTCGATCTGAAGCTTGCGGCCTTGTTTTACGATCCCGCGACCAAAATCTTTCCGCTCAAGCTCAACACGCTGGCCGCGATCGCGCGCGACGGCGCGATGTGGATTGCGTGGGGCCTTGCGCTGCCGGCGATTGTCGCACTGGTGGCGAAGCTGGTGCGGCCGGACCGGCCGCTGCTGATATCCGGACGTGCAATCATCTTCCTGCTCGTCACCCTGATTCTTTCCGCGGGCGTTCTCACCAATCTTACCTTCAAGAGCTATTGGGGCCGGCCGCGCCCGGTGGTGGTGACGCAATTCAACGGACCGGACCAGTTCGTGCCGTGGTGGGATCCGCGCGGAAGCTGCGGCCGCAACTGCTCATTCTTCTCCGGCGAAGGCGCCACCGCATTCTGGACCTATGCGCCCGCGGCGCTGACGCCGCCGGCATGGCGGCCGCTGGCCTATGCCGCCGCGACCTTGTTCGGCGTGATGACCAGCGTGCTCAGGATGGCGTTCGGCGGGCATTTCTTCACCGATGTCGCAGCCGCAGGGCTGGTGACGTTTCTGGTGGTCTGGCTGGCCTACGCCTGCATCTACCGCTGGCGTCAGACCCGGCTATCCGACGAGCGCATCGATGCCGCGCTGACGCGGCTGGCCTGGCCCGGCTACCGCCTCGTGCAGCGATGGCGCGGGCGCGATGTCGGGCCGAGTCCGTCCGTGTGAGCGCTTGCGCGAGATGCCTTTCTGCCTATAGTCCCGGCAAATTTTAACGGCATTCAAATTCAACAGGATTTTCATGAGCAAGGACGTCAAGAAGGTGGTGCTCGCCTATTCGGGCGGGCTGGACACCTCGATCATCTTGAAGTGGCTGCAGACCACCTATGGCTGCGAGGTGGTGACCTTCACCGCCGACCTCGGCCAGGGCGAGGAGCTCGAGCCGGCGCGGCAAAAGGCGCTGCTGCTCGGCATCAAGCCGGAAAACATCTTCATCGAGGACCTGCGCGAGGAATTCGTCCGCGACTACGTGTTTCCGATGTTCCGCGCCAACGCGGTCTATGAGGGGCAGTATCTGCTCGGCACTTCGATCGCCCGTCCGCTGATTGCCAAGAAGCAGATTGAAATCGCCGAGAAGCTCGGCGCCGATGCGGTGTCGCATGGCGCCACCGGCAAGGGCAACGATCAGGTCCGCTTCGAACTCGGCTATTATGCGCTGAAGCCCGACATCACCATCATCGCGCCTTGGCGCGAATGGGATTTTCGTTCGCGCGAGCAACTGATCGCGTTTGCGGAAGCGCACCAGATTCCGATCGCGAAGGACAAGCGCAACGAGGCGCCGTTCTCGGTCGACGCCAATCTCTTGCACGCCTCCAGCGAAGGCAAGGTGCTCGAGGATCCCGCGCAGGAAGTGCCGGACTACGTCTACTCGCGCACCATCGATCCCGAGAAGGCGCCGGATCACGCGACCTACATCACCGTCGATTTCGAGAAGGGCGACGCCACCGCGATCGACGGCAAGAAACTGTCGCCCGCAACGCTGCTGGCGAAACTCAACGAACTCGGCCGTGCCAACGGCATCGGGCGGCTTGATCTGGTCGAAAACCGTTTCGTCGGCATGAAGTCGCGGGGCATGTACGAGACGCCGGGCGGCACCATTCTGCTGGTGGCGCATCGCGGCATCGAATCGATCACGCTCGATCGCGGTGCGGCTCATCTCAAGGACGAGCTGATGCCGAAATATGCCGAGCTCGTCTACAACGGCTTCTGGTTCGCGCCGGAGCGCGAGATGCTGCAGGCGGCGATCGATCACAGCCAGGCCTATGTCACCGGCCGGGTGCGCCTGAAACTTTACAAGGGAAATGTCATCGTGGTCGGCCGCGAGAGCAAGTATTCGCTGTACGATCAGGATCTCGTCACCTTCGAGGAAGGTGCGGTGGCTTACGATCACCGCGATGCCGCGGGCTTCATCAAGCTCAATGCCTTGCGGCTGCGCACGCTCGGCCAGCGCAAGAAAAAGCTGGGGCTGTGAGCAGATTCTCAACGTCGTCCCGGCCAAGCCAACGGGTTCGGCCTTCGGCCGGCCCGATGACAGGCTCCGCGCGAGCCGGGGCCCATAGCCACCGATGTCCATGTTACGGCGCGCTGGAGCCGCCAACGCGCAGAAAATGGACGTCGGCGGCTATGGGTCCCCGCGTTCGCGGGGACGACGAGTAAAGAAATGGCCGGGATTGCTCCCGGCCATTTCATTTGGCGAATGCCTTGGCTTACCGCGGCGGCGCGATGCCCGGCGGCGGGGGCGGCAGCGATGCCGTTCCGCCGTTGAGCAACGGCGTGATGCGGCGGATGGTGACGCGTCGATTGATACGGCTTGGCCCGCTGGTCTGTTCTTTCAGATATTGCGAACCGTATCCTTGCGAGGTCAGGTTTTCCGCGGGCACGCCGAATTGCTGCGTCAGCAACGCGGCAGCGGATTCGGCGCGCCGATCCGACAGCGACAGATTGTCGACATCCGATCCCACCGCGTCGGTGTGGCCCTCGATCAGGAACACCTCGCGCGGGTTGCGCTGGATCGCCCGGTTGAGTCCGTCCGCGATCGATTGCAGCTTCGCTGCCTGATCCGACGGAATCTCCCACGACCCGGTCTCGAAGTTGATGCTGTTGAGATCGATGCTCGGCATCAACTGGCGTACCGACGGGCTGTAGCGGATTTCGTCGAGCGAATAACGCCGCTCGATCCGGTCCACCGGCGGCGCCTCCATGGTCTCGTAAATCAAATCCGGCGGCGCGTCCTCGGCGTCGACGATGTAACGGTCGTAGGGGATCCGCAGCACCGGCGGCGGCAGGTCGACATAGAAACCGCCGACCGCGCGAGGATCGCGGTAAGAGTTGTCGATGATGATGATTTCGCGGCCTCGTTCGTCGCGGCGAATCCGGCGCAGCAACTGGCCGTCGCGGCCGACCACGGTGATGATCTGCGTGCCGTCGGGGCGAATCACGATGGTGCGGGTTTCGCCGCCGACCACCTGAGTCTGGATGTCGCGCGCGCCGAAGCGGAAGCGATCCTCCTCGTTGTGTCGAATGAACGACTGACCGGAGGGATCGACCACGATGACCCGGCCGGGTTCGGTGAAGACCTTGCGGCCGCCTTGATCGCTTTCCTGCCGTGCGCCACGGAAATCTTCCATGTGGCGCGGCCCTGGTGCTGCCGCACCCGCAGCAATCGGCGCCAAAGGCTGGGCGGGCGCTGCCGGAATCGGCTGGGTGATCGTTGGCGCCGCGCGACGCGTCCCGATGAAGCCGGTTTGTCCGCCGGGTCCGCCCGGCGGCGGTTGGCCAGCGGCTCCGCCGATGGGCGCAGTTTGGGTCCTCGGAGCGCCAGGAGACGATTGTATGGCTCCCGGCAGCAGCGTCGGCGAAGGAGATGCTGTCGGGGTGGGCGTCGTCGCCGGAGCTGATTGCTTGGTCCCGGTGGGCGGTGTCGTCGTCGAAGGCGCAGGTTGCGGCGAGGCTGGGCCACCAGGCCCACGCTTCTGCTGAAGCTGTTCCCGGACCAGCGGTGAAGCGGACGGCGTCGCCGTTGGGCTGGGCGTCGCCGTTGGGCTCGGCGAAGTGGTGGGCCCCGATCCTTGCGGCAGCTGTTTTGTCCCTGTCGGTAACGGTGCCGGGGTCGGCTCGTTCTTCGGAAGCCTCTGCTCGAGCTTCTGCTGAAGCTGCGGCGTCGCCGTTGGGCTCGGCGAAGCGATGGGAGCCGCTTTCGGTGCCACAGGCGCCTGGACGTGCGGCGGCAGTGGCGGCGGCGGGACATGCGGTGGCGGCGGCGGCGGCGGCGTATGCGGGGGTGGT
>OCZT010002652.1_pt1 | contig 18390 bp, 39 predicted proteins | sample 1539031 | NCBI WGS metagenome assembly OCZT01 (sample SAMEA3539308, study PRJEB22396) | soil metagenome | biome: tundra; feature: field; material: soil | place: USA | collected 2010-05 | depth 0.15 m | reverse complement strand
GCGTCGCTGTAGAGGCTAGGCTCGATGGACATCGAGCCGAATCGTGTCGATGTTTCATCGACACTAGGTGCCCCAGCTTCTGTTACTGCCAGTAGAGGCAGTAACACACTGCTAGTACAGTGCACGGTGCACGGTACTACTAATGCTAGTTGCTAAGTGCTAACAGTGTGCGGCACATGCTGGGCCACACAGTGCCCCGTGCACGTACAGTGCCCGGTGCTAGTCGCGGCACACAGTGCCGCTCAGTATCCCACCCGTACAGCGCACACGCACGTACAGTACAGCGGTGCTCGGCCCCCAGGTGCAGTGCAGGTGCCCGCTGCGTTAGTGACAGTGCTGTCTGTTACAGTGCCACGTGCACGTACAGTGCTGTTGTTGTCAACGTTGTCTGATAGTGCCAGTGTCGCGGGCTGGGGCGGGCGGGAGTTAGTGCCGATGCTGGCAAGTTCTCGGAGTTTGTGCCGTTCGTGGCGGGAACTTTCGTGGCGAAACGCTGTGGGGCGGGCCCGTCGACTGCCAAAGTGAGCATTTTGCCTTGCGGGTGAAATTTTGCAACTCGCCTCGCGGGTAAGGTCGGGCACCCGCTAGGCGAAGTCAGCAGGAGCCGTCGTTGTCTGGTTCGAGATCCACACCGGACCTTGCGGATACAACGGAAACTGCCACGGAGCAGCCGGATATGACGGTTGCCACGGCGTTGTGTACGGCGGCAACGTCCCACCACGTCCGCACGTTGGGCACCTTCCGCACGTTGGGCACGGCACTGGAGTAGCTGGCAGGTTCGTCATGCTCTAAGCGTAGCACAGTTGCTAAAGGCGTCTAAAAGTCGGGCACCCGCTGGAACCGATGACATGTTTCATGCTGTCGGTGGCAACGTGATGTCAAGGGGCGGGCACATTCACAGCGCGGCCCCCACGGTGCTAGCCTGTGCCCGCCTATTGGTGGGCACACTTCCACGGCGTGGTACGATAGTTTGCAGCGGTGTGTAGCATTGGCAAGCTAGCTGGGTTCATATCCCGGAGGACACGGGTTCGATTCCCGGCACCGCGACCAACGACCTCCTGCGCCCAGAGTAATCGCCCAGACAGTGACCCACATGGCGGGTTGGCGCACCGGGCACAAAAAAAAAGACCCCGTCCAGCAGAAGCTGGACGGGGCGATCGGGGACCATTCCCGCGTGCAAGCGCGGGGCTATGCAGGACGCAGAGCCTGCTTGCTGGTGTTGCAACTTGCGGCACCCGCCGCGCGACTAGGGCATGTCGTTGCCCTCCTGCGAGTGAGCGTTAGGCTTAGGCCACTGGCCTAAGCAGGGATGCTGTCGGGGTTCTCGTGTACCGCGTAGCGGCAGACAGCGCCGAGAGACTGAGCAGCCTCATTGGCGACAGCAGCAGCCGCGTCTGCGGCCTCCTGAGTGTCGAAGCCAGCGAACGTGCTGCCCTCTGGTACGGTACGAACGACGAACGGGTACTCGTTGGCCTGACGCCAGGATGTGACGGCCATGTTAGCTTCCTCCTTGAATGTGACGAGCGATCCGCTCGCCGGGATTGCCGATTGTTTGATCAGGGTTTTGCAGGAGCCACTGCAGCCTGCCCCACGCCCAGTTGAACACCATCACTTCGTCGAAGGTGCTGGAGGCGTAGGCGGTGGCGAACTTGTGAGCATCCTTGTCCCACGCGCGGGAGCCGTAGCCATCGAGGTAGATCCGATTCGGATATGCCTTGTCGAGCCATTCGATGGCCTGTACATAGCGGTCATGGTAGATCATGACGACGCCAAGATCCACACGGCCTCGAAGATGATGACGAGTACCACGATAGGCACGGCCACCCACAGTGCGAGATTGATCACGAGATGTCCTTCTGTGATGGTGAAAAGCAATACCCTACCGAGCGTCGTAGCCGAGCGGTGTTCTTGGCCGGGGTACGGCAGCGTCTCCATTCCGCACCGGAGACAAGTGAGCCGATTGCGGGATACCGTTCGGCAAACACAGCAGCGCGAGGCTTCAGACGATCCCGACTAATCGCCCCGCAGGATTCAGCAAGGTGGTTATCCCCTACCTAGCTGCGCAGGCGGTGAACGACTAGAGAGCCGCGACGAGTTCGAGGGCGCGGTCAGCGAGAGTGTCGCCCTTCAAGACCGTCTTGATGAACTGATTCTCTGCGCGCGATCGATCACGATCCGCAGCATCGGTGCCACGGTACGTCGCATGATTGTCGGTGAAGTTTGCGACGGCCTGAGTGAAGCCCCACGCCGTGCCACGGATGCTCTGCTGGTCTGTCCTGTCTGTGTACAGATCCCAGATTGCTTCGCCCTTGTTGACCGCGATGGTCTGGGCGCGGCCAGCTTCGACTGGCACAGGGACCAGCTTGTTGATCAGGCTGCGCACCTGCTTGCTGGACAGCTTGACTGCCAGCAACTTGATGGCGTCGCTCTCGGCGAGGTCGGCCCGAGCCTGGGCGAACGTCATGATGTTGACAGCGTTGCGGCGAGCCTGCTCCTTTCCAGCAGTGTGCCTGATGCGCTGCGCACGCAGGCGTGGATCGGAGTTACCGTCGAGCGCGCGTGTCATATTGGCGCACTCAATGCGGTACGACGTGTCCTTGTACGTCATCGCGTACGTGCCGTCATGGCTGCTGTACGCGGCCACGCGGGACGTGAAGTGGCTGCCATCGGGGAAGAGCCTGTCCAGATCGGGCAGTGCGATGGTCGCGACAGCGATGCGACCCCTCTTGAGAAGCACCATGCTCTCGACGACCTTCTGGCCCTCGAAGCCGAGCGCACGGAAGTGGTCAGCGTAGTTGTCACGCTCGTAGTCCTCGCCGTGGATACCGACAACGTCACGAGTGTCAGCGCGCACGATGGCTTTCCAGCCCTCAACGCCCTCGTACTTGCCTGTCAGTTCGTTGAAGAGGAACAACGTACCGTCGTCAACGGTGAAGCCGACGCCACTCTCGCGAATGGCGTCCTCGATGGTCAGGAGGCCGGGCCATACGACGCCAAGCCGGTGCCATGCTGGCGTGTTTGCATACACGCCGCTCACGAACTCATGTGCCACGATTGTTCTCCCGCGTCAGTTCTAGCGACGCCCTAACCGCCCTGAAAGGCGGACCCCGCCCCACGGGGCGGACGCACGAGTGCTAGATGTCGAGCAGGTCGTCTATGTCGTCGATGGTAGCGCGTTCGCGCGCGAGCCTTCTGAGCGCACTGTCAGACGGACCAATTTCCATCGGCGTTCGCCTAGTGCGGCCCTCGCGCACTGCGCGACGACTACGCTTGTTTTCGGTGTATATCCTGTGCTGCTCACGGCAGCATGCAAGCCTACACCCTGCTGCGTACCCTGTCTCGCTACCGTGTCGATCGTCACTGGAGGTCAAGCCCCACGGCATTGCCCTCTTGAGATGGTCTGCGTTCACAGTGGCAGAACCACAACGCGGACAGTGTCTAGGGTCTACGAATTTCCAGATGGTGGGATTCGACGGGGAGCAAGTCGGGCACATGCTCCACGAGTACCGATTCTGATCTGATCCCATTGGTTGATCCTCGCTACGGATGATGGCTGACACCTGTCAGTCGAAGAGGCTGAGAATGTCCTCGCCGTAGTCATCGGCGAAGAATGCCAAGTACCATGCCACGACTGTGTCGAGCAATGCCGCGCTCGTACGGCACTGCCCAGCAGCGGCTATCTCATGGTTGCGCCGTACAACTTCATCATCTCTAGCAAGGCGAGTGTCACGTCCAGCGCAACGTGAGCAGAAAGCGGTGGGATGATGGTCGCAGGGGTCGTCAGGTCGATTAGCGAAGGGAGAACTGATCACAACAGATCCTCATCGCCGATCAGCTTGTCACGGCGAATCCAATCGTCATCCGGCCCAGTGAAGCCACGGCAGATTGCTGTGGTGTTCGTGTACCACGCAATGAACTTCAGGTCTGCAGGCGACTTGTGGAACACGTAGGGCACACCACAATTCTCGCAGCCTGTACCGTCACGCTGTTCAGCATCGATCTCTTCGATGGTGAACGGATCAACGACACAGCCGTATGCAACGGGATGCGTGGCGTCGTAGTCACGCTGCCACAGTTCGTCCGCAGTGAAGAACGTCGCCACTCCAAGCGGCTGCAGATCGGCCAGCGCGCACTTGTCGAGCCTTGCGTCATTGAACTTGCGAAACTCGAAGTCGATCGCTGCGACCGAGAGGGTTGTCATGGTAATGCTCCAGAGGATAGTGCTGATCTCATCAGGCACCGCATAACGGTGCGACGCGCTTTCGAGCGCGTTTCGATCTAGGGTGTCACGAGTTGAGCGTGGCGCTTGATGTCCATCAAGTACGTGTCGCCAAGATCTGAGCCACCATGCGTGTACGGGCTGCTCACGTCGCAGAACACACGCGCGAATTCGTTCTTGGCTTCCGCTGCTGGCGACTGGTAGTGCTTGAGCACCTTCCACGTCCAGCCGCTATCGTTCTTCCATGTCTCGTACGGATCGCTCACGGGCCGCGTCTTGCCCTTGAGGTTCTTGGTCCCGAGTGGTGGCGCTCCGTCAAGTAGCGTCGCAAACGCGAGGTCGTCGAAGGTCATGTCTACTCTCCTGTATTGTTGATACGAAATTGTAGGCTAAAAAAATAGTATTATCGCGAACCCTTACGCATGTTGCACTTCAGATGCGCCAGTTGTACGTTGCTAGGTTCGTGCGTTCCGCCTCGTGCCAGCGGAATGACGTGATCAAGCGAAGCCTGAGCACGGCTGCATGGCAACTTGCATATCTGGCAGTGCCAATGATCACGAGAATAGATTGCGAGCCGATCGACTGGAGCCACGAATGCCCCACGCTCGCGCGCACGACGGCGATCGCGATGATCGCGCACCTTCTCTGGATTACGACGTTTCCAGTCCTGCATGTATGTGGGATTGGCTATGCGCCAAACTAGCTGCGCATGACTGCGATTACGTACTCGCGTTCGATTACGTAGACGTTCACATGTAACTCTAGTGGGTGTACGCGCATAAACGCGTCGAGCCTCTTTCTCTTTTGGCGTGCGAGGGTGTGCGCGTCGGTATGCGCGACGACCCTCTATATCCTTACATGGCATACTATTATTATAACAAATCTACGAAAGACCCGGCAGAGCCTAGCGTACATGCTCTCTGTGCCATTAGATTGCTGAAGAGATGTGCTAAGGATGCCGGGGCAATCACACGGTGAAACGCGGGCTGTTCAGTCCTCCGATTAGGAGGTCGCTGTCATACCCGCGCTGGGCGAAGCCATCCGTCCGCCCGTGCAATGTGAAGAGCGTAGAGAGGTTGCACGGGCCGTGGGACGTAATGGCCGAGGGGCGAAGATCATGCGGCGTGTACTTTGCCGAACGCACTATTCGCGCTCATGACCTTCTAAACCGATGCTATCGTCAGGGAGGACTTATAGTATGACAGCGGGTTCGACGCGTTGAGCGTCTACTGCGGCTGAGAGGGACTAGCCTATGGTGGAAAGCAAGTCGGCCTAGTGGCCCGTAATTCACTTGACAGCACTGCTGTACTCCGAATTCGGAACGGGCCAAGAGGCCGGTGAGCGCGACTGGCGCTCACAGGCGAAACTGCTACCGGCAGTTGATACGGAGGACCGTACTCACTGCATCCAGTATGTCGAGATTGAAGCGAAACTCTGCAGCATCATCAGAAACAGCTTTGCTATCTCCGTCACTGATGTTTATGGCGTTGAATCTCCGATAGAGACTGGTCACGCGCTCATCGAGAATGCCGAGAGCCTCTGCCGTCTTGTTGGCAGCTTCGGTGTAGGTAAGAGCCTTCACTCTTGTCTCCTGTATTGGCCTAGCAACGGCCTGTAGTGCGTAGCAGGTTGCGTCACTCTTTCGAGTAGTCTACACTGCAACGGTGTAACTGAATCACCTAGATTTTACGCACTAGAGGCCGGTGAGAGATTACCCGTGTCAGCCCACTAGGAGCGTCAACGATGCTCTCACTCGGTCCAATGAAACGGCATTTTGTCTCTGCGGAAGTTCAACTCGCAGAAGCTGCACTGTCCTCACACGTAATGGTGAGGCGGCGGTGCAGCCGCCAGAGAATTTCGATGGTCTGAACTTTCATCAGCACCGCGCACACAGTCTATATCAGCTTGCGCGTATCGTGAGGACTTTGACTGTCACGTCAGCCGCATCGTTGCGGTCGATCCCCTGGCAGGGCATCGCGGGCAATGCCATTCCCGCTACTTCTTCGCCTTTCCCGTGCCCTTGCCTCCCCGCGCGTTCAGCGGTCTTGGCTCAGGTGGTGGGGCTTGATCCCCTGCGTACGCTCTCGCGTTCGAGGCCAAGCCGTTCCAATCTGGCTCCCGGTCTTCCTGTGACGGTTGATCCGGTTCCGGGGGCTTCTCTCGCCTCCGATGTACCTATGATACCCGGCTGTACCCGGCCTAAACGCCTGAAACCATTAGACATCACAGATACACACGGCAGTGTATATGGGCACTGGCAGGAAGGGAGATCGGGTACACGGTGGTAGACTTCGGCTCATGGATGAGAACCGTGCCCGGAGGATAATCAGTGAGCGCACCCAGACTGCCGTGGAAGCAGTCCAGTAACCCGCGCGTGGAGGCGCAGCTTGACGACTTCGACGACGTAATGGACATGGTGCTGCAGCGTTGGCGCGCCGCGGACATTGCCAAGGTCGATCTTGCGTGGGAGAAAATCGTGCCGCTGCTCCCCGATGAGCGCGCCGATGTGTGGCTCGACAACCTGCAGCGATGCGTGCGCACTGGCGCAAACTGGTCACCGGCTTTCCCGGTAGTAGAGCGGCCCGCTGCAAGTGTTGCTACAAACGGCTCATGGCCTAAGATCGAGGACGGCACGACATTCAGGGTCATCAGCGACACACGCTGGAACCTAGATACAGGCGAGGTTGTAAAGACGACGTACCGACCTGTAACACCAGCCCGCGCGCGGCGCGAGCAGAGATTCGCTGATGTGAAGCGGCTCATGTCTAGCGGCGTTCGACAGAAGGATATCGCCGTGCAACTCGGCATCTCGCAGGCGACAGTGAGCCACTGGCTCAGGTGCGGAATCAATCCGCCCCGAATTGAGGGAGGCATATGACCGCTGCGACAATACCACGGAGCGAACGTAGACGGCTTGCCGCAGTTGAGGATGGTGCAACCCCTGCTGATGCGCTGAAACAAGTGATCACGCACTCTCTGCTCGACACGCTCAACAAGTTTGAGCAACTACCATTCAGCACATCACCAGAAGAGCGCGCGACGCGTGATGAGTGGATCATCAAGAACGACATTGCGCTGTGGCATCTTTCACCCGAACCCGAAGAGGATGACTAATGAGCATCCCTCGCTTTCACCCACGCGTTCCACAGTTGCAGCAGCGCAAGCACGGTGGCCGCAAGCACACGCCACTGAAGGTGCAGATGTTTGAGCTAATGATGTTTCGCCCTCGCTACTGTTGCCAGGGCCAACTGACACACAAGGAGAACAAGAATGAGCACCGCAACGCATGAGACTATTCAACGGCTCGTGCCAATATCTGAAGACGGCTATACGCTACGCCTGTCTTCCTATGAAGCAGAAACGCTTGCTGCAGTCTGCGGCCGTATTGGCGGTGCTAACAACCGCCGTCACGTCTTCAGTGATGATCCCAATAGTATTCTCGAACAGTTGCAAGAGGCTGGTGTCCACTGGGACTACAGAGGCCCTGTCAGCGACTTGATGGACGGTCGCATCCGGTTCGACGACGAGTGAGTGGCACTCTCGACGCCATCATGCGCCGGAACAATCACGCTGCCGTAGTACGACAGAAGGTATGGTCAATCCATAACGAAGCTATGGACTTGTACATGCATTGCGAAGTCGTATGGGTCAAAGCCGCACTACGCATCATAGAACTGTGCGATCAGATTCTCGCGGACGACGAATCGTGAAGCAAGAGCCAAAGCACCGCGCGCTAGTGATCAACGCCACACCACGCACCGATCAACCTGACCGCTGGCACGTTGTCTGCGGAGATTGCGCGCACGAGTGGAGAGTGACCAACGCCTACGATCATGGTCAGTTCGTAGACCATGCAACAGCCGAGGCATTCGCTGACAAGCACCGGCTCATCAACCGATTCATCAACACGAGGGCAAGCACATGAAAGTTCTCAGCGATCCGATTGTCTACTACGAGATCAAGTTGCCATTTCGCAACAATGTACGAGAGCCTATGCCTAAGCCCGTGATGGTACTGCTCAGAGCAGACAGTGATGATGCCTGTAGCATCGAACTGACAGAGGGTCAGCTTATAGCACTCATTAGAGATGCCACTGTAACGCTCGATAGAATGCGCCAGTGTCGCAACGCGACGGTTCCGACATGAGGGTCGATGGTCACGCGCCCGGCGCACTCGATGAGAGCACAGTGCATGTTACGCTGTCACGTCGTAACCTGCTGTCATTGCTAGCCAAACTCGATGGTCATCCCGCGGGATCATCGTGTACTCTCATACGGTACTCCACCCCGGATAAATGGTCAGCACTCATCGTGCAGGCCGAAGAGGACGCCGTACACTACGCTGATCGTACTCCCGGCCCAATGCACCCTGATACGGAGGCACAACTGTGAAGCCGATGAACATGCCCGCGCGACGCCTTCGCCGCCAACTTCGCTCTGTGATGCCAAAGAACGCTAAGGTCGAGCCTGATGATGGTGTCCAGTGCCCCATTGAACTTGAGATTGCTCGTGCAGTGCGCACGAAGATTCGGCGACTGGCGAAGAAGACGCGGTGATCGACGCCGACTTCAACGTTCCTGCGTGGGCACTGACAATCGCAGACGATGCACTCGCGATCGTACCGAACGTCGAGCTAGGCTGGCTACGTACTAAGTACAGTCGATCGTGTGGCTGGGCTGGTATCGCCGTTCACGATGGTCATCCGATGATATCGATCTCGGCGGGGAGTAACCGCCGCGACGCTACGTGGGTACTCCTACATGAGTGCGCGCACGTACTGACCGGCGAAGGTCACTCAGTGAGGTTCTGGAAGCTGCTCCACAGCATGGCCCCAGCGTACGGCATCCCGATCGAGTACAGCGTGTGGAGAAACGCGTCCTACGCTGGCAGTCTGCGTGCCACCGAAGAATTGGGGCACCCACGGCTGGCCGCGCGCATGCGGGTCGTGCGAGAGAGGGACGAGTTCAAGGACGCCGAAGACGCTACCCTCTTCAGGCAGGACATGCGCGGGATCAGGATTGCGGTCCCAATTTTGAGAGGTACTTTATCGCCTGTACAGTCCGCCCAGGAGCCACGGGAGGCCAGGGGTACGCACAATCCACCGCCCACGACAATATCAGAAACTGAGATCCTACTCAGGGACGCTACGGAGGTTGTACGATGACATTTCTTGGAGACTTCTACCACCAGACAGAGAACTTTCCTATCCTCGATCCGCTGCGCCCTGGCGTAGCGTACGAGCGTGCGCTAGCTTGTGCTACAGCACACGGTGACAAGCATGCTGGGACGGCCTTTGGCACCGTCACGCGTTCGTTCAACGACGCTGGCGAGATCATCGGATGGAACGTCCGCTCCCGCCACTACGTGGGCGACATTGGCATCGGCCACCCTGATAAGCCCAACGATCGAGAGCACAGTGGCGGTCGCTAGCAACTCGAAAGAGTTGCGAACTGCGACTGAGCCTACGCTAGCACGCGTGCGGCTAGAGTGCGAGGGCTGCGGGCACATTAGTGGCTGGCTAGAGAATCCGCGGGTCGGAGCGCAGTACGTGATGTGCGCCTACTGTGAATGGCCGATCGTAGCGGCGTTGACAGTGGCTCAGATGGACAAGGCTCTGCGCGCTAGCGTGACGCTACTTGGGCAACGTGTTCCGCAGGGATTCACTCAACCCGATAAAGTCGACTAGCTCGCGTTCGTCATAGTCAGGCTCCCACACTGGGATATCTGCCTTGAGCGCCCTGCGCACCATGTCTGCCGTACCAGTACCGCCAGCGAATGCGATAACAAGATTGACGGGACCGTTCTCTAGCATCTCCTGATTCCTGATGACGCCAGCAGCCTTACCGTATGTGCGCCAGTCTGCATGGTGTGTCTCGCTTACAAGATCGCCTCGATCTACTGCTGCAAACCGTGCCACCGTATCAGCACCTCTTGCACCACCTTCACGAACGATAGTACCGGGCGGGAGTTGGCTGATGACATGCAGTATCAGATCACGTTCTTGTAGATTGCGCTCAGTCAGATCGTTGACATTGCCACCGTAGTCACGTCCGCCAGTTATAAGCACTCTCATGAGATATAATCTCCTTCTTCGTGTGACTTGATAGCGTGGCAATTTGCACAGAGTAGCTGAATGTTTCTATCACCAATCAATACAGAGCGCCACGTCTACGATAACGACGGCTAAATCCTGAGGGCAAGGCAGAGGGCCAGAATGCGAAGGTCGTCTGTCCGTTGTAAACCTTTAGTGGGGCGGGCAAATCAGCCACCCGCAGACGATCACTCTCATACCGGGTAAGGCTGACCCACGAGGTCTGCCGTCGCCTTGTTGTCGGGCAGGCCGAACGCGGCAAGATCGTTCATCGGCGTGCCAACCTTGTTGTACTCGATGAGCAGCTTGCGACCGCTGATCGTCTCTGCAGTCTGCCACACGTAGCGAACGTCTGCCAGTACTGCTTCACTGAGCAGCCACCAGTAGCGCCTGCCATCAGACATGAACGCTGCTGAAACGCTGTGTCCCTGATACATTACGTCGTGAAAGAAAATCCAGTTCATGTCATCCTCCTGGGGTGGCGGTGGCGGCGGCGGTGGTGCCGGTGTAGGTGGTACGGGTAGTGGTGATGGCGGGGCAGGCGTGGGTGGGTCAACGACTACGGTCCATCCACCGGGGAAGCCAACGACTGCAGCGTTGATGTACGCCTGCGATTGACTTGCCGGAATGACGCCGCCCCACGCAGGATTCATGATCGTTGCCGGGGCAGGCGTGGCGTTGACAATGTGGGAAGCCAGTCCACACGCTGCAAACCCGTTGACAAGTCCCTGCAAGGTGCAACCGCCGCCAGTGTTGCCTTCGTCCCACTCGATGGCCCTGTCTGAAGGAATGGCCCTGCCGTAGTGCTCTGCGATGGACTTGACTACGGCGACGCCGCAGTCGAAGTTACGGTAGAGCGTAGCGAGGCTCATCTGATTGACGGGCACAGGATTACCAGGGGGACAGAACTCTACGAAGTGCAAGTGCCCACCAGTGCGATTCGGATGTCCGCCTGCGTCGCTGTAGATCAGCAGTACGTCCAACGACACTAGGAGTTCCGCATGTACGGAATGAGCAAGCCTGACAGATCGAACGGTTCTAGGCCACAAGCATAGACCGTACCACCGCGCGCGAGGCGCGATGCAGTACTGAGGCCGGTGTGCTCTGACAATCTTGATGGCTGAATGGCGTCCCACGGAGCGCCGTAGTGCAAGTCATCGTAGTTGTCGAACGGCGGATCGTCGCATAGATCGTCACGCATATCTACGGCTTCCCAGACACCGTCGTACAATCGACCTTCTCCGATCGTGTCGTAGCTCATACCCATTCTCCAACGGCTTCGATCAGACCAGCGAACGGCTGATAAGGAACGTCAAACAGGTCGAAGATCATCGCATTGATGGAATCAATGTTGAACCGCAAGGGAATGTAGGACGGTCCTGCTGCACCAGTGTATTCCGAGGATCGTACAGGTTGCGCGGCATCCCACAGGGTGCCAGCAGGGAAGACGGTGCTAGAGACACTGTCATCCCACAGACGGTCGCACATGTCGGCCGCATGTTCGGATTCATGGTCTACGTCGTACCATCTGTCATAGTATTCCGTGTCGTACTTTTCGCGACCGTATGGATCTCTGGTCATCATCTAACGCACCTCGTCTACAAGTCTTGATGGAGCACGGTATCCTGCAGCATATCGTTGCCGTGCGAACAACGCTCGATAAGCGGGGTCACGACTTGGTGTATTCTTCTGCATGGTCAATCGCATCGCATGATACGTGCCACCATCCGATCTCGGTGGATTCTCCAGATAGGAGAGCACCGCCTCAGTCAAGTTGAAGTTCTCGATAATACCGACTGCATTATTGCAGCGACGACACAATCTGCCGCGCAGCAAGTCTGTCTCATGGTCGTGATCCCAGTCTGTGGCCTCACGATCGTGACAGATGTCGCAGAGGCTACCTGACTTCATCGACCAATCCAAATTCGAGACACTCTTTAGAATCCAACCACCAATCTGTTCTTTTCCAGCAGCGATCGATCTTGCCACGACGTTCCTTGACCACTGTCTCACGATTCTCTAGCTTGCGATCACCGCGAGCGATCAGAGCATCGGCACAATTCTCGGCGAAGATGTCGAGCACGCGAGACTGAATCTTGCGCACGAACTTGACTTCGTCTTCGACTTCGCCGATCTTGCCACCGGCACCGAAGCTAACCTCATGGATCAGCAGGTAGCTCTCGCGCCCGAGGACGCGGGTGTCACCGGCCTGCAACAGAATACCGGCCATGCTTGCCGCCATTCCGAATGCAACGGTGGTCAGATGATGGCCCTGAGACTTGACGTAGCTCAGAAAGTCCCAAAGGTGCATACCGTCGATGACACTACCGCCAGGACTATCGAAGATCACTGTGATGGGAGGCTTCTCCGCAAGGCTCTCGCTGCGACGCACCCACTCGGTCAGCATGTTCACGCACTCACGCACTGACGATGGACCGACTTGCTGCGTGAAACTGTACACGAAGTTGTACCGATCATCGGCTAGCAACTGTGCCTCGTGGCGATCTTCACGAACTGCGATAAGGTGCGAGACGCTGGCCTGATCGGCCGCTGTCTGAATAGCAGAGCCTAGCAGCTTCATCTCGGAAAGGTGCTTGGCTGCGTCGCGCGCATCGCCGTCCTGCAGGCTCTTCACTTGCGCCTGCACTTGCGCCGTCTCGGCCTCTGTCTTCACTGTCTCGGCCTGAAGACGCTTACGGCCCTCTGGTGTATTCCAGTAGCCGGGCGCTGTACCTGTCGGGTCTGTCACCTTACTTGCAGCCATTCGCGCCCCTCCCATTCCCATCACATAAAGTAATCATACACCCTTGTACCCTACATTCGTGATGATCAGAATCACAATGCTATACTGAAGGTATGTCTGATACATCGCTACTGCAGGCTCTATCTCTTGCTCACAATCCGTGGCATGCTCAGATGGTACTAACGACTGCTTCCGCAATCACGGCATCGACATGGACACAAGTACCGTTTGACACGATCCTCTATGATCCTGCAACGATGTGTACGGTAGGAGCAGCGGCCAAGATTACTGTACCAGTGCAAGGACTTTACAGCATCAAGGCTAGTGCTGGCACGGCTGCCAGTGTTGCTGATGGCACTCTGATGATGGTAGACATTGCCCACAATGCTGCCGTTGGTGGTGGCCCTGGTGAGTACCGTTTGTTCGAGGGAGCAACTGGAGCCGCTGTTCCGATGGTCGGCGGTGGTGCCATCGATGTTAGTGCCGCTGCGGGCGACTACTTCGCAGTAGGTGTATGGCTAGGCGCTGCAGCAGCATCGCTAGCTGGAAGTTCAAGTGCCACAATCTACGTCTGCACCCTGTCAGTTACATTCTCGTGTCCAACCTAGCAGTAACCCTGGCTCATGACCAAGTAGTAACTCACCGTTACGTCGCTCACTATCCTGAGCACGAGCCGCGCGACCGTGATCCACACTACGTGGACTTTCAGGCGTTCAGGCGTCGCACGCAGAAGACTGCACGGTGCTCCTACGGCGCTGCACTCGGTGACTTCGACGACTGTCATGGTGGCCTGGAACTTCACCACTCTCACATCGAGTTCGCGATCATGAATGGCGTTGACCTGAAGCACCTTGAGCACATCTACCCCGGCATCAGCAATCGCGATCAGATAGGTGCATGGGTGGAGAGTGCCGAGAATCTCATGTGGCTCTGCGAACGGCATCATCGCGACGTAGGTGCGGGCGTCCACTCGCTCTCCGCAAGTGACTACGAAGGATCACGATTCACCGATTCCATCTTCGGTAAGATCGTTGCAACTGACGCGGCTGCGCTATCCGTTCCCGTTGCTGACACCCCGGCCTAGACGCACGAACTGCCATCGCAGTTCGGCTAGCGTGGTACAATAGTCGCATGGTACTTGAAACTGTCTTCCTCGTCGCATCGGTAGTATTGTTCGCTGGCGCAGCGTTCAGGGCGCGCGGACCCGGCTTCGGTTGGCTGGTTCCTGCTGGCCTTACATTCCTCGCAGCGGCATCCCTTGTCGCTGTTCAAACTGTCTTTCCTGGGGTGCACTAAATGGCAAACGCAGTCACATCCGTCTTCGCAAACATCCGTAGCAATCTATCGAAGTTCGAGGGCGTGCTCGTCTCGCTCATCGGCCTGCAGGCTATCGTCGGCTCTCTTGTGGAGGGCGTTCCGCAGGTTGCGCGGTACGTCGATGGTGCATTCGCTGCTGTTGTAGTCGTGTCCGCACTGATCAAGAACTTTCTCGCGAACACTAGCGGTGGAACTCCGCCACTCGCTGCTGCACGCAAGCGTAAGTAAGTAAGTGCGCGAAGCAGGCAAGCTAGGAAAGCTGCCAGCAGTGCGGCCACATGGTCTGGACGATCTTGCGTACTACACACGTGGACATCTAGCACCGCCACCGCCCGCTGTGCCCGTGCCCGGCGTCAAGTTGTGGGGCGTTATGGCCAATGACAGGCTGGGAGATTGTACCGTTGCCGGAGTTGGGCACCTTATACTAGCAGCCAACGCTACTAGCATGACGTGCGACGCTATCCCCAATGACGACGACATTGTGAAACAGTACTTTACGATCACTGGCGGACAGGACAGCGGTGCAGTCGAAGTCGATGTGCTCCGTGCATGGTACACGAAAGGACTGTTTGGCAACAACAAGATTGCAGGGTTCGCCCCGGTGAAGACTAGCAACTTGCTTGATGTGCATTCTGCCGTCTCGATGTTCGGGGCAGCATATATCGGTGTAGCCTTGCCGGGGTCGGCGCAACAGCAGTTCGCCTCTGGAAAGCCTTGGGCTATAACGCCACAAGACAAGATCGAGGGCGGACACTGCGTCCTCATAGTTGGCTACGATTCGCAGTACTGTTACGCCGTCACCTGGGGAGCCATCCAGGCAATTACGTACCCCTGGCTATCACGCTACATGGATGAATGCTGGGCAATAATAAGCCAAGAGTTTGTAGAGACGCATTCAGTGCTTGATATCGATGCTCTCCGAAGTGATCTTGACCTATTACAATCATGAGCCACATGAGGCCACAGGCTGGTGACCAGTGTGAATATGACGACGGCCATAGTGGCAGATGTCGTCCAATCGGGTATCGCCAACATAAACGAGCATATAGCGCAAGGTACGGCCTATCTCCATTAGGTAAGGCAGCCCGCTACAGATATGAACGAACATCATCGGGCAGGACAAGTCATATCAAGTATATTACAACTACTGGCCGCATAAATAGTTGTCGCCTGTCAGCCCAACGACGCGCGCGAAAATTAGGCGCCGAAGGCACTGCGACAGTTGCCCAGATAGCTGCACGATGGGCTATGTGGGGCGGCCAGTGCTGGATGTGCGATGATATCGCTACGGCAACGGACCATGTCAAGCCACTTGCACTCGGTGGTGCAAACTGGCCAAGCAATCAGCGTCCCATCTGTACTTCACATAACTCAATCAAGGGAGCTACGCTATATAGCCCCATCGCAATCATGCATCTAGGAATGAATCCTCTAACACTAACAGTCCAATAACTCTCGCTATGTGCGAGCTAATGGTAAGCTGATATCATGGGCGCAGGACAAAAAGACCAACGCGGTAACACTCGTGTCGGCGCGACGCGCGGACGTGGTGTGAAGAATCAGAGACAACTGGCATGGCGTAAAGATCCGTTGATCCGCGAGCGCATGGAGCTTGTGCACAAGATGTGGGTCGAAGGTGCAAGCCAGGACGCGATGCTGACCGCCGTCAACAAGTGGGCATCGAAGGCGCTCCCATCGCACCCCATGTTCACACGCAGCACTATCGTCACTGACAAGAAGAACCTGCTCGCTCTTGTCGATGAAGACGGCGGTGAACTGCGCGCCGAGCACCTTGAATCACTGAAGCACCTGAAGAGCAGGGCGTACAAGGAACTTGACACTCTGGGCCTGGACGACATGGCAAAGCCGGGACTGCTGAACGTAATCCGTGCATCAGAAGAGACTGGCGCTAAGATCGATGGTAGTCTCGTGCACAGGACAGAAAGCAAGGTCATGATGACAACCGACGTGCAGGCGCGCATTCTGGTGCAGGTACTTGTGAAGCACCTTGGCAGCGAGGACATAGCTTTCAAGGTGCTAGACGAGGTGCAGGATGCCATCGCAGCAGCAAGCGAGTAACACCGGGAACATTCTCGCGCTCGCGCGGAATCAGATTAAGGCGAAGAGGTCACCGGCCGACTTCGCCGAGATCGCGAGCAACGGCAAGTACAAGCGGCCGTGGCACGTCAACATGCTCAACGATGCACTGATGGACGTGTACAACGGCAATACTCTACGGCTCATTATCACGATGCCACCGAGGCACTCAAAGAGCGAAACAGTAAGCAAGCACACTACGGCGTGGTGGCTAGGCATGCGGCCCGATGATCGCGTGATGCTAACGTCGTACGAGCACGACCTCGCCGCTAGCTGGGGAGGCAAGGCTCGTAACCTGCTCATAGAGCACGGCGGACTGTTCGGCCAGGAAGGCATCGAGATCCGCGACGACAGCAAGGCGAGCAACCGATGGGACATTGTGGGACACGATGGTGGCATGGTCACGATGGGTGTCGGTGGTGCACTGACAGGTAAGGGAGCAAACCTGCTGGTCATCGATGACTACCTGCGTAACTCTGAAGATGCACGATCGAAGCTGATCCGCGACAAGCAGTGGGACTGGTGGACGGGCACGGTACGTGAGCGACTTGAGCCATCAGATGACGGGCGCAAGCCTGGAGTAATCATCCTGGCAACTCGCTGGCACGAGGACGACCTGATCGGACATCTTCTCGAACAGGATGCCGAGGATGGTGTCGGCACTTGGAAGATTCTCGCACTACCAGCTATCGCAACGTACGACGAAGAGTACAGGAAAGAGGGTGAAGCTCTGTGGCCTGCTAGGTTCCCGCTAGAAGAACTAGAGGCTATCAGGCGAGACATCGGCACATACTGGTTCAGCGCTGAGTATCAGTGCACCCCATCTCCAGAAGATGGTCTTCACTTCAAGCGCAGCGGCGTCCGCTACTGGCGCAAGCATCCCGATGGTTACATGCTTCTACAGGCGAATGGCACTGAAGTCTTTATGAAGGACAGTCGTTGCTGGAAATTTATCACGGTAGACCTTGCTGCTAGCGAGAAAGAAACCGCTGACTATACGGTCATTGCATGCTGGGCAGTCACGCCGAACACCGAGATGATCCTCGTAGACCTCGTGCGTGAGCGGCTTCCAGGGCCAGATAAGATTCCAGCTATCAAGAAGATGCTAGCAAAGAATGGGGCACAGTACGTGGCAATCGAGAAGACTGGATTTCAGCTTGACTTCGTAAAGAATGCGCGTGCTGCTGGACTGCCGTGCCTAGAACTTGTGGCGAAGGGCGACAAAGTGGAGCGTGCTATCGAGAGCACGATCAAGTGGGAATCTGGCATGATCTTCATTCCGCAAAATGCCTCATGGACGAGTGCATACGAAGAAGAGCTATACACGTTCAATGCTGGTCGGCACGATGACCAAGTCGATGTGACGGCCTATGCGGCGATTGAAGTAGGGAAGCGTGGTTTCGCCAGTAATTATGCTTACGGCCTCATTGAATGTAGTCGTTGCAAGAAACTCTATACTTGTACTAAGAGAACAGGACTTGATCGACCGTGCCCACAGTGTGGCATGGTACAAGAGAGTGCATCAGAAGACAGTTTTGAGGTACCAGCAGAATGAGAGTGCCATGCAAGAAACATCCAGGCGAACAATATCGTAACGGTCGCTGTAGGCCATGTGCCCAACAGCGTGCGCGTGATTGGCAACGAGAAAATAATGAATGGCACAACGGCATAACTCGCCGCTCATATTTCCGCTGCACATATGGTCTAGAGGCCGAAGAAATACAAGCAAAGATGCTAGAACAAAAAGTGTGTCCTATATGTTTAGAGGAACGGCCCCTTGTTGTAGACCACGATCATAATCAGAACGAACCAGGGTGGCGCGGTTTTATCTGTCGCGAATGCAATCTTGGTCTTGGTCATTTCCGTGATGATCCCGACAATCTGATTCGGGCCGCAGCGTACCTAGTACAATGACAGTATGAGT
>OCZT010002651.1_pt1 | contig 18391 bp, 12 predicted proteins | sample 1539031 | NCBI WGS metagenome assembly OCZT01 (sample SAMEA3539308, study PRJEB22396) | soil metagenome | biome: tundra; feature: field; material: soil | place: USA | collected 2010-05 | depth 0.15 m | reverse complement strand
CCAGCCGGACATGATGGGCCAGCACCGCAGTGACCGCCACGGCGACGATCGCGGGGAGGGCAACCGTGACGCCGGCCACGATGCGCGCAGCCAGTACTCTGCCCGCAGTGAGCGGGGTGACTTCCAGGGCGCGCAGCCAGCCGCTTTCCCGGTCCCGGGCGAGCCGGGGTGCCGTGGCCGACAACGCACCCCACATGGCCCCGAACGTCGCCATCGCAACCATGATCTCCACCTGGGCGGGCAGCTGACCCACGGTCGTCCCGCGGCCGGTGAAGATGCCAGCGAAAAGCAGATAGAAGCCAACCGGCGCGGCGATAGCCAAGACGACGTAGCGCAGATCGCGCAAGCTCCGCCCGAGCTCCAGCCGTAAGAAGCCAGTCACCGCCCGGCCCGCCTGCCCGATCTATGCTCGCGAGCCGCGATGGCAGCTGAGGCGGCCTCGGCGGCCTGCCCGGCAACCACGGACCTGACCTCCTCCACGAACCCGCCGAGCAGCCGCAGCTCCTCGGGCGAGTAGCTGCGCAAAAGCCGGTCGGTGCCCTGCATCAGTCCGCTGAACGCCTCCCGCCCCCGCTGGCGCCCCAGCTCGGTTACTTCCACCAGCACCCGCCTGCGGTCCTTGGCGTCGCTGAGCCGGCGCAAGTTTCGCGACCGTTCCGCCCGGTCGATCACGCTGGTGACCGCCGACGTGCTCAAGCCGGCCTGCTCGGCCAGCGCGCCCGCGGACAACGGCCCGCCCCGGGCCACGATCTCCAGGCAGCGCAGATCGGTCCGGTGCAGCCTGAACCTGGCCGCCACCGCCGCATCAAGGGCATCCAGATCCGATCCCAGGGCACGCAACGACAAGCCGACCTGCCGACGCAGCCTAGCCATTTCAGAGTCGTCACGATCATCGGACATTCCCATCATCGTATCAAAGGCGCAGCAGCCGCGGTGCAGGCATCCACATCCGAGCGCTAGCGCCAGCAACCAACGCGACGGCTGCCCTCGAACTTGCCCGCCTGGCTGGCTAACCATGGGTGACTCGCCGACACGGACCGAACACCGGTGCATCCTCCGCGCCCAGCGTCCGCAGAGCGACCGAACGCCGCTCTCGGGGCCGGTTTGGCCTGGTCCCGCATGAGGAACGCATGTCGGCGGGAACATTCGCTTAGCGAATGTCAACGGCTGGCCCCCTTTCCCATCCCACATTGCCCGCCTTCGAAGCAGGAACGGCGCCAAGATCGCTCGTTCGGGTGTTTGCTCGTTGTTTGCTCGGATGCCGCGGTACGGCCCGGCACTGCCCGGCATGAGGCGGCAGCCGAACCGGCGGAGTCGCGGGCAGTACGGCACTAACCGGCAACGAGAGCACCGATCTGGCACCAGAGCAGCGGACTCTTAATCCGCGGGTTCGGGGTTCAAGTCCCTGGCGGCGCACCCGCCCGCCCTGAGCTGGTGTTTTGTCGCTCATATGCCCACTTGTGGTGCCCGTTTTGGGTGGTCCGTTGCTCCGGTGTTGCTGGTTGGTACAGATCTTGCGCATGGGCTGCGCGTCGTTACGCCGTGAATCCGCGGCGGAATCCGCGGGTTCCGCGTTCCCGGTTGGCTCCCGGGTGTGTGGCGGTGCTCGGGGTGGCATGTCGCAGCGGCCACACGTGTGTCCCGTGCGGGGGTCAATGTTCGCCGAAGATCTGGTGGCGAGTGGGGAGCCCGGCGCTGCTAAGTGCCCAGTCGAGCCAGTCTGCTTCGGTGTCGTACATCCGCAGCCAGGTGGCGGCTTGGCCGCGCCCGAGCGGGGTGACTGGGATGATCATGGTCTCGCGGACGCGTCTTGCGGGGAGGACACGCCGGATGGCGTAGCAGCCTCCGGTGGTGCGGGCGGATTCGCCGTGGAACTCCCCCAGTGTGAACCCAGCGCCGTTGCTGAGGACGGCACCGTCGATCCCTGATACCTGCCCGAGGGCGCTGATAGTGAGGCGGGTGAGTTCCTCGATTTTCGCGTGCAGCCCGATGCGGGCCCAGGGCGTGAACTGCCACATGCCGTCCCAAATGTTGGCGCGCAGCCAGCCGCCACCAGCCTTGGCCGCTTGTTCGGCCTTCTGGATGAGCTTCGATTGGACCCGGGGCCAGCCCTGGCTTTCCTCGATGGGTCCGGTCAGCTGATAGTCGGCCTCCCCTGGCGGGAGGATTACTAGCTGTGCGCCTGCGTGGTCGATGGGTTGCCGCTGGCCTGTGGCCGCCACCTGTTCGGCTGCCGACCGGATCAGGCGCAGCAGCTCATCGTAGTCATCGCGGCCGAGGCGCTGGCCGGTGTCACCGCTGATCCCGACGTTGAACTCGCCACTGATCCGTATGGTGTGGAGGCTGAACCGGTCCCAGTAGGCGGCGGCTTCCCGGGCGCGATCGTCCTGGAGAACCGCGAAGGTCTCGACCCGTAGTTCCTGTCCGTCCCGCCTCAGGGCTACATCACTCGGTTTGGCAGACGCTGGGGACGCGGCTTCCAGGGCCACGGTGAACTCTGCCATGGCCGCCAGTGCGCCGACCTCGAGTTGCAGGGTCGAATGCCACCGGCGCTCATCCCGCAGGTCCGTGCGCATCTCACGCTTGACCTTCCCAACCCCGGGGACGCCGGTGAGCACGTGGTACCGCAGGGCGAGGTCCAGCAGGTTGCCTGTCGCCCCCACATGCCCGGCCCCAAGGTTGACTTCCGCAGGCACTTGACCGGCCTTGTCGAAGTAGCGTTCCAGCCAGTCCTGCCCCATCAAGCTCTCAAGCAGGTTCAGCGCCCACAGCACGGCCTCACGCAGTGCGGGATTCTCCGACTGCTTTGCCATCCGCCGGTACAGATCCCAGGTGGGGCGGAGGTCATCACGGCGCCAGTCCGCCTCGCTATTCCCCGCCGTGCCAGCAGGGGCGACCGCAGGTTCCGATTCCCGCGTCATGACTTCATCCTCTCGCTGCCAAGCCCGTAGATGGCGCGCGCCGTACGGACGATTCTCCGAGCCCACCGCGAGTCCGGGTGGCTGATATGGTCCTCGCCGTCTACGGCACTCCCTTACGGGCTCGCCGTTGACGGCGGAGCGTCACTTCTCCCGGTTCTCGCTGCTTGCCAGCGGCTCGACTTCGATGCGGCGGCGGGACCACGCGCTGGGGACAGGCAGGTTGGTGTTCACGATGAGCACCCCGACCAGCGACGGGTACCGCGGGTCGTCGCGTCCGTGCATCCGTGGCCTGAGCCAGTCGATGTAGTTGTCGATGACACCGGGTGGCGCTTCCTTGCGTCCGTGGTCGAAGACGACGAGCACCGAGAGCTGGCTTCCCCGCCCGACTCCGTACTGGGTCGGCTGGCCGAGGTAGCGGGCGCAATGCTCGAAGGTGACGGAGGTACCGCGGGAAACCTTGAGTTCGGCGATGACGTCGTCGTGAAGAAGATCATCGAAGCCTCCCGCGACCGCGTCACGGCGGGTCAGGCGGCCTCCGAGTTCAGGATCGGCGCGTAGCAGCCGCTCAAGTTCGTTGTGAAACTCGGCTTCGTACACCCGCGAGCCACGCATGAAGGTCTTCTCGAACATGATGACTTGGGCGGCCCGGACGCAGGCCGCGAACAGGCGGCAGAACGCCCGGGTGTCCTCGGTGTCGAATTCCGGTGCGTCGAGGGTGCCGAACATGGCCAGGAGGCGGGCGCTGGTTTGTTCGTGTTCGGTGAGCTTGTCGCGGCTTGGGTCGAAGGGGCGCAGCTGGAGCCGGTGGAACCCCGCGACCTCGATAACCTGCTCCTGCCCGTTCCCGGCCAGCCGCACCTGGATTGGGCAGTCCACTGCGGGGCCGAGAATCGGCTGCTCGACCGCGCAGTGAAATGGCCCTTCGGCGGCGAGCGTGATGCCGAAGTCATCAGTGGCGCCGTCGCGGAGCAGGAACTCGTACCGGGGCAGGGCGAGCGCGTCCCGGCCGAGGGTGGTGACCGGCTCGACGACGCACCGCTCCGCCCATTCCGGGGCTGAGACGAGGCGGACAGCCATCCCGAGGGTGTACAGCTCGTGGGGCCGGACGACGAGGATGTCGGTGACCGGCACGCCGCGCATGGTCGCGACGCAGACCGCTCGGGGACCTTCCTCCGGTTCAGGTTCTGGAGGTATCGGGCGCCACTGCGGGAGGAGGCTGGTGCCGATGAGTGAGACAGGCGGAGGGACCTTTGCTAGCCCCTCGCACGCGGCCTGGGCCGCGCCTGGGTCGGCCACCTCGTCAACGGCGGTGAGAAAGGCGATGAGCCCACGGTGTTCGGCGGCGCCTTCGGTGGCGAGGATCTCCGTGGAGAGCACCTGTGCGTTCCGCTTGGCCGCTTGCAGCAGAGCCGGGGCATCTTCGGCGACGGCGCGGGCCGCGGCGTCGTAGCGGAACAGCACAGCCGCGATCTGCCAGGCTTTGGCGATCCATGCCCGCTGGGTCCCGGAGGCGTGAGCTGATGGGGTACTGAGGAGAAGTTCGGCCGCCTGGTCGAGTTCATCCGCCACCGACGCCGGGTCGGTCGCCGCGCGGACCAGGAGAAGGGCGGGCGCGGTTGCCGAGGCTCGCAGGCCGTCGAGGGTGGAGCGGATCTGGCCGTCCCGTACACCTTCGGGGAAGGAGGTTTCGATGGCGGTGACTGCCTCGGTCGCGACGCTGGTGCGATCAGCCAGGTCTGCCGCGGGAGGTGGTCCTGCGGCGAGGGCTTGGGCTAGTTCGGCACCCCGGATGATGGCTCTGGCGAGATGCCGACCGCGTGCACCTTCTTCACCGGGCGGCTGCCTTGCCTCCACACCCCGGGCTATCTCCGTCGCATCGGCCCAGCGGCCCGCCGATTGCAGCAGTTCGACGGTTTCCAGGGCACGCCAGTAGTGGGCTGGCCCGTGGACGGTGCAGAGCGGTTCGATGTCGGCCAGCGGTACGTCGGTGATGAGCCGCGGCCGGTCCATGAACTCCTGGAGGAGGGGTTCGTGACGCTGGTTGTAGTAGTCGATCAGTTCGGGATCGGCGGCTGTGGCCAGCGCCGCCTTCGTCCAGGCTGGGTGGTCGCGAAGCTCGTCTGGCCACCACGCCGTCAGCAGCCGCTCACGGTCGTGCGGGCGGCATTGATCGACGTGGGCGAGCGCCACTCCGTACCACGCGGTGGCCTGTGACGGGTCGCCCAGGTCACTGGCGAGTGAGTAAAGCGCCCAGATGGCTCGCTCCAGGACGTCGGGGTCGGGCTTGTCCGCGTAGGTTCTCATCCACCCCAAGACAATCGGCAGCAGCTTCGGCGCCATGTCGGCTGGCAGGGACAGACGGGGCAGCTGGTCCAGCATCCGCTTGTGGACGATGACGTAGGTGTCCTTGAGAAGCGGTACCGCCAGCTCACTCAGCTCAGCAGGCAGCGAATCGGCGACCGCGGCGCACGCCGCCCATAGATCGACGCCGCCGGCGCGCACGGCCTGATCAGTATGGAGAAGCGCGGTGTAGGTGACCGGGAGGATGTCCCGCAGCGTCTCCGGTGAGACGGCGGCCTTCAGGACATCAAGCATGGTGACCCGTACAGCCTGGTCATGATGCTCATTCCCAGTCGTGGCCGAGAAGAGCTCTTGCACCGACGCGAGGACGGACTCGGGTTGGACACGAGCGCAGCGCCCCACCGCCTCAGCTAGGTCACGCAGGCGAGCGGCGCGCCGGATGCCCAGCGATGCGTGATCGAGCGCCGCCACCATCGCGGCCTCACCGGTTTCGGGTGCGGCTGGTGGAGCGTCCGTGTCAGGAGAGCACAACTGCAGGATCGCGCCGAGCATCCCACCCGCGTGGGCGGCTACAGCCTCGGGTATCTCCCGGACGAGGCTGGTCAGGTGGTCGGCGGCGTGGTCCGCCGCCTCATCCCCCCAGTCCCCCGCGGCCCGCCGGACGGTGAACTTGACCGCCTCCGACGTCGCGGGTGCCGGGGCGTCCCACGGTCCCCGGAACCGCTGGACGAACCCCGGCACCCGGGCCAGTTCACCGCGTTCCTCCTGGCTGGCTCCGGATGCCTGGGTCTCAACGATCTGGCAGGTCAGCTCGGGCTCTCCGCGCCACGCCTCGGCCAGCGCGGCCAGGGCTGCTGACGCCGGATGGGGATAGCCGGCGTATCCGGTGTCCGGGCCGCGAACGCTCGCGGCCAGCGGCTGGCCCAGCGCGACGACCCTGGTGGCGTCGAGAGCAAGCAGCACCCTGGCCGCGTCAGCACCGGCCTCCCGGACTGAGTCGTCGCCGCTGGCGAGGTGGGCGATGATCCGTTCGGTAACCGCAGGCAGATCGACATTCGAGGCCGCGATCAGACCCTCGGGCGAGGACGGCTGTCGCCACGGAACGGGCGCCAGGTCCCCGTCTTCGCCCGAGGCGAGGGAGATGAGCTGGTCCAGTACATCCGGCAGATCCTCGAGCCGCAGGTCTGGCCCGAGCACCGCCAGCAGCCGGCCAGCGTCCACGGATCTGTAGCGCCGGAGAACGGCCTGCGCGGTCTCAAGCGCCCGCCGCGGCGGGCAGTGCCCGGACTTCACGAGAACCCGCAGTGCTTCGAAAGCTGTCGCATCGGTCGTGTCGGCGGCCAGTTCGAGCAGGCTGTCTACCAGGATGGGGCGGAACAGTTCCGGCGCCCCCCGGGCGGCGTCGAGAATCTGCCGGGCGGCCTGGGCTTCCTCGGTGGCGGGCGCTCCAGTTCGCGGGTCAGCACGATCGATACGGTCTATAGCGTCAGCGAGATCGCGCACCACATAGCCTTCACCAGCGAGCAGCTGATGACGCCGCTCTAGCCTGAGGCGATAACGCTGAGCCCTCTCCTCGGCGGCCCGCCGCGCCGCCTCCTTCCGGGCCGCTTCGGCATTCGCGCGCTCTCCCGCCACGGTGGCCAGGCTGGGCAGCTCGCCAGTCGGATCGCGGTGCGGGCAGGCGATGCAATTGTCCTGGTAGAACTCAATGGCCAGCTCCAGCGCCTGGTGCCCCTGCGTCCGCGGCGACTGGGCATGCTCGCACCGCACTTCCAGCGAGCCCATCGGCAAGCCGAGCATCGCGCCGACCATGCTGTTGCCGCCGACGAACTCAATACGGGCGCGACGGCAGTGGCGGCGCGTCAGTTCGATGGCCTCCACGTTGGCTCTCCCCAGTTCCGCCCTCTCATCGAACTCCTGCCTGCGCATGCGGTCAGTACAGCAGAGACGCCGGACAGAAAGGCTGCCTGCCGCGGGGGCGGCGGCGTGTCGCTGTCCAGTCCAGGAAGGCTGCATGCTGGTCCTGTGAATGACGACCTGCCGCAGGTGGCCGACGTTGTGCGGATGATCGCCGGTTCGACGATGGACTGGGAGCTGGCGGTCCGGCTTGGCCAGTCGCTGGAGATCACAGATGGGCTCTGGGAACTCGTCCCTATCGTGAATGCCTCCGGTGAGGCGGCCGATGAACGCCCAGCGGCTGAACAAGCGGACATGTCATCAGCGGCACACGGGCTTGATGACGAAACCCGCGTCCGCGTCCGGGCATGGGAGACATGTACCTCTCCGTTATTGACACGGCGATGGCGGAGCAGCCACTCGACGAGGCTGTCCTCGCGCGACTTAATCCTGCCGACGTGATGGCTAACCCGTTCGGGACCGTTGGCGCCCTGATCGATCTCCTGGCCTACACGGAGCGCGCGATGCAGGCGGTGACCGGCCCGCTCGGGCTGTCGCCACACGAAATGCTTTACCGGCACGCCTACGTCCGGGCCGCGCTCCCTCCCCCAGGACATGTGCCGGCCGACGAGGTACACGCGAGGTCCGTCGCAGGTATACGTCAGGTCCATCACAGGTCAGCGGGGACCAGCCCGGCTGAGAGCGAATCGGTCGCAGGCCACCGCGGGCCGCGCCATCGGGATCCAGCGTGGCCCGCTGCCCTGAGCCGGGCTACGCAACGAACCACCCGTTGCGCAGACGGGGCGTTTCCAGCGGAAGTTCAGGCCGGCACCCGGCGGTCAGGATGGGAGCCACACATTCCAGCGGATCCTGCGATCATGCGCGGCCGCACCCAGGAATCACCGGTAACCTCCCCGACCACGGCGAGCCCGTCACCGAGCCGGGACGACTACCGCTACCGAGGAAGCCAGCGGTTCGGTGAACCTTTGGCGCCGGCCGCTGGCCCAGAGCCGACCCGACTACGCCGCCGACGACCGCAGTCATGATCGCGGACGCTGTCCGCTATATGTCCGTGCACAGCTGGAAACAGTGGGACTCGGATGGACACAGCGGGACATTGCAGGGCTAAAAGCAACAGCCCGCGAGGCCGGGAAACTCCAGCTCACGGGCTATTTCCGCTGGTGGTGGCAGGTGTTGGGTTCGAACCAACGTAGGCTAAGCCGACGGTTTTACAGACCGCTCCTCTACACCTCACCACATCGTCGTATACAAGCGCCGTTCAGGCGGCCGGGACGCAGCGCGGCCACCCAAGTGCACCTCGCTGAACATGTCTTGATTATCACCCCGAACAGGCTAATCTGCGCGTGACCACCCGCCTCGCGGCCACGGCCATTAACCGCGCTAAATCGACGTTATGCGGCCATCGCACGGGATAAATACCCGGCGGGCACTCACCATCCGTGACGGCCGGGCTTGCTTGATAGCTGCTGCTCGCCGGGTAGATCCGAAGCCAGGATGTTCACCGAGCTGTCGCCACCGGCGAGGGAATTTCGGTTCCGGTTCTGCACAGAAGGAGTGTCGCCGCGTATCCATGAGGATGACGGGCAACAGCCGAGCCGCTTACGGCGAGGCCGGCCGGAACGTGCTGGCGAGTACCTGGAATATGTGGAAACTCTGGTTCCACTCGCTGTCCGGCGTGGACCAGTAGAGCGCATAGGCGTGGGTGGGGTTCGCGAGGATGTTGCGGTTGAGCACGTGGGTCAGGACGCCTTGGCGGTAGTAAGTGAACTCCCAGTCGGCCGCCTTCTCCGCCTGCGGATAGCTGATGGCTTCCAGGCGGATCCGGTGATAGCCAGGGTACGTTCCCATCCGGTTGGCTTCCTGCTGCCGCCAGTCGGCGAGCGGGTCGGGCTGCGGGTGATCGGACTGGTCGATGAGGAGGAACATCCCTCCCGAGGGCGGCTGGAGATAGACGTAGTGGCCCTGGTGCGAAACGTTCCAGCCATTGGGCACGGCAATCGAGAAGCCAGTCGGGTCTTGATACAGGTGATAGCCGGCTGGCACGACGGCCTGTCCCCCGGCGCTCGACGGCGCTGTGGGCTGCGGTGCTGTAGAGCCAGCGGGAGTCGAACGCGACCCGGCTGATGCGGCTGCGCTTGACCCCGCCCGTGCGCGGGCCGGCGGCGCTGCCGGTTTGGCCACGTGGCGGCCGGTCACATTCAGACCGATCAGTGTCCCGGCGACCACCACCACGAGCGCGGCGGCTGCGGTCAGCACCCAGGTGAGTTGCCGCCGCTGGGATGCGCGGCCATCCCGGGGCTCCGGCGCAAAGACGGGGCCGTCGGGAATGACTGCTGCCGGAGCATCCTGCACGGGAGCTGGGTTGGCGGCGGGCGCGGGGTTGGCGGCGGGTGCCAGAGCAGGGACGGTCGGGGCCAGGACGGGGTCGACCAGGGCGGGCTCATCGGCCGAAGCCGGCCCGGGCTCATCGGTGGGAGCTGGAGATGGCTCCACCGCGGCCGGAGTCGGTTCCGCGCGAGTCTGAGCGAGGTCAACGGGGGCTGAAACTGGCTCGGCCGGAGCCGGGGCTGGCTCGGCTGGGGCGGGGACTAGTAGGCCGACCGGAGCCAAGCCGGCCGAAGCCGGAATGGGCTCGGCCGGAGCCGGAGCCGGAGCCGGGGACATCGGGACCGGATCCGGAGCCGGGGACATCGGGACCGGATCCGGAGCCGGGGACATCGGGACCGGCGCGGGCGTCGTGTCGATGGTGGCCGATGTGCGCGAGGAGGGCGCCGCCGGCGCTGTAGCCATGTCCGGCGCGGACGCGGACTCGTGCGGTCCTTCCCCGGGTTCAGGCTCCTCGTTCTCCGCGGCCGCCGGCACATCATCCTCGACGGCCGCCGGCACATCATCCTCGACGGCGGGCAGCGGCGCCGCGCCCGCAGCCGTGACGGCCGGTGATGCGGCCGGTTCGATCGCCTGCGGATGGAAGGCACGAGTGTGCTCGGCGTCCCCGAGCCTGCCTCCGGGACGCGGCCGGTCAACGGCGGCCTCGCCGGGCTCTCCCCATTCCGTCGGAATCGGGAGCGGGACGGTGTGCCCGGCGCTGTTCCCCTCGGCGATCCGGCGCAGCATCCGGCCGGCCGCGGCTGATCCAAGGCGCTGGGTCGGATCTCGGCTGAGCAGTCCGCTGATGACCGGCCACAACGGACCGGCGCGGCTGGGCGGGTCAGGGTCTTCGGTGACAACGGCGGTGAGCGTGGCCAGCGCGCCGGGCCGGTCGTACGGAGGCCTCCCTTCTACAACGGCATAGAGCGTGGCTCCCAGCGACCACAGGTCCGACTCGGGCCCGCCGCGTTCACCACGGGCCCGTTCGGGAGCGATGTATGACGGCGAGCCGACGAGCATCCCAGAGGACGTGAGGGTCGGGCTGTCGTCGGCCCGGGCAATGCCGAAGTCGGCGAGAACCGCGCGCCCGTCCGCGTCGATCAGCACATTGCCCGGCTTCACATCGCGGTGCATGATCCCGAGGGCGTGCGCAGCGGTCAGAGCCGCCAGCACCTGCAGCGCGACCTTGGCCGCCTGCTGCGGCGTCAGCGGGCCGTCCTCCTGCACGATGTCCCGCAGGGACCGGGCCGAGATCAGCGCCATCACTATCCAGGGCCGGCCACCGTCCTCCACGACGTCGTAGATGGTCACCACGTTCGGGTGCGTCAGCCGTGCCGCGGTCCGGGCCTCACGCATGGTCCGTTCGCGCAGGATGCCGCGTTCTTCCTCGCTTATCTCCGAGGGCGGGGAAACTTCCTTCACCGCCACCTGGCGGTCCAGGAGCACGTCCTGACCCAGCCAGACAGTTCCCATCCCGCCGCTGCCGAGCTGACTCAGGAGCCGGTAACGTCCGGCGAGGACATGGCCAGAACCCAGCAGAGCACCCATTTGTCGCCGATTACCCGGTGGGCGCGGATCTAACCTCAGCCGCCATGATTACCGGCCTATGTCAGGATGGCCGGTCTAGGTCAGGAAGGCAGCAGCTCCAGTTCGCCGGAGTCGATGAGCGCGGACACGCTGTGGTCTGCGGTGCTGTCCTGCGGGATGCCGACGTGGACGTAGCCCGACGTGACCTGGCTGCTGACCGCGTAGCTGGCGGTGGCCGGCAGCCGCATGGTGGCCTGAGCGGACGTCAGCGTGACGCTGACCTTCCTGGGCGCCGCGTCGAACGTGGCACTCATGTGCCCCGAGGTGATCACGGCCGCCAGCGCCGGACAGCGCAGCCCGGCCGCGCTGATATCGACACTGGCCGCCGTGATCCGCAACGCCCCGGCCAGGCCCGAGATGAGGACGTGACCAGAAGGCTGGCGGAGCACGATAGCGGTCCGCCGCGGCACCACGAGCCGGTAGTCCTCAGTACACGGACTTGCCGTGGCGCACCGGTAGGACAGCCAGAGCACATGACCGCGGCCGACCCAGGCCGCGGCGTGCGGGGCATGCCCGGTCCAGTGCAGTTGCCCGGTCAGCCTCACCCGGCCGCCGTACACCGCGACGATGCTCACCTGCCCCGGCACTCCTTGCAGGTCAACCGTGCCGACCGGCCCCTCGGTGACGGAGACCGCACGAGTCGTGCCCCCCGGCCCGGCGACACCGCCACCGGCCGCGTACACCGAGGCGACCACCACCAGCACCGCCGCGACCACCACCACCGCGACCGCGCCCCACGCGATTGCATCGCCCCGGTCCCAGTGGCACCACGGCCAGCGGCGCCACGACCAGTAGCGCCGCGACCTCGACCCTGGCCCCACGCCAGGATCGGGCGGCGGCAAATGTGAGCTCATCGCGACTGACTGCCCAGCTGCGCCGCCGTAAACCTCGGTGCCGTAAACCTCGGTGCCGTAAACCTCGGTGCCGTAAACCTCGGTGCCGCGGCGGCCGGGGATCTCGGTGCCGTGGTCACCGGGGATCTCGTCCGCGATCACGACCGGGACGGGCTGCGTATCGCGGTCCTCCCCCAGCACCGGACTGGATGACTCGCTGGTGATCCTGCCGTTGGAGCGGGGCACTGGGCATGACTTCCTGGTCCATTTCCGCAGGCTGGCACGCTGCCGGGGGGCGCCAGCCCTGAATACGGCGGCCCGTAATCTTCCCCTAAGCTGCTGACCTGCGGGTGTCCGGACTTGGGGACCTCCTATGCCTGGTCACACCCAAGAAGTCTGCCTCTATCCTGGCTTCGGCCATACGCTGTGCCCATGGCGCTGGTCCAGTTCCATCTGCTGCCGCTGCATGCAACAGGGACCAACCGGTGAACCCTGACGACAGCGCCAGGATGCGCGACCTCCTGGCGAGCAACCGCACGCTGCTCGCCTGGGACCGGACGGCGATCTCGTTCGCCGGGCTCGGCTTCGTGGTGGCCAAGTTCGGCCTGTTCCTGCGCAGCCTGAACCCCCAGCCTCGCGACCAGACGAGCCCGCTCCTCGTTCACCTCTCGGGGTACCTCGGAATCTTCATGGTTTTCGTGGCGCTCCTGCTCACGCTCATCGGCTTCGTGCAACATCACTCGATCGTCATCCAGGAACAGGCGCCCCCCGGCGCACCCCAGCCGGCCCGGTGGCCGGCGGTCGTAGCCACCGCCAGCTGCGCGCTGGCCTGCACACTTCTCGCCGTGTACCTCGCGATCACGCCAACCTGACCGACGATGCCTGGCCCTGCCTACCCCTGCCCATCCCACCCAGTCGACAACCTTGACCGCTTGTTCTCCCGGAGGAAATGAACGATGGCCGGAGCCGAGCCTTTGAACGAGACGGACATAGTCACCAAGCTCAGCCCTCGATCGGTGGCCGACACAGTCTCGCGTCTCACCACCATGATCAGCGCGAAGGGAATGAAGCTGTTCTGTGTTATCGACCAGGGCGCCGAAGCGCGCCAAGCGGGACTTCAGCTGCGCGACACCATGCTGGTGATCTTCGGAAGCCCGGCCGGGGGGACACCGGTCATGGTGGCTTCGCCATTGGCCGCACTCGACCTGCCGCTCAAAGTCCTGGTGTGGGCAGACGGAGGGCAGACAAAGGTTTCTTACTACGCTCCCGCGGCGCTCGCCGTCCGTCATCACCTCGGTGCAGATCTAGCGAGAAATCTGGCCGGCATCGATGCGCTCACCGACGGGCTCGTGGATCAGTAGCAGAATGACCTTCCTGATATGAGGGGAAGCTGACTACCGATGCCTGCACCATACGACGGGCGGCCGATCCACGCCCTGTTCAACAAGCGGTTCGCCGGAGACGACGCGCTGCTGAAGCTGGCCAGGCTCCGCTTCGCCCAGGAGGGCCTGGCGGCTGAGGCGTACGCCGACACGCCGGACCAGCTTGAGCACGTGCTCCAGTACGTGCCGCCGCACCCGCGCCTGCCGACCGTCCACCTGAACCGCCATCTCAACATGCTGCGTGAGCCGGATCGCCGCGTGGTCGAGGATTTCGCCACCCGTTTCGCCGGGCGGCTGTCCGGCATGGTCGTCCACGACCAGCCCGACATGGGTGCACAGACCGACGGGCTGGTCGCCGCCCTGCGGGAACTTGGCACGCGCCTGGCCCGCACGCCCGGCGCACCGTGGGTCTTCCTCGAGTACGCGGCGCGCCTGGAGCCCGGCTGGTTCGTCGAGGTAGCGGAGCGGCTCAAGGACGTCGACCGGGTCAGTTTCTGCATAGATGTGGGCCACATCGGCAACAGGCAGGCCTCCGCCACGTTCGCGCGCGATCATCAGGACCTCAGCCTGCGGAGCCTGAGCCCCGCCGATGAGCGCCTGCCCGACCTGGTGACGGACGTGCAGCAGGCCGTGGCGAGCGCCCTGCCCGACGTGCTCGACATGACGCGCTCCATCGGCCGGCTTGGCAAGCACGTGCATTTCCACCTGCACGACGGGCATCCCCTCGTGGCCGGCCTCCCCGACCATTTCACCTTCCTGACGCGGCTGCCGATTCCGTTCAGCCACGAGGGCCGGCAGTCTCTGGCCATGCTGTACGGGCCGGCCGGGCTCGCGGCGATCGTGGCCGCCGCGACGCAGGCGTGCGGACTGGACCGGCTGTCCTTCACGCTCGAGATCCACCAGGTCGAAGGGCGCCTTCCGCTCGGCGACGCGGAGGGCCTGTTCCGGCATTGGCAGGACACCGCCAATGCCGAGCGCATGAACAACTGGCTTTCCGTGCTCACCCAGAACGCCATCCTCGTGGATGAGGCCATCCCCGGATAGCAGCGATCAGCCGTACCCGGCCCGGCCGGCGGTCATGCGGAGATTTTGCGCAGGAAGCGCTCCATCCGCTCCAGGGCTTCTTCGAGCAGCGGCAGCGCTGTCGCGTAACAGCAGCGGATGTGCCCTTCGCCTGATGGGCCGAACACGTCGCCTGGCACCACCGCAACACGCTCGGACTGCAGGAGCTGTTCCGCGAATTCCTGTGAGTCCAGGCCAGTATTCGCAATGGACGGGAACGCATAGAACGCGCCGCCGGGCTCCGGGCATTCCAGGCCAATCTCACACAGGCCCTTGACGAACAGGCGGCGGCGGCGGTCATAGTCGGCCACCATCTCGGCCACGTCAGATTCGCCAGCGCGCAGCGCCTCCAGCGCGGCCATCTGAGATACATGCGCGGCGCACAGCATCGTGTACTGATGGATCCGGCCTGCCAGCTCAGAGATCGCTGGTGGCGCGCAGAGGTAGCCGACCCGCCAGCCAGTCATCGCGTGCGCTTTGGAAAAGCCGCCGAGGAGCACGGTCCTGTCCCGGGCGCCGGGCAGCCCGGCGAGGCAGGTATGGGGGGAAAGGTAGCTAAGCCGCTCGTATATCTCGTCGGAGATCAGATACAGGTCGTGCTGCACGGCCAGTTCGACCAGAGCGGCGAGATCCTCGCGGAGTTGTACCGCACCCGTGGGGTTGGCCGGTGAACTGATCAGGACGGCCTTGGTTCTCGGCGTCACCGCGGCCGCGATCCTGTCCACGTGCAGCCGGAACCCGTCGGCGCCGTCGGTCGGCACGGTCACCGGTGTCCCCCCCGCGAAGGTCACGCATGGGGCGTACGCGACGTAGCAGGGCTCCGGGATGAGAACCTCGTCACCGGGTTCAAGCAGGACCCGCAGCGCCAGGTCCAGTCCCTCGGATACTCCCGCGGTGATCAGGCACTCCCTGGCGGGGTGATAGCTCACAGCGTAGCGGGAATCGAGATCAGCGCAGATGGCCTCACGTAGCTCGAGGAGCCCGGCATTAGAGGTGTATGTCGTGAAGCCATTCTCCAGGGCGAATATCCCAGCTTCCCGGATCCGCCATGGCGTGACGAAGTCGGGCTCACCGACCCCCAGTGAGATTACGTCGTCCATGCTGGCGGCGATGTCGAAGAAGCGGCGTATTCCGGACGGCGGGCATGCGGCAATAACCGAGTTGAGCGGCTTCACGGCGCGACCCGCAAGCGATGGTCCTCCGTGGGCGGGATGAACAGCTCGCCGTCATCCTTGTATGTCTTGAGCACGAAGTGGGTTATGGTCGCCGTGACCCGGTCGATCGTCGCGAGCTTCTGCCCAACGAAGTCAGCGACTTCGTGCATGCTGCGCCCGGCGACGACGCACCGCAGATCCTGGGCACCGGACATCAGGTACACGGAGCGGACCTCGGGGAACTGGGAGATCCTGGCCGCCACGTTGTCGAAGCCAACCCCACGCTCAGGGGACACCGAGACATCGATCAGCGCAGTGATTACCTCGGTGCCGGTAATGGTCCGCATCTGGTCCAGGTCGACGACCGCTTTGTAGCGGCGGATGATCCCTGCGTTCTCCCAGGCGGCGATCTGATCACGCACTTGGTCAGCGTCAAGACCTGTCATCTTGGCGATACGTTCCGGGCTGGCAAGTCCATCGGCCTGCAGGATCTCTATGATTTCTCGCATCGCTCAAGCCTAGGTCCCGCCCGGAGCGGGCCAGGCCACCCCCGGGCGGGCGGGTCACCGCGGGCCCTGATCGTTTGGAGTTTTCATCGCATCGCCGCGAGGACCGCGGTCCTGCGATTGAGGGAACTGCGCACGTCAGGCGGCCGGTATCCGGCCGAAGGCCGGGGCTGACGGATCTCCACCCCCGATACCATCGTTGACAGCCGCTTTGTTAGCGCTAACGCTACGGGCACCTGCCGGCGCCGTGGCTTCATGGATATTTATGGTCAGGCCCTGCGAGGCGAGATGGAATGATGCGAGGCCGGATTCGAAGCTCGATTCCCGCCGCCCTGGCGGCGCTGTTTCTCGGCCTGACCCTGGCCGCCCCGGCATCGGGAGCGGCCACCGCCAGCTATCCGGGTCCCGGTCTCGTGACCGGCGACACCAGCGTGCACGATCCCTCCATGATCCGGGCGGCCAGCGGCACCTACTATCTGTTCGGGACCGGCGGTGGCATCGGGATCCGCACGTCGGCGGATCGCATCAAATTCACCGCGGATGGCCAGGTCCTTCCGAACGGGGCGACCTGGGCCGCGGCCTACGGCGGCAGCACCAACCTCTGGGCGCCAGACATCTCGTATCACAACGGCATCTACTGGCTGTACTACGCCGTGTCCTCCTTCGGCTCCAACCATTCCGCTATCGGCCTCGCGACGAGCACCACCATGAATCCGGGCAGCTGGACGGACCAGGGCCTGGTCTACTCCTCACAGACCACCAGCAACTACAACGCCATCGATCCGGGCCTGTTCGCTGACTCATCCGGCCGCTACTGGCTGTCGCTCGGCTCGTTCTGGAGCGGCATCAAGATGATCCAGATCAACCCGGCGACCGGCAAGCAACTGGCCAGCAACACGGCCCTCTACAGCATCGCGGAGCGGCCGTCCCCCGACGCGGAGGAAGCGAGCTACATCTATCCGCACGGCGGGTACTACTACCTGTTCGTCTCGTTCGACTACTGCTGCCGGGGCGTCAGCAGCACGTACCGCATCATGGTCGGCCGTTCCGCCAGCCCGACCGGGCCGTACGTCGATGAGGGCGGCACCGCGATGCTGCGCGGCGGGGGTACCCAGATCCTCGCCAGCCACGGCAACGTCATCGGCCCCGGCGGCCAGACGGTGATGACCGACACCGATGGCAGCCTCCTCGTGTACCACTACTACGCGGCCACTCTCAACGGCACGCCGGAACTCGGCATCAACCACCTCGACTGGGCCTCGAACGGCTGGCCGTACGTAGCGTGAGCCGCCCGTGCGCGGCTTCAGCTCCCACCTCAGCCTCCCCGCCTGAGTCTCCGCTGGCTCAGTGGCCGCCAGCTCAGCGGACGCTGCCGCCGTGGACGCTGGAACCACGCACGACGAGTTCGCATGCGTGCCGCCGGACCCCGCCGTCACCCGGGCCGCCGTCGATGATCGTGAAGAGGTCCTTGGCGGCCGCCGCGCCGAGCGCCTCCAGGTTCATGTCCACGGTGGTCAGTTGAGGCTCCGTCTCGAGGGCGAAGACATGCCAGTTGTCGTATCCGGTGACGGCGATATCGTCCGGCACCCGACGGCCCATCTCGTCCAGGGCCACCAGGACGCCGGACGCGATCTGGTCAGATCCGCAGAGCATGGCGTCGATGCCTGGCACCTCCTTCAGCAGTGCGGTCGCGGCCGCGCGCGCCCACCGCTGGGACCATTGGCCATACGCCACGGGAGCAGCCAGCTCGAGCTCGTGGCGGCGCAAGCGGGACGAGAGCCCGCTGATGCGCTGGGCGACGGCGGTAGCATCCCGCGGCCCGGTGAGATGGACGATGCGCCGGCGGCCGCTGGCCGCGAGATGGTCCACGATCAGGCCGATGCCATTGCGGTCGTCGGGCATGTGCACGACATCGCCCTCATCGTCGGATTCGCCGTAGACGTACACCACCGGTACGCCTATGTGGCGGGTTACCGACGCGGTGACCGCGTTGTTGTCCCCCACGATCAGCACGCCGTCCACCTTGCGGGCCGCCAGCATCCGCGCCAGGTCCAGGCTCCGGGCCTGGTCCCCCCGGGCATCGCAGGTGATCATGGAGAGGTCGATCTCGGCCAGTGCGGCCTCGGCACCGAGCATGACCGGCACCGCGAATCGGTGCGACATGCTGTCGGCGATGATGAATCCGACGGTACTGGTCCGCCCAGTGGTCAGGCCCCGCGCGATCGGGCTTGGCGTGAACGAGAGTTCTCGCGCGGCGGCGATGACGCGGGCCCGTGTCTCCTCCGACACCCGGTTCTTGCCATTGATCGCCTTCGAGGCAGTCGTCAGCGAGACGCCGGCACGCCCGGCCACTTCAATGAG
>OCZT010002649.1_pt1 | contig 18398 bp, 22 predicted proteins | sample 1539031 | NCBI WGS metagenome assembly OCZT01 (sample SAMEA3539308, study PRJEB22396) | soil metagenome | biome: tundra; feature: field; material: soil | place: USA | collected 2010-05 | depth 0.15 m | reverse complement strand
TATTTTTACTATATGGGCCGTGATTCCATTGTTATTTCCTCAAACAAGAGATTTTATTTTTTATGTTTCTGGAGGAATTTTACAACTTTCACTTCTTCCGGCTATAATGGTAGGCGGAAACCTCTTGAATAAAAATAGCGAGGAACGTGCTGCGAATGACCACATTGCGTTGATGACTGCTGTTGATGATTTACAAAAAATCATGACAGAAGAATCATCGGAAGATAATAATATTATTGCAATTCAAGCTACTTTGACCAACATTCAAACGAGACTTGATGCTATCGAAACAAATTTTGTTCCGAGATATCAAGCATCTTCATTAGAAGTTGATAGAGGATAACACGATTTTTTTCTCGTGGTTTCTGTTCTAACATAAAAATACGGTTCGAACTCCACATCCATTTGAAATTCATAACCACAATCACAGGCGCCCCATACCTTATGATCGGCCTTCATACCTTCTAATATATCTGGACAATCACCATAATTGTGTTCTTGATTACAATTTGGACAATACCAAGTAGACATTATTTCACACCTATTAACATAAAACGTCTATATTTCGCAAAATCTCTGAAACCATCGAACAGTATTTTAGATACAGGCGCTTGTGCCAATAGTTGTTCTACTGTATCAATAGTATTGAGTGTGTTTTTATCATTGCCGTGTTTGAAATTATTATTCTGAAGAAGAACTAATTTTCCTTTCGGAATCATATTCCACCATTTTGAAAAATCTTCAATATGGTCGCATGATGTGTTGATGATCGTATCAGGAGATTCGACCATTTTTACTGCATTTTGACCAAGATGTTGTATCTCATACTCATGCTTATCATAATCAACATCAAACATGTCTTTAGTAACAGCTTTATATTTCCAATCTGTTATGACATGCTCAATATTTATTTGGTCAGCTATTTGTTCACAAGATGGATCAATATCAAAAGAACGAATTTTGTTGATTTTTAGTTTTGATTCTGAAAACAATAGTGGGCCAAGCATACCTAACCATCCACCCATGATATAAGTCATGCCGATGTTTTTCTTGGCTTTTACAAGCTCTGTTACCGCCCATGCTTTACTTTGAAGTTGTGCGTGAGATAATGCGTCCATCCATGGAGCTTTTGGAAATCGATTCATAGCTCGCATAAGACTTGTATAAGATCGTGCTAAATCGTTGATGTTCATTAATAATAATCTTTCTAATGTTTGTTATTTTCCGTCTCTTTGTCGATTTGTCTGACCGAAACACGTTCTTCTTCAATGTATTTTTCATAATGTCTTTTACAATAATCATTTTCGTAAGTTATAGGTAGTTCTGAATTATCTAAAAGAGCATCATAAAGACTTAGCTCTCGTATCACAACTTTTTCACCAGAAGATTGGAACTCTCCGCCAATAATATTGTATCCATTTTTATTTGGGTCTCGTTTCAAGACTTGTAGACAACCATCCCAATAAGATAAAGTTCTGTTGACATAAAACACTGAAGCATTACCAACACAACAAACAAGTTCCCCTGTTGGGTCTGCTTTTTGTAAAGCAGCAATCAAATCTTTAGTTTTCATATTCATTCGAATCCATAAGTTTTCTTTAGTCGATCAAACTCTTTTTGGGCAGCTTCTTTCTTTCGTTCGTCTTTTATTTTGATTTTAGCATCTTCAACAGCTTCCAAAATAAAACGCTTTTTTGTTCTTCGTCTGTTTCTTCTCTTGAATATGTTACAATAACATCAGAATTATAATGCTCAGCATAGGAGGCGATAGCGGCATCAGGAAATTCTTTGTATTTTTCAGACAAACCATGTAGAGAAAAATTATCGTCGCCAAGATTTTCTGAAACCGTGATTATCAATTTGCCTTCTTTGGCTCCGCACGATCTAACCTGTTTTTTTGACATCTTCAAACTTCTTTTCTAACCAAGCCCAATCATTTATTTTCATGAGCATATCTGGATCATTCTTATATTTTACACCATGCTCACGACCAGCGCAAGCACCAGCAAGACACCAATCAGAATATGGTCCGTGTGCGACACTACACCATATATTCAAACGATCATAACTCTCTTTATCATCATTGCAAGATAGTTTTACGCATTCTCTAAAAGCGGAACGCCATGTATCAAAAGCGCTTGTATTGAAATGTGTTACGCTTCCAACTGACATTATTTTCAAAGGAAATGAAGTCGTCATGTCTAACGGCATATAATCCAATTTTAATAAAAGTTTTTTTGGAAAAAGTTTGATTCCTCCCCATCCATAAACCAAATCATTCATTGGATTTTTTGCTTTCCAAATGTGAACATAGTTCTTATCATAAATGGAAAGCTTTATGGAAAAATCTACATCAAGAACTTCGTTATCAGCATCTATAACAAAAAAATTTGAAGTGCGAGATAGTGCTGCACAATGTTTGTGAGCGTTTAGAATACCATCTATACCATCAACTTTGCGAGCATTAGTGAAATTTTCATATTTTAATGTAAATTCTTGCCAATTCAAATCAGCTATGGATTCTCCATGACTAAGGAAGAAAATATCGTACAAAACTCACTCCAATGTTTTTTATTACGGAAGTATAAGTCCAGAAGACTGTTCTGCTGTAGCAGTTACAATACCGGTTGTGGCTTGAATGTAGTTGCGAGTTACATCTTCGCCTGTTTTTACTGGACGGCTTACCATACCAGAAAACGGGAATACAATCGTGGCATCATGAACAGAACCAAGATATGGCACAAAAGCCAAACCAACCTGATTTTGATTTACTGGTTGAATACTAATTTTGATTGGTTTTGCCAACGAGATAGAATCAATGGCTCTGTTTACAAGCTTTCCAACGATTTCTTCTCCGCTACTTAATTTGATTGTTACGATATCATTCATATCTACATGTTTTTCGATAAGCATTTTATATATTTCCATAAAAAGAGGAATAATCATATTATCTGTTTTTTTAGAATAATACAATAATATATTGCCTTGACATAATAAAAAATCAATGGTAGGCAATGCACGAAGGAGAACAGTCATGAAAATAGAATATGTAAAAGGTGATTTCATTGATGGGCCAGAGACATTCATCGTTCATGGATGCAATGCACAGGGCGTTCAAGGGAGAGGGGCAGCATTAGCAATAAAGACTCGGCTACCATATGCCTTCAAACAATACAGATCAGCCTATGAGGTCGCAGGGCTGCCGCTAGGGTCTATTGTATGGGCTGTCGATGATGCTGAAGATAACCCAAATCCAAAAGTGGTCGGCAACATGATTACCCAAGACCAATGGCATCCGTCATATGGAAGAAATGTCGATTATGAGGCTGTTCGTAATGGATTCAAACTTTTGAATGAGCAAATGCAAGATCATAGAGAAAATATTGGTTTCATTAATCGGGCAGGCACCGTAGTTGATCCATATGACCACGACTATTTTGAAAGAGTTGGAATGGTAAAAATAGGGGCAGGTTTGGGTGGAGGAGATTGGGAAATCATTGAAAAAATAATTGAGGAAGAAAGCACCAGCTTCATTCCGGTTGTTTATCTTTTAGATTGAGATTTCTATCGAGTGAGTCAGATGCCATTTTCCATTGGTATCTGACTCAATTTCACTAAGCAGCCATGGAATAAGAATTGTTTTCCATTCTTCTAATGGAACCCAACCGTTATTTGCCATCATGCAATTGATATCGAAAATACCGATATTATTTGGGTTGATTGAATCGACACCAATCCAATGTGTGTGCCGATAAGATTTGTGTGGTTCTTGTGATGACCACGGGCCTTCCCATTGAATCCTACACAAACCATATTTTGGCCATGATTGGTCTTTTTTTGTTTCGACATATGAAACATTCAAACGTTTCAGAACCTCAATCATCAGCTTGGGATTGGTATAGTGTTTCTTTTCAAAATTGCCCATGCTTGGACGCAATTCGTTTAATGATAGTCCCAAGACGCCAGCAATGGCGCCAGGACCACAATTGGCGCCCCATTCATCAAAGGCTTGATAATAATCTTCTGCCGTGAATTTGAGAGGAATCATGGAATATTCTCAAATATCCATTTACGATTCCACACCGCCCAAAACACAAATATCGCCAACCCAAATAACATAACTCCTTGGGTTATTAATATTAAGCCAAAGAGTATGTTCATCCAAGGAAACTCCTTCTAGTCAATAACTATTCAAGCAATAGTATTCCCCTTGGAATCCCAAAGCGTTACCGAATATCCCCATAAATTTTTGACATGCTCCATCATTACAGGAGCATTGAACAACGTTCTGCCACGATATGGATAGTAAGTAAGATGTAATGCCCGTGTTTTTGGCTCCATCTTGGTTACTTCAACTCTTGGATAATAGTTATTTTGTTCGTAATTGTTTCCTAACGCATCACGAACGTCCTGATATCCTTGATCGTTATGGATAGCAGTTACTTTCATTTCTGCTTCTTTTAGATTATCTCGTATTTTGAACATTTTAAAATCACGAATGACTTTTGGCGAAAGAAACTGACGAACGAAACTTTCGTCTCTATAGTTTTCCCAAGCATCTTTGAGAATGGTCATATGATTTTCGTTGGCACCAGCGAAAGACGGAAACCATCTACGGTCTTCTTCTGTTGGATTTTTGCATATACGTTCAATGTCTTGCATCATTGCAAAACCCAACGCATATGGATTGATGCCGCTATATCGAGGATCATCGAACGTTGGTTGGAAAACCACATTGGTATGCGATTTCAAAAACTCAATCATCGATCCATCAGTCATCAAACCTTTATCATGAAGACGATTCAAGATCGTGTAATGAACATACGTCGCCGTACCTTCATTCATGGTTTTGGTTTGACCTTGTGGATAGAAGTATTGTGCTATTTTCCGCACAATACGAATTATCTCACGTTTCCATTCTGGAAGATCGGGAGCATATTTCTCGCAGAAATACAGAATGTTTTCTTCTGGTTCCTTCGGAAAATTTTCGTCTTTTTCTTTTTCAGCCTTTTTTATCAATCTGTCGTATAAAGCATGAACCTCTAAACGTTTATCTTCATCACGTCTTTCTTGACGTTTTTTCTCTTTGTCAAGCGAAAGATGGCTCGGTTTTTTGTAACGATTCACGCCATAATTTTGCAAAGCATGACAAGAATCAAGAAAACGTTCAACTTCTGCTTCACCTTCTTTTTCTTCGCATTTCGCAATAAAGTTTCTTGCGAATACGAGATAATCAATAATGGACGAAGCATCAGTCCATGTTTTGAACAATTGATTGTTTTTGAAGAAGTGATTATGTCCAAAAGCAGCATGAGCAATGACCAGCGCTTGCATGGTCATTGTGTTTTCTTCCATCAAATAGGCTATGCACGGATCAGAATTGATGACGATTTCATACGCTAATCCCTGATGGCCTTTATCATAAAGCTTTTTGTCTTTAGTAAAATGCTTACCAAACGACCAATGCTTATACATGACAGGCATACCAATGCTTGAATAAGCATCCAGCATTTGTTCTGAACTGATGATTTCCAATTCGTTTCGATATGGATTCAATCCAAGTTCATCAATAGCAATTTTCTCTATTTCATCATATACATTGTGAATAAGAGGAAATGTCCAATCAGCCTCTGTCCAGATATGTGTCATTTTGTTTCCTGCTTTTTGACAAAGAGAGAACGAAAAACCTCAAAAACTTCGTTTTTGTCTTTCAACTTACGCATAGCAATCTTGTTTGGAAAAATCATTTCCATTTGAAGCATCATTTTCCAAACTTCACTATCGTAACTGCCGCCTCCGCCCCATTCTCTGGCGACTTCTACATATGTAAGATACTGAAGCCACGGAAGCAAATCATTTAGGAATTTTTTGGAAACATCATTATCCTGACTGGTATTATCACCATCAGAAACCTGCGCCATATAAATGTTCCATTCATCAACAGGAAATCTTTTTAGAATTTCCTTTTTGGCAACATCATAAGCTGTTGAAACAACCGTTCCGCCTGTCTCTGGACTGTGGAAGAACGTATCTTCATCAACGACTTCGGCCTCATGAGTATGACGAATGAAAACGATCTCAACATCTTTGTATATTCTCTTCAGGAAAAGATGTAACAATATATAAAACCGTTTAGCAAGGTCTTTCATATGTTCGGTCATGGACCCCGAAGTGTCCATTGCGCAGATCATCACTGCTTGTGTAATAGGCAATGGTGTTCTTATGGTATTATGATAACGCAAATCAGTTTTATCAAGGAACGGAATCGCAGACGCACGAACACGCAATTCTGCAATTTGTTCTTCAAGTTCTATTTTGCGTTTTTCGTCTTTCTCATTTTCTAACTCTTCCTCCAATTCCGCAATAAGTGCTAGTTTTGGATTTTTCAAAGCAAGACGGCGTGAAATACTCTTTATCATAGATTGTTCAAGAGCAAGATTCGATGCTGCCCCAACCGGCGTATAACCAGCACGCCGCATTGTCCAAGACATGATGTGTTTTTCGGTATCTTTCACCATATCTGGCAATGCCAAATCAGCAAAAAGAATATCCATATATTCATCATGTGTAAGAGAAAAAAGAAAATCGTCGTCGCCCTCGCCATCTGGAGAACCTTCGTGGCCACCACCCGCCCCACCAGGGGGACGGGCTATGGTGTCACCTACGTTGTACTCTTTATTGCCGGGCAAAATATGATCCCATATTCCTCCGTTCTTTCTATCGTACTGAAACGATGGCTCTTTGATACCATCACGAGAGACTGAGACTTCCTCATCGGATTGATCATCAATCCCTCGTTTTTTCAATCCTTTAGTCACATCAATATTTTTCTTGACACGATCAATAAACCGCTTCCGGTTATTCAAATTTTTACCAGAAGGATTTTTTCGACGGTCGGTTATATGGAATGACAACATATCTTACACCTTATGCTTTACGTGTACGCATAAACCACTCAACAGAACGACGAACTTGTTTTTCCGTATAACCTTTTTCCATCATACGGGTCACAAAATCGTTATGCTTTTTGGCATCCTCTGTTGTAGATTTTACACCAAAACTAATCACTGGAAGAAGCTCTTCAACATTCGTAAACATCTTCTTCTCAATAACTTTTTTCAACTTCTCGTAAGAATTCCATTTCACGAATTTGCCGCCTCTCTGTTGACGCAACACAAAGTTGACGCACTCGTGACGGAAATCCTTTGGATTGGCGATACCAGCGGACTTTTCAATCTTCTCCAACTCGCTGTTTAGGTAATCACGATCAAACATAGAGCCTGTATCTGGGTCTTTGTAGTCAACATCCTGCATCCAATGGTCAGCATAGTTGATATAACGATCAAACATTGTCTGACCGAAATCGTTATATGCTTCAAGATAAGACGTTTGGATTTCGTTACCAATGAACTCGCCATAGCGTGGGGCAAGATCGGACTTGATAAAGTTCAGATAAGCCTCTTCTTTATCTTTGCCCAACTGCTCACGACGAATCGCTTGTTCAAGATTATACATCAAGTGGACAGGATCAGCCGCTACTTCAGCCGAATCGTGGTTGTATGTGGCAGACATTACTTTGAAGGCGAAACGTGTTGAACCACCATCCATTCCTTCATCGATACCAGCCGCATCACGATATTCTTGTGTAGAACGAGCTTTTGGATCGGTCTCTTTGATATTCTCGCCGTCGTATACTTTCATTTTTGACCAAAGCGTAGAATTATCATGTACTTTCAAACGAGACAGGACAGACCAGCGTGCCATCATTTCGAATGTGCCAGGAGCGCATGGAGCATTGCCCAACTCGGACATGCTAATCATTTTCTTATAAATTTCCTGTTCATCGGTTACACGCAAGCAATAAGGAACCTTGATCACGCAAATACGATCAATGAACGCTTCGTTGTTTTTGTTCCCTTTGAAAGTCTGCCATTCTGCTTCGTTGGAGTGAGCCAACACCATTCCGTTGAATGGAATAGCAGAAATGTTTTCTGTTCCCATATAGTTGCTTTCCTGCGTAGCAGTAAGCAATGGGTGAAGCACCTTGATAGGCGCTTTGAACATTTCAACGAATTCCAACAAACCTTGGTTAGCACGGCAAAGTGCGCCAGAGTATGCGTAAGCGTCCGAATCGTTCTGGCTGAATTTCTCCAACGAACGAATATCTGTCTTACCAACCAAAGATGAAATATCTTGGTTGTTCTCATCGCCCGGCTCTGTCTTACAGACAGCGATTTGTTCCAACTTGGAAGGCATCATACGCATGACACGGAAGCTGGATAGATTACCACCAGCTTGCTTCAAACGCTTGATAAGCCATGGGCTTTGAACAAGAGTAAGATAACGCTTATCAATGCCAAACTCTTGTTTCATTTTATCGTGATAACGAGTATTCGAAAATAGAGCCAACGGCGATTCAAAAACTGGAGAATGTTCCAAATCATCTGGACGTTTTGCATCCTTCATATATGCGATAACATATATTGGGAATGTTTCCATCAACTCTTTGAGACGCTCGGCAAGCGAAGATTTACCACCACCAACCGGTCCAAGAAGATAAAGGATTTGCTTGCGCTCTTCCAAGCCTTGGGCAGCGTGTTTATAGAATCCAACGATTCTTTCAATGACATCTTCAATGCCATAAAAATATTTGAACGCCGGATATTGGAGAACAGTTCTGTTCAAAAAGATGCGGGAAAGACGAGGATCGTTTGACGTATCAACGCCAATCGGTTCGCCAATAGCTTTGACCATTCTTTCTGAGGCAGTCGCATATGCCATGTGGTCTGTACGGCATAAATTAAGATATTCGGTGAGGTCAGAATTTTCGACACGTGCGTTATCAAAATCTGACTGAAGGTCATCTAGGATATTTGTCATGTGTGCCCTTGTGTTTTTAACGTTAAGTTTATTTAGTCATAGACTACCATATTTTCAATGGCTTTTTAGTCATAAAAACTTGCCGAAATAAAGAACAAATCATCGTCTTCAGCATCGCTTTTATCGTAAAACCAAAGAAACATTAGCACTTTATAAAAAGGATGTCCACACTCAAATTTCATTCGTATATGATAACGCAACATTTCATCGAACGTTGCGAAATCGCTACTAAATATTCACACATTCTTGTGATATAAATTCGCCCCACAAACGCATGCTTCGTTTGTCATATTCATGCAACGAATTAATATTTGGGTGAAGAAGATGTAGATATTGATTAACTTCAATAGCACGTCCAAGGACTTTTACAATATCAGAACTTTCGTTTGGATTTGCATGGAATAAAGAATCAACCCATTTTATTTCCGGACTTACAACAACCGGAACACCGTTCATTATCATATCAGCAGATACTATATTAAAACTTTCTGTATAAGATACTTGTAATCCAGCATCCATAGTTCTTACCAATGTGATAAAATCATCATGATTCATCCAAGGGTGTTCAATCAAATCATGGTGTATCAATCTGAACAAACAACGAATATTTTGTAAAATAGCATCGCCACGTCCTTCAATACGTGTTCCATTTATATGATAGTAAAGATGTTTTCCAACAGAATCAGCATACTCGACGGCGGCAACAGCCTGAATTAGTTGATTTTTGAGTGGTCTGATAGCGCCAAAACATCCAATATTTAAATTTTCACTATGAACGGGTTTTGGACGTGGAGTAAAATGAACAGGATAATAATTTGGCAAAAACACACAACGCAAAGAAAGATAATCGTCTTCCCAATCTGGTTTGTAATTTCTAATGAGATTTCTAAATTCACGATCCGCTCTTTCGTCATTGCACGCTATTATAACATTTGGATAATCCATATATCTTAGAGACCAATCTATGATGATGCCTTCTGTTGATGCGAATGGCATAGGCGAATGGTTGCGAACAACCCATGTGATGTTTGGATGAAGTTTAGTTAAAATTTCAAATTTTTCTGGAACAACCCAATATGCTTCAATAACAACAATATCTGGTTGATATTCTGTTACAAGTTTATCAATGCAGTTATTATCTACAGCGGAAGATATTTTCGATTCAAAACCCAAAATATCTGTTAACATTTCTTGAACAAATTTTGCGCTGTTATAAAGACCACTACTAAAATGACCTTGCCCATAACCTTCATTAGGACGATCACAGGCATAGTAGTTATCACGATTTTTAAGGATAAATTGAATTCTTGGCATGTAATACGATCCATCGTAAGAGATGATCGTATTTATCTATCCATATAAAAAAAAGAGGAGCTTTTGCTCCTCTTTTTTTACACATATTACAAAATATTTTTATTTTACTGAAGGAACACCACCTAAGAGAGATTTCAATGCTGGTGAAGTAGCCAGCATTCCAGCCGAATTTGTCGTATCATTACCCCCTAAGAAAAGATATTGAGGAAATTTGATACTCGACAACATTTCTGGATGCTCTCTCAAAGCCGCCAACGCTTTTTCAACAATGATGCTCATGAACACCTTATCGGCACCCAAAACATCAGTCTGGGCTTTCTGTCCAATAGCAATCTGTTGAAGATAGATGCGCTCGGCGTTACCTTCAGCCTCACGCTTTTGCTGACCAAGTTTGGCGGTTTCCACACCAATCTGTGCGGTAACCAAAGTCGCTTGTTGATCAGCTTGGGCACGGGCCGCAGCAACAGACTTGCGTTGCTCTTGGGCAATTTGTTCTTGCTCAAAAGCAGTTTTCAATTGACCAGCAAGTTGCTGACGCTGACGAGCCAAAAGCAATTCTGGCGGAATAACGCTATCGCCAAGACGAATTTCTTTTACATCAACACCGGCACGTGTTCCATCAATTTTTACAAGAGCAAGAATCGCAGCTTCTAACACCTGACGATTTTCAACCGTATCCAACACTCTTGTTTGACGTGCAACCAAAGTAGACTTGCCGTCTTTATCAACTTCTGGAACCGAAATATATCCACCAAAAACATTACGAACATGGCTTCGGATAGACGGAACCATAATGCGTTCTTCAACCTCTTTCAAACCACCAACAGCCGCAACAATGATTGGTGCATGATCGGGACTGATTTGAACAACGGCACGCAACTCTTGTGGTATATTCCAACCTTCTGCTTTTGCAAAAACAGCAACGTCCGCAGAACCTTCGCCCTTTGGAACATCAACAGGAGGCCGTTCTTTTTGTTCAAAATCACCAACGGAATTAATAGTCAAATCGATAGCACGAAGTTTGTAGCCGCCCTTGAATTCAAGCGTTTGAACTCGTGTATCAACTTGTATCACATCATATCCATCACGATTAAGATAATAATCGTTTGGCGTTAACGCATGTTCCCAAATACCCTTACAACCAACAGGAACGAGAACAGCACTCAAACTATCATTGTCTCCAACGGTTGCTTTTTTTGCCTTACAATCTGTACCAACCGTTTCTATTGATGAACGAACAACTCCAACAAAACCAGCCGGAACACGAGTGATAGATGTATCTAACGGAGTTTCCGCTGTACTATAACCATTATCGTCATAGATATCATCTGCATGCTTCTGGATATCTTTGCCGTTCGGTTGATATCCAATACGAATCTCAAAGAGCTTGAGATTGATTGGATATGTTCCTGGTTTCAGAACAGACGATTGTAAGCCACGTTGACCGCCATGAGTCATGAAGTATTGGGCGTTCAAAAAATCTGTGAAATTCACATCTGGCCACGCATCAGCCATTATCTGTCCTTCTCTCAGATTTGAACCATCTCGTGCAACAACACGAGCATATACACCCTGCGGAACTTTTACCACCGGCATATAAGTTATATCATTCAAAATATTGAAGAAGAAACTTATACGAAAAGTACCAGGTGGAATGATTTCTGCCTGATATCCAGTTTCGCCTTGTGTAGCAATGATATGCCCCTCTGGAAGATTGCTATAACCATAAAGCAACCTTACAACGCCAATCTGATCTGCTGGAATTTTGATGATGCTTGTTGATAAAATACAAAAGAAAGCAAATATTCCGAGAACGCCACGAAAAACAATCTTGTAAAAAGGTTTGGATAATCCACCAACAAACGGAATGTCTGGGGAAGCATATTTTGGGGCGAACCATGCCGCCAAAACTAAAAGCAAAGCCAACACAACATATGTCATGTTTTATCCTCCTTGTTAGACTTCCATGTAAAAGAAATTGATTGGTGGAGCAAATCAGAAACACTATGAAAGCAAACTATAAGAACTATTTGCTTGACAATCTTTCAAAATATGCTATTATCCTCGCATAGGAGATAATCAATGAGCCTTTTTTTAGATATTTCAAAAATCATGGACGGAAGCGACGTTGGGCGTAAAATGCACGCTGGCCAGAAAACAGGTGAAGTGATTGTTCGCCGTGGATTTTTCTATACCAATGGCTATGATTCTGAAAAATTCTCCAAAGCAGTCACCGCCAAGCTGAAAGCCGCTGGTCTCAATATCGTTTGTACAAATCACGGTGAAGTATGGAAAGAATTTCGTGGTGGTGCAAAAATCGCAAAAGGTTCCCACTGGTGGGCAACATTCAAAATGGAGGAAAGCGCATGATTCGTTGGATTGAGTTTCATCCCAATTGGGGCAATACCGTGGCGGTTGGCTATGTCAACGACCTCATAACCTATCAGGTTACCAAAACGATTTCTGGCCAGTATCTGTTGGAAAATATCAGGTCTATGGCGTCTCTGGGCGATTACGCTTCTATGCAAGAGGCAATCAATGAAGCTGATTTGATGGAAGGCATAGCCGAAACTTCTCGCAACATTGACGATTTTGGCGATCAGCCAAACGGTTTTTTGTAAAAACCTCTCGACATCCTTCTAATATATGGTATTTATTTAAAATAGGAGCAACGAAATGGCAAACAAATTCACCACATTCATCAATGATCTCGCCGCTTTACGCAAAGCGTGCCTTGATTTTGTTTGGTTTTAGCTTGTTCATGGACATGCGATAATCATGGTCAAAAATCTATTTCTTGACGATATTCGTGATCCGCCAAATGATGGCCGCAAATGGATTGTCGTGCGATCATACGATGCTGCTGTACAATATGTTATGGATAATGGCATTCCAAACTATATATCATTTGACCATGACCTTGGCGAGAATGTACAAACAGGCATGGATTTCGCCAAATGGTTGGTTGATATGCATCTGGACGGACGCTATATTTTTCCAAAAGAATTTAATTTCTATGTCCATAGCGCAAATCCGGCTGGTGCCGAAAACATCAATGGTTTGATGAATGGGTTTCTTGATTTTCTTGTGAAAGAACAAAATAATGCCACAGGATAACGACAGTTTTGAAACCAGTTACAGTTTTCAAACACCACGCCGTCAATTGTTTTGCTGGTTCAAGTGTAATAAACTGGACAACAACTTATGGAATGTTCATTTCCGTGGTGATAGAGCCTCTCGTCATGAAGATTTTCCTGATCGAATCGTAAACGATGCCGATTTATTTCAATTCATCGGTAATATGGTTTATGAATGGAAACGCATGATTTTAGAAGGGAAGATTTGACGAAAAAAACTTGCATTCCAATCCATGATCGGTTATAGTCTTGTTTATGGATTGGTTCGGCAACAAAACCCCTTCAGATGGAAACAAGTCAATCCAGTTGATCTGAAATTAAGCACAACTTAAAAGTAGGATTGCCCCGGAAAAGGCTAAATGATCGATCATTTAGCCTTTTCCCTTATGGAACTTGATACTAAAATTTTTCTCTTGCTTATTTTTTCTAAAAATCGTATAATGCTTCTTGTGGATGGGTTCGGCAAACAAATGCAATGGAAACTTTGATACGTTGGTTCGAATCCAACCCTCCCGACCGAATCGGGAGGTAGCCGAGTGGTCAGGCAAAAGTCGCAAAAAGTCCATCCAGTAAAAGAAACCTGCTATCAATCAAATGGTAGCGGGATTTTTTTAATAGCAAAAGAATAAATATTCCTATGAAGCTTTCACAAATCATACTTATAGAAAAAACATTAGATATTGTTTCGTCATTGAACAAATATCGTACAAGAGATGATGTATATATTTCATATAGCGATATACCAAAACTTGGTATCAACCCTCAATCTGATTTTAAGACGCCTATTGGTATATATGCATATCCATTAAAAGAAATGTGGGAAAGCGTAGAAAACAACGCTGTTCCGTATGCTGGAAAACGTGAGTATGTGATTGTGTTTCAATCGGTTCATCCAATATTGGATGTTGACCAATATACTAAATCTATGCTGGATAATGATGTTGACATCATAAAGAAGAAATATCTTGGTGATTATATAAAATGGTATTCTCGTTTTAACGCTGACCATACTTGGGGAAATCAAAATAGATACGAAGGAGAAGTATTGGATTTATTTTTCAATGATGATAACTTGACCGATCATTTTAAAAGATCGATAGATGGTAGTTGGCATTCTCAAAAAAAATGGATAGATACTATCTTTTTCTCTGAAGGCCACCCAAGTTGGAAGCCTCTTAGCGATGATGATATAAACGAATTTACTGGCGCATCACAGGAAACTATAAACAAAATCAGAGCCGTAGTTAAGGAATGGGACGAAGGAAAACTAATAAGTGAAGAAAAAGGAATCGCTTATTTTAATAATGATATAGCTAACTGGTCGGAAGATGCAACATATTCAACAGCAGCCGCTAGTGTGTTCTTCAATATAACCAGAAACATAGCATCTTTGATGGCTTCTCATTATAATAGAAAATCTCAGATAGTATGGACAGCGTTGTTAAGGTCTTTGGGATATGAAGGATTTACTGACAAAACAAATATTGGTATTATTCATCCAAACGAACCAACACAAGCAGTATTTTTCTCTATTAAGCCTTTAAGACTGATTGAAATACTAAAAAACAAAAAAGAGCCTCCAAAGAGCGAACCAACAGAATTCTATCACAATAAAGCCAAACAAGCTTATGCGAGCGATGTTGATTTATTAAATTACTTAGACCCTGATTGGAAAACCAAATACAAGAAAAAATCTTGACCCCTATTTTACTTCAACATGTTGTAGAGTATAACACCTAATACGCAAATAAACGCCGTGTTTGATGATTTCTTGCAAGTTTTAGAAACATTATCGGTTGTAATCACGATTGTCTTCCAATAAGTGAAATATTCTAAAAAGCGTTTGGAAACAACGCATATAGTTGCGGCAACGGTGTCAGAATAACGGTCGCAACAATAATGACAAAAGTAAGAACCAATGCTGTCAAAAATGGTTTTGTATGGCTGACAAGCGTGCCATTGTAATCCGTTTCCAAATCATCATCTTCAACATTTGGATTGAGAATGCGACCGTCAAAATGACCGTCGATCTTTCCAATCTGGTCATCAGGATTTTTGTCAAACTTTGGTAAATTGTCTCGCTTTGCTTTTTCTCTATCATAATAATAATCGGTCATCGGATTTTCTCCTTTGTTGGAGATTATAAGATATAATGTATCTTTTTGTTTGTCAAGTTTGGTAAAATGATAAATAAATGAAATTTCATAAGAGATGCATTATGTATACTGAATACACAAAAAGAAAGCCAAATACCGAATGTTATATATGTAAAAAACCAATTTATAAAAGACCAAGAGAACTGGCGAAAAAAGGAAATGTTTATTGTGGAAGAAAATGCCTTTCGGTAAACCAAACGATATTGAAAACATGTCCTGTATGCCAAAATACTTTTAGAAGTGGTTTGAATAAAACCACTTGTTCTAAAGCATGTTCAAACAAAAACAGAACCGGAATGAAATATAAAATAGAAAGACTGAACGATAACGCATTAAAACCAAGAAACAAAAAGAAATATTTAATAGAAGTATTTGGTAAAAAATGTATGACATGCGAATACGATAACACCAACGTTTTGCAAGTCCATCACATAATAGAAAGAAAAGATGGCGGAACAGATGATTTTGAAAATCTAAAATTGCTTTGTCCAAATTGTCATTATACCATACATTATGGTGATAGTAGATTGGAGGAAAGCGGAAGAAACGATGGGATTTGAACCCATGGAACGGTTATCCGCCCTTTCCGCTTCGAACGGAACGCAATCAGCCTTACTCTGCCACGTTTCTCTGGAGGAAGGAGAGAGATTCGAACTCTCGGGACGGTTTTAAATCGCCCATTGACTTTCCAGGTCAACCCAATCGGCCACTCTGGCACCCTTCCTTTTCTATAGATTTGCGGAGAATACTGGATTTGAACCAGTGGAACGGTGTTTCACATTCATTAGTTTAGCAAACTAACGCAATAAGCCTGACTCTGCCAATTCTCCGCAAATCCATAGATTTTATCGATAGTTTTGCGGAGAAGGTGAGATTCGAACTCACGGAACTTGATTTTAGCAAGCTCATTAGTTTTCAAGACTAACCTGATAAACCGGGCTCCAGCACTTCTCCGCAAAACTATCGATTTTTTACACTTTTTCTCCTATAATAACAAAAAACCCGCCAAGACTTTCATCTGGGCGGGTCAACTGAACTTGTATTGAGACACAAGTTTAGCTAACACCGCCACCAGGGCAGGATGATGAGCTACTTGACGAGGATACGATCTTGTTCATAGATGTATTTATACAAGATCATTTATCCTCTGTCAAGCAAAAAATCATCAATCTTCAGTTTTTCCAAATATGATACCAAATCTTCATATCCGCCTATACGAACACCTTCTTTGAAGATTTGTGGAACAGTTTTGATATTCAACATTTTGGCCACTTTTTTCAAATCGCCATTTGGTTCCCATACCTCAAAATCTAGTTCTTTTTCAGTAAGAATATCTTTTGCTTTGTCGCACCAGGGGCAATTAGGTTTGGATAAAATGAAAAACATTACGCTTTTTCTCCTTCGTTAAAATCTATTGGACAAGCACCTGTAGCACAATCAATATGCTCTCTACCAATATCTTCTGCTATAGCAGAAATCTTTGCTACGATATCTCTGAATCGTTTCTTTGATACCTGTTCTTCAGGTTGATATTCATAAGCAGAAGCATCTTCTTGAGGCATTACCGAACAACATCTAACTTTTGATTGGTATTTCAACAACATTTTTTGGAAGTTTTCTAAACTCACCAAATCTGGTTTATATTTTAGGGTATAGCTGATCTGATTGCCATAGTTATCTTTTACTGGTTCGCCATTTTCATCAGTGCCATGTATCCAATACTTCTCACCTAACATCAACCATTTGAATTGATCTGCTGGTGTTGCTTCAGCAGCCGTTACTAATTTATCACCCATACCAAGAGTTGTAATCGCAGGAGCAGTAGGAAAACCTACAATTGTGGTGCCGGAATATTGAACCAATTCACGTACAGGATATCCAGCCTTACGATAATTTTCAATCAATGGATCGTCTGATCTAAATTGAACCCAACGCAAGTACTCTCTCATAGACGGTAAATGCCATCCTTCGGTCAACATAAAAAGTTTGCTGACTGTACCTGAAGGTTTCACTGTTGTCATAGTATGCGGTATATTTACACCAAGTTTTTTTGAATATTTTTCTGCTTCGTCTCTTACCGCACGATTGAATCTTGCCAGAGTTAACCAAAAATCTTTCGATTTCTCTTCGTTTATTAAATCATAAAACCCATATCCAAAAAACTTATAAGCAAACTCATGAATACCTGTTATTCCTACTCCGATTCTATTAGTACGATCTACTTCTTTTTTGTAAATACTATCCATTGTATTAACACGAATCATGGCACGAGTAACCGCTCTAAAAGCTTCTTCGGCTTCATCTAATGTTTCGGCATGATAAGGAACGACATCGGCTATGACACAAAAAGCTCCAAGCACATTCAGCGTAATTTCTCCGCATGGATTTGTGATCATTGTATATTTTTTTCTACGGGCTTTTTTAGCTAATTTAGAAAGATATACTTGTGTATCTTCGTTGGTTTGATATCTATCCGATGCTACATAATCGCCTATATTTAATCCAGTCCACCCTTCATTTTTTTGAACCAACTTATGAGCATTTATGATACCAGGTTCTCCTGTACCAGTGGAATAAGAAGATTCTGAAATCATTTTAAATACTTTTTTAGCATGTAATGAGAGAGAGTCGGTTCCTTCTCCTTCAACAAGATTCCAAAATTCATCATCTACCATAACAGAATTATTAGAAGACCATAAAAAGGGTTGTGGTGGGAACATGTTATTTTTTCTAAAAGATAAAATTTGTTCCGCAGATAACTCATTATATTCTATTGGTCTTTTTACTGTAATAAAATCCAAAATTGTATTATCAGACCAAATTTTTGTTGACATTCTGGCAGCCCGTCGTGCGCCTCCTACCAACACACATTCTGCGAAATAATGATCGATATACATGGCTTGTTTCCATG
>OCZT010002647.1_pt1 | contig 18402 bp, 12 predicted proteins | sample 1539031 | NCBI WGS metagenome assembly OCZT01 (sample SAMEA3539308, study PRJEB22396) | soil metagenome | biome: tundra; feature: field; material: soil | place: USA | collected 2010-05 | depth 0.15 m | reverse complement strand
GGAGATCGCGTGAACATTGAGATTGGTCAATTTCATGTGGAAGGACTTGTGGTGCAATAGCTGCAACGTCCAGGTTCTTCGCAGTCAGGTGCGAGTGAGTCATGATACGGGATCGATAGCCGGCTCAATCCCCTGGCGGGGTGGGCCTCAAACTTCTCGAGCGAGGATGTACAGATGCTTCAAAAGACATTGGTGACTAGCATTATTCTGGCGATGGCCGTTTCCGCCGCCATGGCAGCAGACACAACGCAGGCGAAGAGTCAGCTTTCCGCAGCCGAAATAGTCAGCAAGAATGTCGCCGCCCGAGGCGGTTTAAAAGCGTGGCGCGATGTGCAAACCATGTCGGAGTCAGGGAAACTGGGCGCAGGGGGCAACCGGCGCGATACGCTCCCAACCCCGGCAGCACTGCCCAATGACAAGCGCGTCGGCTTGCAGCAACTGCCGTCCTCTCCACGCCTGGCGCAGGAAGCCCAGCTTCCCTTTGTCATGGAGATGGAGCGGCCCCGCAAAACGCGATTTGAGATTAAATTCAACGGACAGACGGCGGTCCAGGTGTATGACGGAGCCAATGGGTGGAAGGTAAGGCCATTTCTCAATCGGCACGATGTCGAGCCCTACACCGCGGACGAAGTGAAGATTGCGTCGACGCAGACGGAGATCGATGGCCCCCTCGTTGACTACGCCGCCAAAGGAACTCGGGTGGAGTTAGCCGGCATGGAGAAGGTCGGAGACCAGGATACTTACAAGCTCATGCTCACCTTTAAGAGCGGCAAGTCGATCCATGTGTGGATTGATGCGAAAACCTTTCTTGAAGCGAAGGTGGAAGGGCAACCGAGACGGCTCGACGGCAAGATGCATCCAGTAGAGATCTATTATCACGATTACCGGCAGGTCAGCGGCTTGCAGATTCCTTTCGAACTGGAAACGAAAGTGCTTCCGGTAGACAATCCGGCAACAAAGATCAAGGAGCGCCCGGTGGCTCCGGAGAAGATTGTGATCGACAAGGTCGAGGTCAATCCGAAGTTGGATGCATCGCACTTTTCCAAGCCCACGACCGACGTCGCCGTGGTCACTCATTGATTCCTGCCGACAGGCTCACACCTGCTTGCTGTAGAAGCAAGCAGACAACGGCTGAGACTTGAAGGATACGGCTCCTCCGATCCGGGCCCGAATCGCAAATCCCGAAACGCATTAACGCATGGACTCGTTCAGGACCAGTTCAGCTATAGAGCGGGAACCGCGGGTCTGAACAAGGAAATTGCGCTGGTCGCACGAATTTGCGATCGAAAGAGCAACCCGACGATGAGGGACGATCACGCTGCGCGGTTCAATGGATCGAACAGCGGCGAGGAATGGTTCCGAAGACCCTCGGTTCGAGTGGTTCGCACATTAAGTCAGCTGGGGGCAATATGGGTGGCTTCTGGAAGCCGGACGGGCGCGATAGTGGGATCGAAGCGCGGGATTCCGAATCTCGGAATGCAACCGAGCAATTTCCCCTCAATTCCGCTACAAGCCACGGGGGCTTGACTGAGAAGGACGCGAACCTCGTTGCTCGTGATCGCGTTTCATTCCCATTGGATGAGGACTGGCGGGGAACGTGCGCTGAAATGACCATTGCGGAATTCGTAAAGAACAGGTTCGTCCCGGAGCATGTCGCAATCAAGAGGACCTCAGGCCGAACACACTACCAGGCGATTCTGAAACATGTGCTTAGACCGGAAGAAGTGGACGAAGTGTTCCACCCTGACGCCGCGCGATCGAAAGCGAAACTTAAGGCGAATCCAAACTGGCCTTATATGAGCAACGTGCGACTCCGCGACGCGCAGCCTGATCATGTGCAGCGTCTCATCTCCGCCGCATTGGAGGGAGGATACTCGACCCAGACGGCCACGCACATTCGCAACGTTGTCAGCGCCATCTTCTCGCATGCCATCAGAGAACAATACTTCACCCGCACAAACCCAGCCACCCATGTAACGCTGCCTGGAATGAAGCGCAAGGAAAAGCACACGCTGACTCTTGCGCAGACAAGAAAGGTGCTGGAGATCATGCAGTATCCCGAAAGGGAGATGACCCTGATTGCGCTCCTCACGAGCATGAGTGTGGCGGAGATCTGCGGCCTTCAATGGCGACACGTGAACCTGACGGATAGCATTGTCGACAGGGATGGTGAGCTGATCCCACCCAGGTCGATCGCAGTCAGGCAGCAATGGTATCGCGGCGAATTGTGCAAAGTGATGAATGGCCGCCATAAAGATCTTTCCATTCCTCAAATATTGCTTCCCGTTCTGGCGAAACTCAGCCGCCGTACCAGATGTACCGGATGGAGCGACTTTGTCCTCATGTCCAACGCCGGCACGCCAATCAACCAGATGAATGTCGCCGCACGGCGATTGAAGTCCATCGGCAGGGAACTGCAGATGCCATGGCTCTCCTGGCAAGTGTTTCGACGCACTCACGCCACTCTGGTCTACGAATACGGTATGCAGTTCCAGCACCAAATGGGGATGATGGTGTATTCAAATTCGTCGCAAAATCGAGACTCGACGAAAGGGAATGTCCCCGCACTCCGGTTGTGCGACCCGCTTCAGCGAACCCCGGGCAAGTAGTGTGCATTTGATGGCTGGCGGGCCGCGATAGAGGCTCGAATACTCTTGCCGCGCCGCATGGCCTCCATTTCGAGTCCGTGCACGGCCGCGGCCACTTAGAGGATAAGAATCGCCAGCATGCAGATGAGCGTTAACAGAATGTAGATATCTACAGAAGAGCACGTGCTGGGGCGGAGTGGGAGGTCTCTTCTCATCGCACTCAACTCGCTTTTACTTTACCGCCACTGCAATGATCTCGGTGTTGTTGCGGCCCAGATCTGTCACCTGTACGCTCGACGGCTGAATAGTTCCAACCTTGTAACGGTGATAGACAATCTCTCCGGTTCGGGCCATAAAGAGGTCGTCCCCGCGAACCAGAAGAGCCTCGAATGCCTTGTCCTCAGTCTGTGTGTAGCCGAGATACTTCAGATCGATGGGCGGTGGCTTAGGTGGCGAGGGAGGTGCAATCACTACCGGCGTCTCGACCCGCGCACTCTGCACTGGAGCTTCAATCACCACAGGGGCCGATTCGGCCGAAAAGATGTTCCTCCCCGTGCCGGCGTAAATCACGTTCTCGCTCTGGGCCAGTTTGTCGATGTGCAACGTGGGATCGAGTCCAGCGTTGCTCAGCTTCTGAGCTTGCGCTCCTTTCGCATTCTGCCCGTCGCTTGCCGCCGCATGGCCACTGACTAACCCCGGTGCGGGCAACGCCACTGGACGAGGCGCGGTCGAAGAGGCGCCAAAGCTGCCGCGAAGCTCCCACCCACCGATCAAAACGAGCAGCGCAAACAGCGCCACGACCAGCCGAACCTGCCGCTTGTTTTCAGTGCCCAAAGCAATGGCCATGTCTACTCGCCCCCCTGTTTCGACGCGGAGGCCGGGCCAGCGGCTTGACCGGATTCCGGCGTGGGTGGCAATCCGCTGGCGGCCGCGTCGCCTGGCCGCATCCACGTAGAGACGCGCAGGCGCAGGTTGACCTCTCCGCCCTGCTGGCCAGCCAACGCCATTTCCCGAATCACGAAGAATGTCTGGTCGCGCTCCAGTGCGTTTACAAAGCGCATGATCTCGGGATAGGCGCCGGAAATTCCAGCGTCCATTGAAATCTCAGTCAGGTCCGATCCTGCCGGCCCTTGCGTGTATTGCACCCTCGACATCCGTACCTTTGAAGTGATTTCCAATTCCCCAATGCGGGTAGCAATTGAAGAATAGTTGGGCGGAATGCGCTTGGAGTAGAACGCTTGCATCTCGACGCGGGATTCTTCCACTCGCTTATCCAACCCACGCAGGGGAGAGGCTTCCAGGTCAAGAAGCTTCAACTCGACCTGCTTGCTAGACAGGGCATTGGTCGATCGGCCGTGAGTTGTGGCCCAATCGATGCCGAGCCGGACAGCTACTACCGCCACCAACAGAAACAGCACGGCAAATCCGGCGATGTGCCAGGCGATTGGAGAAGCCGCTCGTTCGCGCCATTGGGAGTCATGAAGAATCTTCATCGTGAACCTCCTGTCGCAAGGTGGTGTCTGGAACCGGACATGTTGAACATGGCTCGTGCACTTTCGAGATGAGCGACACTCCGATGCGCAGGGCTCACAGATGCGATCGCAGCAGATCGTTTCTTGGTGGCATGATGCACAACGGGAACCGCAACTGGCTCGGTAGCGTGCGAGTCCGACCCAAGCTGGTTTGCGGAATCGGCAACGCCTGCAGCAGGTTTAGTGTCGGCGCTGCGCTCTTCCGGCGTGGCCGGGCTATAGGCGGCTAACAATTCGAAGTCGACGAGGTTCGACGCGCTCACAGGTTCCAGCTTCGCGTTGGGACCGTTGGACGTTTCTGCGGTTTCTCCTACGATGCGAGGCAAAAGAAAGCGGTGAGAGCGCTCCAGGTTCGTAACGAGTTCGAGCGCGCGGTCTCGCCGGCCTGTAATGCGCATGCGCAACGTGATGTGCCCATCCTTGTCGCGAACCGGCTCGATGTTAGTCACCTGCAAGCCGCCCGGCAGCAAGGTTTCAAGGTCCTCCATGGCAAGAGTCCATGAAAATGCCTTCTCATCGATCAGACGATTCAGCGCTTGTGCATGGCCCAGCACTTGAGCGTTGGCCGGCTGCCGCATCAGGTCCTGGTAGCCTTGCCGTTCCTGGATGACGCGGGCGATTTGGCTATCGAGAGAATGGTCGCGGACTCGGTCGGCCTCCGCCTTCTTGTGAATGCCGTGCTGAACCACTCCCATGCCGATGGCAACCACGGCCAGTACCACCATGGCAACGCGCAACTGCTTGATCGCCGGTACAAAATCCACGAAGGGGCGGGTAGCGAGATTGAGAGTGACATGCAACTGCTTGCCCAGCGTCGTCAACGCGCCCGCAGTGCCGGCAATGCTTGTGTCGCCCGGCAGCGGCGTGGCAACTGAGAGGTCTTTGTCCGTCGCGTGCAGAGCCGGAGCCGTATCGATTTCGGGCCTTGGCGTCAGATTGACGACGTTCAGTTGCGGCTCGTTGATCCACTTGGCGAAACGATCTGCCCCACCGATGCCCGCGTAGTGCAACCGCTGCGGCTTGCACCTTAACTTGTCTTCAAAGTAAGCGGCAGCCACAGCGATGCCGCGCTTTACTTCTTCCAGCCGCAGGCCCGGATCCTTGGGAAGATCGAGAGTGCGGTAGAGCAGCAAGTCGTGGCCGTTCGTTATGAATGTTGTCAATGCCACTTGACTCATATTGGCAACAAGCGCTGCCTCCATTGAGTCGACAGCCTCCAACGCGGCTATCGTGGAGGGAATCACCGCACCGGGTTCGTAACCGGCAGCGCGCACTGCCCTTTCATACTCAGCAAGAATTGCGCCCGGCAGCACGGCCACAAGCACTTTGCAACCGTCCTGGTTCTGTTTGAGTACCTGGTACCGAAGGCCGGCGCGCTCCACATCAAATGGGATCATCTTGCGCAGCCTGAACCGCAGCACCGCAAACGTGTCTGCGTCCCGTTTGGGCAGGGAATCGAAATTCAATACGAAGATCCGAACCGCTGTGTCGGGTAGTACAAGCGTTACGTCGTGGGTAGGCGGCGCAACCTTGGCCAGCGCGGACCGAATCGCCTCCGCCACGGCTTCCGGTGCACGCAGGTTTGCGTCGCTGAGACCCGGCACCACGGCTCCGGCCTCCAGCGGTTCAAACGCATACACTGGCGCCTGGTCAGGGGCCGTGACCGACGCGGCCAGCACTCCCTCCGGTGCAATCTCCACGGCCGTCATCGGACGCCGTTCACTTGGGAGACCGAGTTTGACCTTGCTTCGGATCGAACTCAACATCTTGTAGCCTCGGTTCACCTGGGCTGGTTGGTCTTCTTTGAGCCGCGCTGGCAACTCTCGTCAGCACGTTGATTCAGTTACAAGAGGCCTTCTTCCCACATATTTGGAAGACGTGCTTTGGCTCCCGGGTCATCACGGCCTGCCACACTGGCGGCGGTCAATAGTAAGGTTCTACTGTCGCGATCGTTTCGAGAGCAGGTTTCACTCTTACCTGGGGTTTCTCCATCGCAGGTTGCGGCAGCGACACCGGCTTCACCGCGGGTTTTGAATCGGCGCGAGGAGGAAGAGTCGATGTCTTTTGACTAGGCGCCTGGGCTTGAGGCTTATCAACCGGCGCCTGGGCCTGGGGCTTGTCTGGCGCTTTGGCCGCTGGTGCCGGCGTAGCGTTCACTTGGTCGGCCTTCACTTCAGCTTTCCGATAGGTGACCGTACTTCCGGAGCCGAGATCGACCATCTTCAGGTTATCGTCCGTTACCTCAGTCGACCGGATGATATGTGGAATGATAGCGAATACAATCTCACTCTGTTGACGTTGCTTGGCTTCCTGTCCAAACAGGTACTTGAGGATCGGGATTTTCGTAAGCCATGGCAAGCCGCTCATCGACTTACTTTCCGTATCTTCCAGTATCCCGCCGATCAAGTTAACCTCGCCGTCGGCCAGCCGTGCCTCATGCTCAATGCGTCGCTGTCCGATGGTGGGTTCCGTTACCCCGTCAATGCTCTGCTCACCCGTGACGGAAGAAACCTCAAGAGACATCTTGAGAGTGACATCATTCCCGGAGTGAATATAGGGAGTTATGTCGATATTGACGCCAACATCGATGTACTGAAACTGCGTATTGACTCCCGTTGTGATGCCGCTTTGATAAGATCCCGTTGCGATAGGAATGCGATCGCCGATCTTCAGCGAAGCCTTCTCACTATCCATCGCGCGAATCTCCGGCCGCTGGATGACCTTCGTGCCACTGTCAGACGAAAGAGCCGTGAAACTCGCACCGGGAACCGATACGGAAATGTCGCCAGCGGCCAGCCCGGCGAATGAACTAAGCGTGAGGCCCGATCCCGAGGACCCGGAACCCGAAGAGCCACCGGGGGCAATAGAAGCGCTTACGGTAGTGGGCGGAACTACACCGAAAGTGTGAAGCCTGTCGCGGCTTACTTCCATGACGATCACGTCGATCACAACCTCTGATTTGGGCTTGTCGATATCTCCCAGCAGTTTCTGCGCCAGCACCATCTGGTCCGGTGTGCCTCGAATGGTCAGGGATCTCAGCTCTGGCGTTACCTGGATATGGCTGATGTCGAGAATCCCTTTCAGAGTACCGGCGGCTTGCTGCAGGTCGGCTGGTGTGGCTGCGTTGTGCAGGTAAAACGTCTTCATTACACTCTGTTCCAGATCTTTGCGCTTCGAACCGGTGTCTGCCGACACCATGATCGTGTTCGACGACAGCGGGCGCCAGAATGTTTTCGATTGGATTGCCACCATGCTGAGCGCTTCACGCAGGCTGACATTCGTCAGTTCGAACGTGATCTTCTGAGGCTTGTACTCCGGATCGATCAGGACATTGAAACCTGCAAGCTTGGCGATCGTCTTATAAATCACGTCGGAAGTCGCCGTCATGTGAAGCGAAACAGGGATGTCGGACTTCATCTCCAATGACACGGGCCCGGCTGCGGCTCCGGCATCTCTCTCCAATGCAGATGGTTGGTCCTTTACTTTGCTGGCGACATCTCTTTCTCGAATTCCCTTTTGTATCTGATCGGATACACGTCGAAGCTGCCCCGCGGCCTGAAAGTTGCTTGGGTCAATCTGTGTGGCAAGACGAAACTCGGCAAGAGCCTCTTGCAGCTTTCCCTCATCGAGGAGGAGTTCGCCTGAATGGATGTGCTGAGCAGAGGCGTAAAAACGCACACGCAGGTAGGCTGCCATGTATTTAGGGTCAGTCGGTTTGGCGTCATGTGCTTGTCTGTAGGCCTGGTACGCGGTGTCAAGATCATTCTTCTTTTCCGCTTTTTCACCAGCCTTGAACGCAGATTCGGGCTTGTCGGCGAGAACCGGCGCAACAAGCGTCGTAGTCAAGATCACATAGAGCAAGAGCCGCGATCGAATCATTTCGCCCCTAACGCCTCAGTGCATCAATTGCTAAGTAGCAAACATACACTTCGGTATCCCGCATGTTCCTTGCGCATGGTCAATCTGGGCGCATATTCAGCGTGAAGTGTTGACGGTCCACGCAGGTTCCTCTGGGTGGCAGGTTGATCGGTTCGTTTGTGGCGTGTTAGCGGATCAGTCACTTACTTGGTTAAAAAAACCTGTCCGGCGTCAACGGCAACCCCTGGTAGGGGTGGAGGCCTCACGCTGCCGCAATCGCTGCTTTTGAACACCGACACGGATTCGTTTGTCCACTCGATCGGCTTTCTTTCGGAACCCACTAAAACCGTCCCCACAAAGTGAACCCTACCCGTGGCGTGCTCCAGATCGGACCACGTGGATTCCAGGGCTCCCTTGCCCCTCATCGTGCCTGTGCACACCCAGTCGGCTGTCATTCCACCAGGTTTCATCACCTTGTTGGCAATCGTGCATTGTCCGCGTGATTGCGGAAGCAAGGCGCCATACTTGTCGATCATCTCCTGAGTAAGGCAAACTTGGGTGGTGCGCGTTTCTCCTTTTGCGGGGATTCCGCCGGCCCCCGTCATCGAGGGCGACTTTTGCCAGGTAATGGTGGTTGTCAGCTCCCATAAGCCGGCTTTTCTCGTTGCCCCCGAAGCGAGTATTGTTCCTGCACATAGGCAATAGCACACAGCTATCCAGAGTTGTCTCCTGCGCATGTTTGTTCCTTTCTTGTGCACCGCGGCCACCGACGCTCTACAGCGGTACAACATCTCTCTATAGATCAATGGGAAGACCGTGTCGTTGCGACCAGCCAGCGACTAGTTACCCTAAAATGTGTTACGGGAGCGTACGCGCATCTGAATGCAGATCGTGTCAATGCACTCGAGTTCTTATGCGGGGTGGCACGCTTGGATTGCCCATCTAGTAGTCTTCGTCGCCTACTTGTTCAAGTCGCTGAGCATCGCGCACGACCACTGCTTCTCTTCGCGGCTCAACAAATCCCTCTTCACCCCATTTCGACAAGATACGGCTGATGGTGAACAGGGTCGTGCCGGTCATTTGTGCCAATTCCTCCCGTGAGAGCGACACCTGGACTCCTCCTTGGTGCTGCTTGCCGACTTGCTTCACAAGGCGGAGCAGTGCTTGGGCCAGCCGCTTGGCAACCTTCTCAGTCGCCACCTCGCGGAATCGCTCCTCGAGTTCATTCAACCGGTTCGAAAGGATGTGGCTGATGTTCTTCCTGATCTGTGGATACTCCGCAACTAAGATCTGAAGGCGTGAGTATTCCCATGCCAGGGTTCTACATTGTTCCATGGCGCGCGCGGAACATGTGTGACTGCAGGACGGTGCTTCCGAAGCTATGCCGACGGCATCGCCTTGGCCGCTCATCCAGAGAATAACCTCATTGCCATTGGGGCTGAGCTGCGTATGCTTCACGCTGCCGGCCTGAATGAGAACAAGGCTGCGCACTGGTTGACCTTGCATGAACAAGAGCTCGTCACGCGCAAAAACCCTCGCCTTTGCGCACGAGGCGATCTCCTTGGCTTGTTGATGTGTAAGTCCGGCGAAGAGCGCTGAAGCGCACATTAAAACTACGCGCTCAGCGATGTTGGAGTCTGTGTAGGTTACTTCGTGTGAAGTTCGACGTATTGATGGTAATACACGCGGAGCGATACCAACCGCCGACAGATATGCTGCTGACGTCATGTGACCCCCAAGGCAAGCGAGTTGAAAACTGCACGTTCCACGCTGTGCCGCACTAATCCGACGCACACGCGCGCTTACATACTCATTGGCTCTGAGGTTGGGGGGGAGGGGAAGCCGTCCTCAGAGTCGCTGAAAGGGCTCATGGCCCAAACTGGTTCAATTACGGGTAGGTATTAACCTGATTACTCTGTGCTGCATAGGTGAACCTCTGTCAAGCTTATTGTGCGCCTGCTTCCGTACTCATCCCGAGGACCGATTCATTCGAGCCTGCTAATTGCTGCCGACTTGAAAATGCCATCGAAGCTCAGCCGGAAATGTCATGGCATAACAATATTCAGGAAGGGAGCGCCCAATTTGCTGTAGCGCAAATAACTGCAAATATCAGGTCAGAGACGAATGAACTTTGCTCAGACGCAAACACGCGTTAGCCCCATCAATAGACGTCCGTATTTGCTCCAGATCAAAGAACAATTCATTCGCTTGTGAGCAAGAACTCAGCTCCCGGCTGCGCCAGCATCCGGACCGCGACCCCAGGACGGGTGTTGAGTTGCCCCAGCAGGATTGTGCCTCCTCGCTTGCTCCAGCGCAAGTTCTCATTCCAATCGGCCATGTAGCGTGGTCGCTGATAGGCATTATCCAATGAGTGCTTGCTCCCGCCTTGGCCGCTGTCTTCCGATCGGAAGACAGCGGGCTATCCGTGCGTAAGACTTCAACGGCCGCGGTTAGTTCTTGCCTGTTTGCGCAGACGTGGAGTGAACCAGAATCTGGCGGAGAGCCGCCCCCTGATGCGTGCCAGGCTGAGCATAGAAGTTGAGGAGGTGTCGAGTGATTAGGAAAGCGTTATATATCCTTCCGCTCATGGCGGCATTAATTGCGGCTTTCGCCCTTGGGTATGTCCGGCATCAGGCAAAGCCAGTCGAGTCGCGTCATATCCTCTACTATCAGGATCCGATGCATCCATCCTATCGTTCAAATAAGCCGGGCATCGCGCCGGATTGCGGGATGGACCTAGTGCCTGTCTACTCATCCGAAGTCGGAAAGTCGTTTTCTTCCCATGTAGGCGTAACCTCTGAGGCTGCGGAGATTGACCAATCGGCCCAGCAGTTATACGGGATCAAGGTAGTCAAAGTTGAGAAGAGTTCGGGGCAGGGAACGATACGTATTTTCGCCCGAGTTGAAGCCGACGAGACACGTACCTTTCGTGTCAATTTAGGAACCGACGGATTTGTCAAAGAGACCCACGATGACGCCGTCGGGAACCACGTTATGAAGGACCAGCACCTGGCGATCGTCTATTCTCCGGAGTTCCTTTCAGTTGCCGGGGGCTATCTAGCCGCCAATGAGCGTACCCCGTCTGCGCAGAATCCGTCGCGGGACAACGCCGCCTCGCCGACATCTCAGGGAGTCGCCAGCGTGCAGGCGCGCGCTGACAGGCTGCGAAACCTGGGCATGAGTGACGCTCAGATTAATGAGATAAGCAAGAGTCGCATCCTCCCGGAAGACATCTATGTAGTGTCGCCGACAGATGGATTCATCCTATCCAGAAACATATCTTCAGGGATGAGGTTCGAAAGGCAGGCTGACCTCTATACCATCGCGGACTTGAGTCATGTGTGGATCATCGCAGAGGTATCAGGGAGAGATGCTAGGGCCCTCGTTCCCGGTGCTATGGCTCATGCCTCTCTGCCCGACACGGACGAAAGTTTCAGAGCCACGGTAAGCCATGTTCTGCCTGAAGTTGATCCTGCCACTCGCACTTTGAGGATGCGGCTGGAGGCTGACAATCCGGGTTTCAAGCTTCGGCCCAACATGTTTGTCACTGTGGAATTGCCTGTGTCCCTTCCGGCCGGTCTCTCCGTTCCAGCCGACGCGGTTCTCGATTCTGGACTATCGAAACGAGTCTTTGTGCAAACAGACGCAGGCCATTTTGAATCGCGCACGGTCGAAACCGGTTGGCGGCTCAATGACCGAGTACAGATTGTGCAAGGACTGCATGAAGGCGAAACCGTTGTCGCCTCCGGCACTTTCCTGGTGGACTCAGAAAGCAGGCTTGAGTTAGCTGCCAAGTCCAGAGTGCCTCTGGACGATGTCTCGCGGGCGAGCGCCTCGATGGAGCACCACGGGAATTGATTTGCGGAAGTAGATGGTTAGTAGTGCCGGCTTGAAAGATGACGCCAGGGCGGACCGTTGAACGCCTGATGCGGGCCGCTGTATAAGTCGTGTCGTCTGTGATAGGCGAGACTAGATGCCTGGGTGGAGGCTTCAACAGTGATCGATCGGGTCATAGATTTCTCAATTCGCCATAAGCTGGCGGTCATGCTCGTGGTGGTGGCTGCAAGCATCTTCGGTTGGTGGTCGATCGAGCACACTCGCCTCGATGCTCTTCCTGAATTGGGAGAAACGCAGGTCATCATCTTGTCCCGTTGGGATCGCAGCCCGGACTTAGTCGAGAGACAGGTTACCTATCCCATAGTTACAGCGATGCTGGGCGCACCCCACGTCAAGGCTGTGCGCGGCGTGTCGGACTTCGGTTACTCCTATGTCTACGTGATCTTTGAAGACAACACCGATCTGTATTGGGCGCGTTCACGAACTACGGAGTATCTGTCGACCGTCGTAGGCAGACTGCCGGAAGGTGTCAAGACAGAACTCGGACCCGACGCAACAAGCCTGGGATGGGTGTTTCAATACGCTGTGGTTGATACCACGGGCCAGCACAGTCTTTCAGAACTGCGCTCCTATGAGGATTGGTATCTTCGCTACCACCTGCGATCGGTCCCTGGCGTTGCCGATGTGGCGCCGATTGGTGGATATACGCGGCAATATCAGGTCAATGTCGATCCGAACCGGCTTCGCGGATACGGAATCACCATCGCTCAAGTAGTTAGTGCCGTCCGTGAAGGAAACAACGAATCCAGTGGCCGGTTGCTGGACTTTGGCGGCACCGAGTACATGGTTCGCGGGAGGGGATATGCCACCTCCATCCATGATTTCGAGAATATCGTTGTTGCCACAGCCGGAGATGGAGCGCCAATACGAATCAAGGACCTGGGTGAAGTGGTTGAAGGGCCCGATCTTCGCCGCGGAGTCGCCGATCTTGATGGTGCCGGAGAGGTGGTTTCTGGCATTGTGATCATGCGCAGCGGGGAAAACGCTCTTGATGTGATCGGTCGCGTCAAGGCTCGGCTGAAGGAGATCGAGCCAAGCTTGCCTTCAGGCGTCAAGATTGTGCCTATCTATGACCGCTCTGAACTTATTCACCGGACGATCAGCAGTGTCGACGAGACCATCGTTGAAGTAGTCGTCACACTGGTTCTCATTATTCTCGTGTTCCTGTGGCATTTTCCGAGCGCAGCCATTCCGCTCGTTACCATGCCGGCAGCCGTGTTGATTTCCTTCATTCCTTTGCGACTGATGGGCATCAGCGTGAATGTGATGTCGCTCGCCGGGGTGGCGATCGCATTTGGAGAACTGATCGATGCTTCGATCGTGGTCGTCGAGCAGACGCACAAGAAGCTTGAGCAATGGGAGAAGAACGGAAGTCCGGGGAAACATCGCGACGTTGTACTGTCCGCTGTGAAAGAGGTTGCCGGTCCCACCTTCTTTGCTCTGCTGGTCATTGCCATCTCCTTCCTGCCTGTACTTACACTCGAGGGGCAGGAGGGACGGATGTTCCGTCCGCTGGCCTACACCAAGACGCTGGCGATGGCCGTGGCCGCGGTTCTGGCCATCACTCTGGATCCGGCTCTTCGCCTGCTGCTGACCCGGGTGAAGCGCTTTGACTTCAGTCCGGCATGGCTCTGCAGATTCACCAACGCATTGCTCGTGGGCCGTATCCGTCCTGAAGAGAAAAATCCAATCAGCAGCATCCTGATGCGGATCTACGAGCCGGCGGTTTCGTGGACCCTTCGCAATAAATGGGTTGTGTTTGGTGCCGCGGCAGTATTGATGGTTGTTACTGTCCCGGTGTTTCTCACTCTGGGTACTGAATTCATGCCCCCGATGGATGAAGGTGCGATTCTCTACATGCCTACGTCGATGCCGGGAATCTCCATTGCCCAAGCGAAGCGGGTGTTGCAGTCGACCGACTTGGTGCTGAAGCAGTTTCCTGAAGTTGATCGAGTCCTCGGAAAGGCGGGCAGAGCTGAAACCGCCACGGATCCGGCGCCGCTGTCAATGCTGGAGACACTCATCACTCTTAAGCCTCGCTCACAGTGGCGGCATGTGGATACGTGGTATTCCTCCTGGGCTTCCGAATGGATGAAGCCACTTCTCCGGCACATAACTTCCGACACCATCTCATCTGATGAGCTTGTCGGCGAAATGAATGCGGCTGTAAAGGTTCCGGGAGTAAGTAATGCATGGACGATGCCGATCAAGGGCCGCGTCGATATGTTGACCAGCGGGATCAGGACCCCGGTAGGATTGAAGATATCAGGGGACGATCCGCAGAAAATTGAAGAAATTGGCAAGCAGATAGAAGCCATCCTGCCAGCGGTTCGCGGCACGCGCGGTGTATTTGCGGAACGCACGAACGAGGGGTATTTTCTGGATATCGCATGGCGCCGCGAAGAACTCGCCCGTTACGGCATCAGCGTGGACAAGGCTCAGGAAATTCTCCAAAGCGCCATCGGGGGCGACAACGTATCCACCGTATATGAAGGTGCTGCACGTTATCCAGTAAACGTTCGTTACATGCGCGATTTCCGCAGCAGCACAGATGCATTGGGACGGATTCTGGTCCCTGCGGGAGGGGATCGCCAGGTGCCCATCGGCGACCTTGCAGCGATCAACACTTTGAACGGGCCGGCGATGATCCGGGACGAGAACGGCATTGTGACTGGCTATGTCTATATAGATCTAGCAGACCGCGACCCGGGTAGTTATAAGTCAGAGGCCAATCGTGTGTTGCAAGAGAAGTTAAATCTGCCTCCCGGTTATTTGATTTCATGGGGCGGGCAAAGCGAGTCAATGGAGCACGCGAATCGTCGGTTGCAAGTCGTTGTGCCTGCAACCATCGCGTTGGTTATGCTCCTGATCTATTGCAACACCCGCTCGTTCACCAAGACCATGATTGTCCTTCTTGCCGTACCGTTTTCTGCAATCGGCGCTGTCTGGTCTCTCTATTTTCTGCACTACAACATCAGCGTGGCTGTGTGGGTGGGTCTCATCGCTCTGCTAAGCATCGATGCGGAGACGGGAGTGTTTATGCTCCTGTATCTCGATTTTGCCTATGAAGATGCGGAGATGCGCGGCTGCCTCAGGACAGTGGCCGATCTGCGCAAGGCCATCTTGTATGGCGCCGCAAAGAGACTCCGCCCCAAGTTCATGACATTTGCGACAACGTGCATTGGTCTGCTTCCAGTGATGTGGTCAATCGGCACTGGATCCGACGTGATGAAACGAATCGCAGCGCCGATGGTGGGCGGAATCTTTACGTCGTTCCTCCTCGAGCTTCTTGTCTACCCTGCCGTCTATGAGTTGTGGAGGCGAAAGTCAATTGCGAAACGACATGAAGACTCAAGTGATGGGGCAGACGAAGACCGGGTGTATCGGCCGGAACTTGCAGCTTTGACTACATAGAGCGCCAGGGTGGGTAACGTCGCCGACTGTTGCAGCGGAGTCGGATGCCTGAGCAGGAGGTGAATCGTGGTGAATATCGGTGCGGGGCGGGTGCTGCCAATCATTCTGCTGGCCGTTCTTACGGCTTCTATTGCATTGGGACAGGAGACGCAGGTCCCTGGAGACGAGGCAACGGATGATGGCGCATCGTCTGCTGCGGCATTGAAGGCCAGAGCATCCGCTGACTCTCCGCCCATTCCTCCCGATGTGATTTGCAAAGGGAATCAACTAACGATTTCAGCCAGCAATTCAACATTAGGAAGTGTGCTCGCAGCGGTGCATGCGTGTATCGGCGTGCAAATCGATCTCCCGCAGAGCCTTGCAGGAAGCCGCATATTCGAGCAGTTGGGACCTGCCTCGGCGCGTGATGTTCTTACCTCGCTGTTTAGTGAAAGCGGCTTTGACTACGTCATTGGATCGTCCGACTCAAACCCGGAGAAAGTGGAAACAGTTCTGTTGATGGTTCGCGCGAAAGATAAAGACACACCTATCGTAGCGGGCACAGAGCGATCATTCACCCCGGCTCGCCGTGCATGGATGCAGAGTCTTCAGAATGGAAGATCCGCCGGTGCGCAGTCCGAGGATGACTCTCCGGTTGGAACTGACGTGGCGGTCTCGGCGTCGACGGATGATAGTGCAGTCACTCCCACTGCGAACTCAGGCACGAATGCGAGTCAAGCCCCGGCGAGTGAACAAACGCCCGCGGTTGCTGAAGCAATTCCGGCTCCCGCTGAGAGTTCGACCTCAAAGACTGCGGACGCCGGCCTGAATTCGTCTCAGTCAACGGGCGCACAAGATCCAATCACAAATATGCAGCAATTGTTCGAGCAGCGACGCCAGATGATGGAGAAGCAGAACTCCTCGCGGCCGCAATAGCGACGGTCCGAGTTCTTACCCAGGTTGGCTGTCTGGAACGTGATTCGACTAAAGGCCGATGTTCCCGAAATCACTCAATCGATGTTATCCGCCAAGAACAGGTTATGTCAGGAAAAGAACATAGTCTCGGGTAATACGATCAAGTTTCCCTCCGCCACCTCTGCTCGTAAAGCGTCTGGAATCAAAAGCTCACCAAATCCCCGACGAAGTGCAGTCCGCACGGTCGAATCCGCGCTCGCGGAGGTGACGATTGTCACAGTCTGAGAGAATCACACCGAGCTATCTTCTATAAGCAAGTTAGTCGTGCGTTTGTCCTGGGGTGATGAGCGCATGATTCACAGGGCATCAGCGGCCCGCTGACCGTCTGAGAACTCTTGCCGCCGTGAGTCAGCGGCGTTGCGCTTATCTCCTAAGGTTTGGGCTCCTGAGTTCGTTGAACGAGGGTGTTTGCTTGTACCCATTGCGTCCTCATTCGAGATTTGCCGGAATTGATCGCATACATCGCCATCCTCTAATTTTCAGTGGGACCAATTCCGTCAATGCAGGGTGCAGCAGAATTTGCCGCTGCCGATCGTTTCTACGCTGTTGTGGGTTTGTGGTCTCTGGAAAACGAAGTATGCCAGCGATGAATTGCAACCGGGCTTGATTGGAAGAGATGGGACGCGATCAATTCAAATCGTTGCTTCGCCGAGCGGTTGTAATTCCTCTGCTCGGCATGGCGGCCCTTACTGGAGTGCTGTGGCTTGAGACCTTCGACCTGAACAACTCCATGCATTTGGTTGATCACACCGACCAGGTCCTCGATCGATCCGACCATCTTCTGAAATTGCTCGTCGATATGGAAACCGGCATTCGAGGGTACTTGGTTACAGGCAGTGACATATTCCTTGAACCATATCGGGACGGAAGGCGGAGTTTCGAATCGGAATACCCCCTTTTGTATCGGTCGGTGAGCGACGAGCCTCAACAGCAACAGCGGCTCCAGGGCATTCGTGCTGCCTATGAGGAGTGGCTCGGCTACTCCGAACATATTGTTCCCCTTAGCCGCTCGAAACAAGGCTTCAATGCCCTCGAAGAGAGCCTGCAGGGAAAACGGAGAATGGATGCGATTCGCCGGCAGGTGTCGGAGTTCCAGCATGGCGAAGAACGAGTTCGCGAAGAGCGCATTCGCACAGCCCACGCCAGGTGGACAGGTATCACGATAAGCTGCATTGTCCTTGGAGTCGGGTTTGGGTTGTTTTTTGCTCTTTTGACTCGACGTTCCATGAAGATGCTTGGATCCAGCCTGTTGCGGAGCGAACAGAGGTGGGGAGCCACTCTGGGTAGCATCGGCGACGCGGTAATAGCGACCGACGACAAGGGGCAAATCACTTTTCTCAACCCGGTGGCGACCGCCATAACCGGATGGGAAACAGATCAGGCTCTGCATCACCCGGTTGACGATGTCTTCAAGATCGTGAACGAGGCGAGTCGAACGGCTGCAGACGACATTGTGCTCGAGGTGCTCGAAAAGGGACACATTGTGAGAGTGGCCGATAATGCGTTATTGATCGCGAAAGATGGCCGCGAGATCCCCATCGAGCACAGTGCCGCTCCCATTCTCGACAGTGAAGGAAAGATCAGCGGCGTGGTGCTGGTGTTCCGTGATGTCGCCGAGAAGCGGCAGGTGCAGGAGGCGCTGGCGGAAACTGCGGCTCTGCTGGATCTCGCTCACGATGCCATCGTAGTGGTTGACCTCGATTTAACCATCTACTTCTGGAACCGGGGCGCAGAAGAGATGTATGGGTACTCCAAACAGCAGGCCATAGGAAGAATCTCGCAGGAACTGCTCGGCACCGTGTTTCCGAAGCCGTTTTCTGAGGTCAGAGCGGACCTCTTGCGGGACGGGCGCTGGGAGGGAGAACTCAGATGCATTAACCGGGATGGCAAGCGCCTCGTGGTGGCCAGCCGCTGGGCATTGCAGCGGGACAAGAATCAACAACTGTCTCGCGTGTTGGCGATCAGCAGCAACATTACCGGGCGCAAACTCGCCGAGGCAGCCCTGCGTGAAAGTGAAAATGCCTTTACCACGTTGGCTAACCTGGTGCCGCAACTGGTGTGGATGTGCACGCCTGAAGGTTTGAGCTTTTACGTCAATCAGCGCTGTGTCCGGCGTCAACCTCTGAGTCCCATCAACGACAATCAAAATTACCGATAGT
>OCZT010002646.1_pt1 | contig 18407 bp, 18 predicted proteins | sample 1539031 | NCBI WGS metagenome assembly OCZT01 (sample SAMEA3539308, study PRJEB22396) | soil metagenome | biome: tundra; feature: field; material: soil | place: USA | collected 2010-05 | depth 0.15 m | reverse complement strand
ATCACCACCATCGCCAGCGACATCGGCAGGAACACCTTCCAGCCGAGCCGCATCAATTGGTCGTAGCGGTAGCGCGGCACGATTGCCTTCGCCATCGCAAACATGAAGAACATGAAAAATACCTTGAGCGTGAACCAGATCACGCCGGGCACCCAGGTGAACGGCGCCACCGCGATCGGCGGCAACCAGCCGCCCAGGAACAGGATCGAGGCCATGGCGCACATCGTGGTGATCGCGACATATTCGCCGAGCATGAACAACAGATACGGCGTCGAGCCGTATTCGACCATGAAACCAGCAACCAGCTCGGATTCGGCCTCCACCAGATCGAACGGCGGACGATTGGTTTCCGCCAGCGCCGAGACATAGAAGATCACGAACATCGGAAACAGCGGCAGCCAGTACCAGTTCAGGAAGGTCAGCCGGGGCAACCCGATCAGGCTGGCGAGCCCGTGTGTGTTCTGCGCCTCGACCACGGCCGACAGGTTCAGCGATCCCGCGCACAGCAAAACGGTGATGATGACGAAGCCGATCGAGACTTCATACGACACCATCTGCGCCGCGGAGCGAAGTGCGGCGAGGAACGGATATTTCGAGTTCGACGACCACCCGGCCATGATGATGCCGTAGATCGACAGCGACGAGATCGCGAAGATGTAGAGGATGCCGACATTGATGTCCGAGATCACCCAACCCAGATTCGCCGGGATCACGGCCCAGGCCGCGAGCGGCAGCACGCAACTCACCAGCGGCGCCAGCAGGAACACGCCCTTGTTGGCGCCGGAGGGAATGATCGGCTCCTTCACCAAGAACTTCAAAAAGTCGGCGAAGGACTGGAACAGGCCCCAGGGACCGACCACGTTGGGGCCGCGCCGGATCTGCACCGCGGCCCAGATTTTGCGGTCGGCCAGCAGGATGTAGGCGATCGCTATCAAGAGGACCACGAGCAGCAGCACGCTCTCCGCGACCATGATGATCAGCGGCCAAAGGAAGCCAGTCCAGAATGCGCTTGCGAAGAATTCAGCCATCAGGTCACGCTCACTCCGCCGCCGTCAGCATTTGGCCGGAGGCCAGGCGGGAACATTCCGCCATGACCGCTGACGCGCGCGCGATCGGGTTGGTCAGGTAAAAATCCTCAACGGATGCCTCGAACGGCGCCTTCTCGACGCTGCCGCCCTTGCCGGCGAGTGTCTTGATATCGGCCGCATTGCCGGCTTCGATCTGGTCGACGCGCATCAGATGCGGCGCGGCCTTGAAGATGGCCTGACGCAATGCCCCAAGCGAATCGTAAGGCAGCTTCTTGCCAAGAACGTCCGACAGCGCACGGATGATCGCCCAGTCCTCACGCGCCTCGCCCGGGGGGAACGCCGCGCGGTTGGCCATCTGCACCCGACCTTCGGTGTTGACATAGATTCCGGATTTTTCGGTATAGGCCGCGCCCGGCAGGATCACGTCGGCGCGATGGGCGCCGCGATCGCCGTGGGTTCCGATGTAAACCACGAAGGTGCCGTCAGGCACCTTGGTCTCGTCGGCGCCGAGCAAGAACAAGACGTCGAGGGTACCGAACGTCGTCATCTGCGCCGCGCTCAGGCCGCCCGCGCCCCCCGCAAAGCCGATATCGAGCGCGCCGACGCGCGAGGCCGCGTCGTGCAGAACGCCGAACCCGTTCCAGCCGTCCTTGACCGCGCCGAAATCCAGCGCGAGCTTTGCCGCGAGCGCGAGCACCGCGGCGCCGTCATGCCGCGCGGCCGCGCCGGCCCCGACCAGCACGATCGGATGTTTCGCGCCCTTGAGCACATCCGCGAAGGAATGCTTGCCGGCGGCGAGTTGACTGAGCGAATCCGTGCCGGCGCCGAGATAGTCGTACGTGTAGGTGAGATCGGCCTTCGCGCCGATCAGACCGATCTTGAGTTGGCCGCTGCGCCAGCGTTTGCGGATGCGCGCGTTGAGGACGGCGGCTTCCTTGCGCGGGTTCGAGCCCACGATCAGGAGCGCGTCGGCCTGCTCGATGCCGGCGATGGTCGGATTGAAAATGTAGGAAGCGCGACCGGCTTTCGGATTGAAGACGTGGCCGCCCTCGGTCGCCAGATTGACCGAGCCGCATTTCGTCAGCAGTTCCTTCAGCGCGAACATCTCTTCCACCGCGGCGAGGTCGCCGGCGATGGCGCCGATCCGCTTGCCGTCGATGCGGCCGGCCTTCGCCGCGATCGCGCCGAACGCTTCAGACCATGGCGCCGCGCGGAGCTGACCGTTCTGCCGAATATAGGGTCGATCGAGCCGCTGCGTGCGCAGGCCGTCGACGATGTGCCGGGTCTTGTCGGAAATCCACTCCTCGTTTACCGCCTCGTTGACGCGCGGCAGGATGCGCATCACCTCGCGGCCGCGGGTATCGATCCGGATCGCCGAGCCGACGCCATCCATCACATCGATCGACTGGGTCTTGCCGAGCTCCCAGGGCCGCGCCGCGAACGCGTAAGGCTTCGAGGTCAGCGCACCCACCGGACAGATATCGACGAGATTGCCCTGCAGTTCCGAGGTCAGCGCCGACTCGAGATAGGTGGTGATCTCCATGTCCTCGCCGCGACCGGTCGCGCCCATTTCCGGCACGCCGCAGACTTCGGCGGCGAAGCGGACGCAGCGCGTGCACTGGATGCAGCGGTTCATCGAGGTCTTGACCAGCGCGCCAATATATTTGTCCTCGACCGCGCGCTTGTTTTCGGCGAAGCGGCTGGTGTCGACGCCGTAGCCCATCGCCTGATCCTGCAGGTCGCACTCCCCGCCCTGATCGCAGATCGGGCAATCCAGGGGATGGTTGATCAGCAGGAATTCCATCACGCCTTCGCGCGCCTTCTTCACCATCGGCGAGCGCGTCGAGATTTCCGGCGGCTCGCCCTTGGGACCGGGACGGCAATCGCGAACGGCCCAGGCGCAGCTCGCGACCGGCTTCGGACCGCCCTTGATCTCGACCAGGCACATCCGGCAATTGCCGGCGATCGACAGCCGCTCGTGGTAGCAAAAGCGCGGAATTTCGGCGCCCGCGGCTTCGCACGCCTGCAGCAGCGTAAATTCCGCGGGAACATCGATCTCTTTGCCATCGACGATGAGTTTGGTCATTGCCATCAGCCCTACTCCGCCGCGACCATATGCGCGGGATCGAGAATGCCGGCATCGTCGACATCGGACTTACGCGAATACTCGTCGATCCGTTGCTCGATCTCGTGACGGAAATGCGCGATCAGGCCCTGGATCGGCCACGCCGCAGCGTCGCCGAGCGCGCAGATGGTGTGACCCTCGACCTGCGTGGTGACCTCCAGCAGCATGTCGATCTCGCGCTTGTGGGCGCGGCCCTCGGCCATCCGGGTCAAGACGCGCCACATCCAGCCGGTGCCCTCGCGGCACGGCGTGCACTGGCCGCAGCTCTCGTGCTTGTAGAAATAGGAAATCCGCGCGATCGCGCGGATCAGGTCGGTCGATTTGTCCATCACGATCACGGCGGCGGTGCCGAGACCGGAGCGCAGCTTGCCCAGGCTGTCGAAATCCATCGGCGTATCGATGATCTGTTCGGCCGGCACCATGCGCACGGAGGAACCGCCGGGGATCACCGCCTTGAGATTATCCCAGCCGCCGCGGACGCCGCCGCAATGACGCTCGATCAGTTCCCGGAACGGGATCCCCATCGCCTCTTCGACGTTGCAGGGGCGCTCGACATGGCCGGAGATGCAGAACAGCTTGGTGCCGACATTGTTGGGCCGGCCGATGGCGGCGAACCACGCCGCGCCGCGCCGCAGAATATCCGGCGCGACCGCGATCGACTCGACATTGTTGACCGTGGTCGGGCAGCCGTAGAGACCGACATTGGCCGGAAACGGCGGTTTCAGCCGCGGCATGCCCTTCTTGCCTTCGAGGCTTTCCAGCAGCGCCGTCTCTTCGCCGCAGATATAGGCGCCCGCGCCGTGGGTCACGTAAATGTCGAACGGAAAGCCATGGATATTGTCCTTGCCGATCAGCCTGGCCTCATAGGCCTGATCGACCGCGGCCTGCAGATGCTCGCGCTCGCGGATAAATTCGCCGCGCACGTAAATATAGCAGGCGTGTGCGCCCATCGCGAAGCTCGCGAGCAGGCAGCCCTCGACCAGAAGATGCGGGTCGTGCCGCATGATCTCGCGGTCCTTGCAGGTGCCGGGTTCGGACTCGTCGGCATTGACCACCAGATAGCTCGGCCGGCCGTGGGTCGATTCCTTCGGCATGAACGACCATTTCAGACCGGTCGGAAAACCCGCCCCGCCGCGCCCGCGCAGGCCCGAGGCCTTCATCTCGTTGATGATCCAGTCGCGGCCCTTGTCGATGATCGCCTTGGTGCCGTCCCAGGCGCCACGGCGGCGCGCGCCTTCGAGGCCCCAGTCCTGAAGGCCGTAGAGATTGCGGAAGATGCGGTCCTTGTCGTCGAGCATGGCTTGAAACTTCCCGATCAGCGGTTGGACTGCATGTAGGCAAGCCCGGCGGCGCATCCGCTGAAGGTCAGTGCCCATAGCAGGCTTGAATCAAGCGACGCACTCAGCCCGTAGCGCTGCAGCAGGAAAATGAATGCAGCGGCCGTCACGGCATGCAGAGCGATATAGCGCCAGTGCTTCATGGTACCGACACTCCCCGGCCCGGCCGCTCGCAAGGTGCGGTCACGCTTCATGTGGTTTCCTTCAACGTGGTCGGTCCGCCCACCGGCGCAGAGAACTGGCGGCCGTTCTGCGGTCCAGTCTTCGGAAGGTTGCCGGAGGCAAAGCCATCCAGCACCTTGCCGAAGCTCTCCTTGGTCAGATCCTCGTAGGTATCCTTCCAGATCAGCACCATCGGCGCATTCACGCAGGCGCCGAGACACTCGACTTCTTCCCAGCTGAAATTGCCATCCTTGGACAGATGAAAGGGATCGTGATGGATGCGGCTCTGGCACACTTCGATGAGATCGCCGGCGCCGCGCAGCCGGCACGGCGTGGTGCCGCAGACCTGGACGTGCGCCTTCTTGCCGACCGGCTGCAGCTGGAACATCGTGTAGAAGGTCGCGATCTCCAGCGCGCGGATGTAGGGCATGTCGAGCAAATCCGCGACGGCTCGGATCGCCGCTTCCGAAACCCAGCCGTCGTGCTGTTCCTGGACCCGCCACAGGATCGGTATCACCGCCGAGGCCTGGCGGCCTTCCGGAAATTTGGCGATCTGCTCTTTGGCCCAAGCGAGGTTCTCCGCTGAGAACGTAAAGTTCGCGGGCTGCTGTTCCTTCGGTGCGAGGCGGCGGACGGACATTGTCGTTCAGTCTCTCATTGCATGCGGCGCGCGGCGCTCGCGTTCAGGGCGCTAATCCGGTTTTGCCAGAATGCGCTTGCGGTGCCGAATACGTTATAGCCGACGTGGGATGAAACCTTGATGCGGTCGAGAATTGAAAGCTCGGTGACGGTCTCCAGGCGATTGCTGCGCGGATCGTAGACAATCAGCTTGAGCGGCGTCCGTTCGAGGATGTAGCGCGACACGGTATGACCGGGATCGTTGCCGTGTTCCTCGCACAACAAGACGCTGTCGCCCCGCAACAGCCGCGCGCCGCCCTTGATGGCCTCGATCTCGACGCCTTCGACGTCGAGCTTGATCAGGTGTTTTCCGTCAGGCGAAATCCTGCCGTCATCGAGCAAATTATCGAGCGCGATGACCGGTACGTCCTCGCCGCGGCCGCCCCCGCTGCCTGCGATGCTGAACGCCTCATGCTTGGTGCCGGACAGCCGCGCGGTGCCGCGCGCCGCACCGATCGCGCACTTCATGACCTCAAAGCGGTTGCCGTTGATTTCGGCGTTGTTCGCCAGCTTGGCAAAATTCTGCGACGACGGCTCGATCGCGATCGCCTTGTGCGAACCGTAGGGCGCGCTTGAGATCAGCACCGACCAGTAGCCGAAATTCGCGCCGCAATCGATCAGCGTGTAGTCGACGTTGGCGGAATCCCGGAACAGCAATTCCAGCTCATCTTCGTAGCTGAACGAACGGTTGAGCAGCTTGCTCCAGTATCCGTCGCCATAGGGAAACTCGAACGTCGCATCGGAATTGAGTTTGATCGCGATGTCGCGCTCAGGCAGCGTCCTGCGCAGGAGATTGGCGCAGTGGTTGTAGCCGCGATGCGAAAACATCGACGCCACCTTCGAGCCCGACGACAAAGCGACCGCAGCCAAACGCTCCCACGTATTTGCGCCCTCTAGAGCGCCGGTGGTCCGGTCAAACTGGATGGGCGGCATCGCCATCACCGGTCGACCTCCCCGAACACGATGTCGAGCGAGCCGAGGATGGCCGAGACGTCGGCCAGCAGATGGCCCTTGCAGATGAAATCCATCGCCTGCAGATGCGCGAAACCGGGCGCGCGAATCTTGCATTTGTAGGGCTTGTTGCTGCCGTCGGCGACCAGATAGACGCCGAACTCTCCCTTTGGCGCCTCGACCGCGGCGTAGACTTCGCCGGCCGGCACATGGAAGCCCTCGGTGTAGAGCTTGAAGTGATGGATCAGCGCCTCCATCGAGCGCTTCATCTCGCCCCGGCGCGGCGGGAAAATCTTGTTGTCCTCGACGGCGACAGGCCCCTGCCCGTCGGCGGCGCGCAGCTTCTCGATGCATTGTTTCATGATGCGCACGGACTGGCGCATTTCTTCCATCCGGATGCAGTAGCGGTCGTAGCAATCGCCGTTCTTGCCGATCGGAATGTCGAAATCCATCTCGGCGTAGCATTCGTAGGGCTGCGCCTTGCGCAGATCCCAGGCAGCGCCGGAGCCGCGCACCATCACGCCGGAGAAGCCCCATTCCCATGCCTGCTTGAGCGACACCACGCCGATGTCGACGTTGCGCTGCTTGAAGATGCGGTTGCCGGTGAGCAGAACTTCGAGATCGGCGACCACTCCGAGGAACGGATCGCACCAGGCTTCGATATCGTCGATCAGTTTTGGCGGCAGGTCCTGGTGCACGCCGCCGATCCGGAAATAGGCCGCATGCATCCGCGAGCCGGACGCACGCTCGTAAAACACCATCAGCTTTTCGCGTTCTTCAAAGCCCCACAGCGGCGGGGTCAGCGCGCCGACGTCCAACGCCTGCGTGGTGACGTTGAGAAGATGCGACAGGATGCGGCCGATCTCGCAGTACAAAACCCGGATCAGTTGCCCGCGGCGCGGCACGGCGATGCCGAGCAGCTTTTCCGCCGCCAGACAGAACGCGTGCTCCTGATTCATCGGCGCGACATAGTCGAGCCGGTCGAAATACGGGATCGCCTGCAGATAGGTCTTGTGCTCGATCAGCTTTTCGGTGCCGCGATGAAGCAGGCCGATATGCGGATCGACCCGCGCCACCACCTCGCCGTCGAGCTCCAGAACCAGACGCAGCACGCCGTGGGCGGCGGGATGCTGCGGACCGAAATTGATGGTGAAGTTGCGGAGTGCTGCTGCTTCGGTCATGATGTGGTGTCCGCTTGCAAGCGAATAGCGAATGGCGAATAGCGAATGGCGAACGGCATCATTTCGCGGCCTTGTCCTGCAGCGACCGTATTAAAGCGCGAAGCATTTTGCCCAGACTCTCGCACTGCACGAGAACCGCTTGTAAGTCCAACACCGGCAGGATGCCGACGCGCTCCGCCAAAAGCAGATGCGTTTCCAACTCTTTCAGCGACCCCTGCGAGATTCGCAGATGCTGGACGAAGCTCCCGATATTCTCCCGCCCATGACCTTCCGCGATATTGGCCGGAACCGAACCCACCGCGCGCCTGATTTGTGATGTCAATCCGAACAGTTCGTCGCGAGGAAATCGGCGCGTCAATCGATAGCAGGATTCTGCCAACGCCATGGCATCCTGCCATACCCTCAGGTCCCGATACGAATTGATCGATGGATCGGTCAACAATCATCCCTATTCGCCACTCGCCATTCGCTATTCGCCACTTCTCTTCTCATCGCCCGGCAGCGGATAGTCCGCGCCTTCCCAAGGCGAGAGAAAATCGAATTTGCGGAATTCCTGATTGAGCCGGACAGGTTCGTAGAGCACCCGCTTCTCCTGGTCGTCGTAGCGCACTTCGACGAAGCCGGTGAGCGGGAAATCCTTGCGCAGCGGATGCCCGTCAAAGCCGTAGTCGGTCAGCAGCCGCCGCATGTCCGGATGCCCGGTGAAGATCACGCCGTAGAGATCGTAGGTTTCACGCTCGAACCAGTCGGCACCCGGAAACACTTCGATGATCGACGGCACCTGGGTCGTCTCACCGGCTTCCGCGCGCAGACGGATGCGCGCGTTCAGCGTCGGAGACAGAAAGTGATAGGTCACGTCGAAGCGCTTCTCGCGCCCGGGATAATCCACCGCCGTCACATCGATGAAGCTGACGAAGCGGCAACCGGGATCGTCGCGCAGGAAACGCACGACATCGACGATTTTGCCGGCCTGCACCGTCACCGTGAGCTGATTGAAGGCGATCGAATGCCCGGTCGCAGCACCCGGAAGCGCGCTAACAATCGTCTGCCCCAGGGCGTCGAGCCTGCCGTCGTCCATTGCAAAAACCTTAGCGTTCGATGGTTCCGGTGCGCCGGATCTTCTTCTGCAGCAGCATCACGCCGTAAAGCAGCGCTTCCGCCGTCGGTGGGCAGCCGGGCACGTAGATGTCGACGGGCACGATGCGGTCGCAGCCGCGCACCACCGAATACGAATAATGATAGTAGCCGCCGCCATTGGCGCACGATCCCATCGAGATCACGTAGCGCGGCTCCGGCATCTGGTCGTAGACCTTGCGCAGCGCCGGCGCCATCTTGTTGGTCAGCGTGCCCGCGACGATCATCACGTCGGACTGCCGCGGAGAGGCGCGCGGTGCAAAGCCGAACCGCTCGGCGTCGTAGCGCGGCATCGCCATCTGCATCATCTCGACCGCGCAGCAGGCAAGACCGAAGGTCATCCACATCAGCGATCCCGTGCGCGCCCAGGTGATCAGGTCGTCGGTGGCGGTGATGAAGAAGCCCTTGTCGGACAGCTCGTGGTTGACCTCGAGAAAGTAAGGGTCATTGGCGCCGACCGGCCGGCCGGTGGAGGGATCGAGAATGCCGGTTGCGGCCGGTGCTAGCGCCGGTGCAAATCCTGGCGTTGTGGCAGCGGGACTCAATCCCATTCGAGCGCGCCTTTCTTCCATTCGTAGGCAAAGCCGACGGTGAGGACGGCGAGGAAAACCACCATCGACCAGAAGCCGGTTGCGCCGAGCTTCCCGAACGCCACTGCCCACGGGAACAGGAATGCCACTTCGAGGTCGAAGATAATAAAGAGGATTGCCACAAGGTAGAACCGGACGTCGAACCTCATGCGGGCGTCGTCAAAAGCGTTGAATCCGCATTCATACGCAGAAAGCTTTTCCGGATCGGGCTGCTGGAAGGCCAAGAGAAAGGGAGCGACCAGCAGCGCCAAACCGATCAGGCTTGCGACCCCGATAAACACGACAAGTGGAAGATAATTCTGCAAGATGCCGGTCATCGGCGGAGCCTTTTCCTGCGGTTTCTAGCATCCGCAGATTCGTTAATCCGAATTGTTGTGAGGCTTAGCGCAGTGCAACAAGGGGCGCAAGACAAGCTATTTTGACAGGTCCGCACGCCCCCACGCGCGGCGGGATAACTCGGGAAGGCCAGGCAACGTCAATGTGCCCGCGACGATATCCATCTGTGCGAGAAGGGATAAAAGCGCAGGGGCACCGCATTTTTTGCAGCATTGACCTCCTTCCTCGAAGTTCACTTTGATCGAGATCAAGACCAGGGCCGAAAGGCTGCGAATCGGAGGAAGCGGCGCTCAACGTCACCCAGAGGCATCGCGATCTTCGCACCGCCTATGCCATCAAGCGGGCGACGCGAGGTCCGTCAGACCAGCGGGCCGGCGAACTACTCCGGCCGCGCCCGGGCGGCGGACGCGGACCTAAGCAATTCCCTGCAAAATAAGCAGTTTCCGTCGAACCGCCGCGGTCCGCAAGGCGCGCCGGACAGCATCGGTGGCGTCGGCGTTCCGGACCGACTGTCCCGCGCCATCCGATGGCTTATGCCTTTTCCTGCCCGACGAAACCATTTTGAGGAACCCACGAAACCACCCTGAAACAAATGCGGGGTACCTCTGTCGCCAACAAAGCGGCGGCAAAGACGCCTGGAGGCTCACATGAACCACTCAATTCACTCAGCGGATCGCGCGACGCACCTGAAAATCGTGGTTGTCGCTCTCGTGGCCGGCATCGCGGTGGCTGGCTTCGGTATTTCCGCCCGCACCAATGCGGATTACACCCAGACCGCTCACGTCATTAAGGCCGGCAAACTGATGACGGTGACGAGTTCAGATACATCGATGGTCCGCTAGGGCAATCCGGTCTTGACGACATGAAATACGGCCGCCCCCGGGGCGGCCTTTGCTTTTCGTGCGTCGGGAACTTTCGCTTTCCGTCCGACTTTGGAGTCTGCATGATGGAAGCCACATCCAACGACAGCAATACCGCCGTCGCTACGCGTATCGGCTCGCAGCCGATTGCACTCGCCGCCGCGGCGCTCGTCATCATTGTGGTCGGGATCGGATCTATTGTTCTATGGCGCGCCTACACTGGCACCTCCCCCGAACAAGATCGCATCGCGTCTGCCCGCCAATTGCAGGCCCGGGCTGCACAAGCCCAGGAGCAACTCATTGAGAAAACCAAGGACCTCGAGGTGTCTCAGCAGGAGTCCATCGACCAGTTGCAAGTTGTTCAAGATCAATTGCAGACCGTAATGCGCATTCTTGCCGCGCAGCAAAACGACACAAAGCGGCTGTCCGAGCAGGTTGCAGGTCTCGCCGGCGCGATCGACAGCCTGCGGCAATCCTTCGCGAGCGCCCAATCTGCCGAAACATCCAGCCTGCCTTCGGCTCGAAATACGACGATCCGGGCAAGACTCCACGTGATAAAAGCCGTGCACCGCAAGCGCGCCAAATCGCGGGGCTGACGGCTTTATTAACCTGTATGACCCGGCAATCGATCCCTCCAGATTGAAACACCCTGTATCATTCCGGCGCACGTCTCATCGGGGCCGCAGCTGCCGCGGGCCAGCGCGAGTATGAGACAATAAAGCGCCGGCGGCCCAACCGCTCCGGGAAATCCCTGCAAAACCTTGGGAATGCGACCGCCATTAACCGCGTCGCGATCGCATCCCCGCCTCGCGGCGGATCGGCCCACGGCGGCACGGTCAATGCTCTTCAAGCTCATCCATCGCTGTCATCCGATCAGATGGGACAGGCGAGGAAGCTTGGAGAGTTTCATGCTCGTTTCAAATCAACCGGGGTTGCACCCAGCTACCCACGCCGCCCAGCCATCGGCAAGGTTCGCGGATTACGTCGCTATTGCGCGGCCGGATCACTGGATCAAGCACGTACTGATCGTTCCCGGCGTTGCGTTTGCGATGATCATGTCCGCGGCCGGGCCGATCGACTATGCGACGCTGGCCGAGCGGCTGGTGGCCTGCCTGTTCGTGGCGATGGCGCTGTCGTCGGCCAATTACACCATCAATGAATGGCTCGATGCGCCGTTCGATGCCATGCATCCGACCAAGCGCGCGCGCCCGGCGGTGCAGACCACGATGTCTGCCGGCGTCGTCTTCGCCCAATATATCTTACTTACTTCGGTCGGCATGCTGGCGGCCCACACACTCGGTTACAGTTTCAGCTCGGTTGCCATCGTGTTCGCCATTTTCGGCGTGATCTACAACGTGCGGCCGATCCGCGCCAAGGATCGCGCCTTTCTCGACGTCATCGTGGAATCGCTCAACAATCCGCTGCGTTTCCTGTTCGGCTGGTTCGCGGTCACCCCACATGTTGCGCCACCCGCATCGATCCTGCTCGCTTACTGGTTCGGCGGCGCTTTCCTGATGGCCGCCAAGCGCGTCTCGGAGCATCGCGCCATCGTCGAGGCCGGCGGCACGGCAAGCCTTGCCGCGTATCGCCCGTCATTCGCCGTCTACACGCAGTCGAGCCTTGGTGACGAGTTGCCTCGTCTACGCCCAGGGATTCGCATTCATGATGGCGATCTTCCTGTTGAAATACCGGATCGAATATCTCGTCGTCATTCCGCTGTTCATCGCGCTGTTCGCGGCCTACATGCGGCTTGCCCTGACGCCGGACTCGGCCGCCGCCCGGCCGGAGGAACTGATGCGGCAGCCGGCGTTGCTGATCGGGGCGGCTCTCACGATGGCATTGTTCGGCGTGCTGAGCTTCGTCGATTTGCCTTGGCTGAACGGTTTGACCAGTTCCAACCTCATACATCTCGGCCTGGGTGGCTGAAATGTCGATCGCCGTACCGACTGAGACTCCAAGAAGCATTGCGGGTGTCGCAGCAATAACACTGCTGTTCGTGGCGCTGGTCGTGCTGCTCGACGGGCCGATCTGGCTTGTCAAGCTTGTCCCGACCCAGGATGGCCCCGTGCATCTCGCGCAGGCCGATCTGATCGCACGTTTTGGCTGGGGCGGCGCGCTGCAGGAGCCGGCCGCGTCATTCTACCAATGGAATCCCCGCATCGAGCCCAACTCCGCCATCTACCTCGTGCTCGCCGGTCTGATCCGGCTGACGGGCGACGCCCTGCTGGCCAACACACTCTTCCTCAGTCTGTACGGGCTTCTCTGGATTGCGGCCTCGTTCGCGGTTTGCCGTGCCGGGACCGAGCGGCCGATATTGCCTGTCCTGTTATTGTTGCCGCTCGCCTTCGGCGTCTTCATCCATTGGGGATTCTACAATTATGCGCTAGGCGTGCCGCTGTTTCTGCTGTTCGCCAGTTTCTGGCGCAAGCTGAGACACCGCCGCGATGCGATCGCCTTCATAGCCACCGCGTTGTTCCTGTTTGCGCTTTACCTGACGCATCTCACCGCCGTCGTTGCGGCCTGCCTGTTGCTTGCGGCAGATGGCCTGGCCCGCGCGATCCGGACACTGGACCGCTGCGGCATTCGCGTCGCCGCCAGACAGTTGATCATCGACGGCGCCTGGGCAGTTGCAGCCGCACTGCCGACGCTCTTGATGATCGTTAGCTTCCTGATCGCGTATCGCAATATTCCGGGTGAAGCAGCCGCTAGCGATGGCGGGCTGACGCAGATCTTGCGCCGGATCATGGCAGCGACATACCTGTTCAGCTTTACCTGGTGGGAAGTCGTCGCACTTGCGCCGTTGCTGGCCGCGCTGGCGATCGCAGGCCTCGCGGCTTTGCGCCGGATCAGATCCGGCGATCTGATGTGGCCGGTTTTCCTTGGGTTCGTTGTCCTGCTGTCGTTGCTCAATCTCAAGACCGGCTCGGCGTCGCTCTCGGAACGCCTCGCTCCCTTCAGCTGGATTGCCGTCGTGATGGCGATCGCCAGCCGGCAACCGGGTCCCGCGCTCGTACGCACGCTTTGCCTCGCGGCGCTCGCCGGCTTGATCGGCCAGACCGCCATCCGCTCTCTAGCCTATCGAAGCTGGTCGACCATATTGGAAAGCGAACTCGACGCCGGTCGGGACAATCCCTTGGAAACCTTTGCCAATGCCGACCTGATCGCGCTGCGGAGCAGCGCCCTGTTCGCATGGCGCGTTCGCCCTACCGTGCACGCGGCCCAGACCGCGGCACTCGCCGCACACGGTGCGGGACTGTCGTCCCCGCTGCCGTCGACCCGATATTTTGGCTACTTCCCGCTGCAATATGTCGAAACGCGGGATTTCATGCGGGCGACTCCGGATTGGGAATCCGAACCGGACGCCGCCTCATTGGCCAGATTCCGCAAATCCAATCACGGCGCACCGCATATATTGATCGTGTCATCCTCCGATGAGGACGGATCGACGCTGGCGGGCAAACTTGGATACGACGATTGCAAAGCCAGCCAAGGTGGCGCGCGACAGCTCGCCGTCTGCAAGGTTTCAGCGCGGTTGAGTGTCGCCCATGAATGAAATCGCAATAACCGTTGCCCGGACGTCGGAATCGCATCAGCAACGCGAATGCCTGACCGATCAAACCGATGCGGTATTCAGTCTTCCCTTGTCGATGCCGCTGGTGCTTGATCTCGACGGCACGCTGATCGCGGGAGACCTTCTCTATAAAAGCTTTGTCTCGATCCTGCGTCGGAATCCGCTGATCGTGTTTAGATGCGCGGCCTGGCTGTTGCATGGCCGCGCCGCGCTGAAGCGGCAACTTGCATTGCGGAGCCGGATCGACTGGGATCGACTGCAGCTGCGTCAGGACGTGCTGGCGCTGGCGATTCGCGAAAATACCGCCGGACGAGCGATCGTGCTTGCCACCGCCGCCGACGCCGTTCTGGCGGAGCAGTTGGCGTCAGGCCTCAGTTTCATCGATCGGGTGCTCGCGTCGGACGGCCAGCGAAATCTCAAGGGTTCTGCAAAAGCGGACATGCTGAGCCGAATGTTTCCTGCCGGGTTCATCTATGCGGGCGACAGCAAAGCCGATCTCGCGGTATGGACCCACGCCCGCGGCATTGTCCTCGTCAACGCGCGCAGATCTGTCACCGAAGCGGCGCGCGCGCTGGGGCGGCCGATACTGGAATTGTCGGGCCGCGCTGGATCGTAGCCGACAGCGGGCCTGAAGGCGTTTTCATTCGTTTTGCGCAGCGCTGCGGATTTTCTCGCAGGCAATGCCGACCGTATAGACCTGAATGCCATCGACCAGACAATGATCGGGTTTCAATTCAAGCAACCCGTATGAGGTTCTCGCGTCGAGCTCTGGAAAGGTCCGCACCACGATGCAGGGATATTCCACGGCCAGCTGCGCATAGCTGTAGGGATGAAGATTCTTGAGCAGCAGATTGCGGTAAAAGCTGTGATCCAGCAGCGGTACCTTGAACGCGCGTATATAGGCTTCGGAAAACCGGTCCTCGATTTGTTGGGTCCCCAGGGTCGTTTCCGCCCCGAAATTCAGTTCATTCTCGGGCGCTCGCACGTAGACGCTGGACACGTTGGCGCATGACGGGCCGGCAGCCATGACGGCCTTCGACAGCTTTGCCCCGGTGTTATTGAGGGCCTTCCACAGCAGGGCATCTCTGCTGATCTGAAACAACGTCGTCGTGATCATGACGGCGCAGACCGTTGCTGCTGCACCGAAGATCGCGCGTGGCGAGACTGCCGGGAATAGCCGGCGGGTCTCGATGACCGTCAGCACGAGAGCGCCGCCCGTCAGCACCCAGGAAGCAAGCATGTAATGCAGGTGAAAATGCTTCGATGTGGCCACGAGCTGTGCGGCAAAGGCGAGAAAAGATGCGACGAGCGTCAGGCTTATCGGATCCAGATAGCGGCGGCTGGTGATCATTTGCGCCAGCGCAACGATCGCTCCAGCCGTGAAAACCGCGAAGATAACCGGTCCTGCTGCGATTATTCCGCCCATGTTCGGCCAGAATACATTGAAATCGATAAAGCCTGCTTCGCCTTCGCCGTAGATGCCCTTGTGGGTCGCCAAACCAAAAAGCCAGTGAAATCCGATTGAAAAAACATTGGGATTGAAAACGCGGTTAAATATCCAAAATGAAAATATGCCGGTCAGCAATGCCGTCGCGAACGCCAATCGATTTCTGAGCAAACTCACCCCCATAATAGCCAGCGGCGCATGCAATATTTTGGAGGACAGGCCAAGCGCGAATATCAGTCCCTGGGCTGCACCGAGACCAATCGTTGGCGCCCTTTCGTCGAGCGCAGCCTTGAGCACGAGCGCCATTCCGAAAATGGCGCAGGAAACCATCAGGCTTTCCGGAATCAACATTACCTCGAAATGCAATACCTCGGAGCTGACAAAGGGCGCCACCTGAAACAGCACCGCCGCAAGCACGCTGCCTGTTGCATTCCGGACGACGACGCCAGAGGCCAGCAATGCACCGAACAGGATCAATGCCTCGGCAGTGCGCGAGGCATAGATGATCGCGTCGTAGTTCTTCAGCCCAAACTCGATAACATCCGAACGCCCGGCAAGAAACGCCCACAACTTGATGACGATTCCGACCAGCAGGATCGTCGTCGTTCCGGGATGATAGCTGATCATCATTGGATAGCCTGCCGCCCAGGCGAGGCCGCTCATCGCATAAGCGGATTCGGGATCCACCTGCCGCCCCCAGGGCGCGGAGTTGGCTGAATAAAGCAAAGCCACGACCAGATAGACAAGCGGAAGCGCCGCAACCGCGTATCTGGCCCACATCCGGTTGGCGGGCTCATCCGGAAAATATTTCATGCCCGTCTGCCCCAGAAGGATCTCAATTCGACAGCCCGCAGGCGATCACGCGGAAAGAGACAGCCGTGGGAGGAATTGTCGTGGCTGGCGGGACGGAAGCGGAAACTCCCAAAATTCGAGTCCGCCCATCCATCCGAACGCTGCTTTCGTAAAAAGGCTAAGTTATTGATTCAATGGCGCGAGAGACGGGACTCGAACCCGCGGCCTCCGCCGTGACAGGGCGGCGCTCTAACCAACTGAGCTACTCCCGCGGATGCCGTGATCTGGGACCGATCCGCACAGAAATGAGGGCTTAAAGGCGCGCTCTCTTTTAGTCAAGGTTGTTGCGAATCCCCGCGCCAGTCAGGCCTTTTTGCTATGTCGATGCAAATAATAGGCTGTTTATAGGCAAAACAGCGTAGTCAGCCGGCCCCCGAATCATTTAAGGCCTGCTACGTCTTAGGTTCCTAAGCCATCAACAACGAGGAGGGCCAAATATGGCGAAGAAAGCAGCGACCCCGACCACCGTCACACTCAAGCATCTCGCGGCGGCAATTGCCGAAGAGCAGGAGTTGTCCAAGAAGCAGGCTGAAGCCATTCTGAACGATCTGGTCGGCCGGATCACCAAGCACCTGAAGAAGGGCGAGCGCATCCGCATCGTCGGTCTCGGCATCCTGCAGGTGCGCAAGCGCGCCGCCCGCATGGGCCGCAACCCCGCCACCGGCGAAGCGATCCACATCAAGGCCAGCAAGAAGGTTGCCTTCCGCGCAGCCAAGGAACTGAAGGAAGCCGTCTGATAAGACGCGTTTTAAGACTTTGACTTTGCGTCATTCCGGCGCGGCGTACGCGGCCCCCGGGATGACGCTTTTAGTGTCGCATAACTTTCCCGTCTTGCCGCGGTTTTGACTGTGAATTCGCCTGTGAGGTTCACCCACACCGTGACCGAGCGCTTTCTGCGCTATGCGGTCATCGACACCCAGTCGGACCCGGCTTCGCCGACCTGCCCTTCCACCGAAAAGCAAAAGGACTTGGGCACCCTGCTCGCGCGCGAGCTTAAGGCGATGGGAATCCGCGACGCCCATCTCGACCAACATGGCTACGTCTATGCGACGATCCCGGCCAATACGGACAAGAAAGTCCCGGTCATTTGCTTCTGCTCGCATATGGACACTTCGCCCGACTGCACCGGCCAGGACGTCAAGCCGCAGATCTTCAGGAATTATCGCGGCGGCGACATCGTGCTGCCGGGCGACCCCACGCAGGTCATCCGGGTCGCGGATCATCCGGCGCTGGCCGAGCAGATCGGCAACGACATCGTCACATCGGACGGCACCACGCTGCTCGGCGCCGACAACAAGGCCGGCCTCGCCGAAATCATGGATGCCGCGCATTTCCTGATCAACAATCCGCAGATCAGGCACGGCGCCATCAAGATCCTGTTCACGCCCGACGAGGAAATCGGCCGCGGCGTCGACAAGGCCGACCTGAAGAAGCTCGGCGCCGATTTTGCCTACACCATCGACGGCGAAACCGCGGGGAATATCGAGGACGAGACTTTCTCGGCCGATGGCGCAGTGATTACCATCGAGGGCGTCAGCACCCATCCCGGTTTTGCCAAGGGCAAGATGGAGCATGCGATCAAGATCGCCGCCGCCATCGTCGATCGCCTGCCCAAAAATGACTGCTCGCCGGAAACCACCGACGGCAGGCAAGGCTTTCTGCATCCGATTAGCATCTCAGGCGCGCTGGAGAAAGCCACGCTCAGTTTCATCGTGCGCGATTTCACCGACGAAGGCTTGAAAGAAAAGGAAGCCTTGCTGGAAAACATCGTCAAGGAGGTGATGAAGGGCTTTCCGCGATCAACTTACCGGCTGGAGATCAAGCAGCAGTACCGCAACATGAAGCAGGTGATCGACCGTCACCCGCAGATCATCGACAATGCGATCGAGGCGATCCGCCGCACCGGGCTGAAGCCGGTGAAGACGAGCATCCGCGGCGGCACCGACGGCTCGCGGCTGTCGTTCAAGGGACTGCCCTGCCCCAACATCTTCGCCGGCGAACACGCATTCCATTCCCGGCTGGAATGGGTCAGCGTGCAGGACATGGAAAAGGCCATGCAGACCATCGTCCATCTCGCGATGGTCTGGGAAGAACGGGCCAAAAGCGTTTTCAAGCGAAAGCCTGCCCGGACGTGATCCGAAGTGGGTACCGGTTC
>OCZT010002645.1_pt1 | contig 18413 bp, 14 predicted proteins | sample 1539031 | NCBI WGS metagenome assembly OCZT01 (sample SAMEA3539308, study PRJEB22396) | soil metagenome | biome: tundra; feature: field; material: soil | place: USA | collected 2010-05 | depth 0.15 m | reverse complement strand
CAGGAAGCCAACGCGGCGTATCGGGATGCGGCGGCGGCCGCGCCCGGCGACCCGGCGATCAACACGGGGTGGGGCGAACTGTTCCTCGAGAAGTACAACAGGAAGGAGGCGGCCAAGTCGTTCCAGGACGCGCTCCAGTCCGATCAGAAGTACGTGCCGGCGGCGCTCGGCCTCGCCGAGGCGCTCGCCGACGACGATCCGCCGAAGGCGATGTCGATCGCGCGTCACGCGCTGGAGATCAATCCCTCCTCGGTACCCGCCTTCATCTTCATCGCCCGTCAGGCCGTGGACGAAGGGCATCACGCCGAAGCGCGTCAATCGCTCGAGAAAGCGCTGGCGGTGAACCCGTCGAGCCTCGAGGCGCACGCCTGGCTCGCAGCGCTCGCCTACGTCGAGGACAAGAATCAGGAGTTCGAGGGGGAGGTGGCGAAAGCACTCGCTATCGCACCCACCTACGCGGAGGTGTACCGCATCACGGGCGAGCTCGCGGCGCACAACTACCGGTTCGACGAGGCGGTCGCGCTCACGCGCAAGGCGCTGACGCTCGCGCCCAACAACCCGCACGCGCTGTCGGATCTCGGCATGCACCTGATGCGCACGGGCGACGAAACGGCCGCGCGCACCGCGCTCGACGAAGCGTTCACGATCGATCCGTACGATGTCGTCACCTTCAACCTGCTCGGGCTGCTCGACACGCTCGATAAGTTCACGACGGTCCGCGACGGCGACATCATCCTGCGCATGGACAAGGGCGAAGCGCCCGTTCTGCAGGAGTACGCGCTCGCGCTCGCGCATCAGGCGCTGACGACGCTGGCCGCACGCTACGAGTTCACGCCGCGCGGGCCGATTCTCATCGAGATCTTTCCGAAGCACGACGATTTCGCGGTGCGCACCGCGGGGCTGCCCGGCATGATCGGCGCGCTCGGCGCGTGCTTTGGCCGGGTCGTCACGATCGACTCGCCCCGCGCACGGCCGGGGGAGTTCCAGTGGGAGGCCACGCTCTGGCACGAGCTCGCGCACGTCATCACGCTCCAGATGTCGAATCAGCGCGTGCCGCGATGGTTGACCGAAGGGATCTCGGTGTACGAGGAGAAGCGCGCGCGTCCGGAATGGGCGCGGCAGATGGACGTGGAGTTCGCCGAGGTTCTCGAACGCGGGGAAGCCGTGAAGCTGCGCGAGCTGAACGCCGCGTTCACCGATCCCCGGAGGATCTCGCTCGCCTATTACCAGGCATCGCAGCTCGTCGAGTATCTCGTGACGGCCTACGGCGACGCCGGGTTGCGCAAGCTCGTGCGTTCCTACGCGCTCGGGCTCGACACCGACGCGGCGCTCAACTCGGCGCTCAATACGGATTTCGATCGGCTGCAGGTCGGTTTCGACCAGTCGGTCGAGCGGACGTTTGGCCCCATGCGCCGCGCGCTCGCGGGCCCCGACGAGGAGTCGCTCGCCGCGTTGACGGTGCCCGCCCTGCGCGCCCAGGCGGCCGAACACGCGCGGAGCTATCCGGTCCAGATGGCGCTGGGGCGTGCGCTCGTCAAGAGCGGCGAGGTGGACGACGGGATGCAGGCGTTCGAGCGTGCGGCCGCCCTCATGCCGATGGCGCGCGGAAACGGCAGCCCTCATCAGGAGATGGCCGCCCTCGCGCTGCAGAAAAAGGATCGCGCGCGCGCGATCGCGGAGCTGCAGGCGCTCGTCAGTGTGGACTTCGACAACATCGAGGCCGCGCGCCAGCTCGCGTCCCTGATGCAGGAAGCGGGCATCACTGATCCGGCCAGGGTCGGCCACGTCTACGCGCGCATCGTGGCCGTCGATCCGTTCGACGGCGCCGCGCACCGGGTCATCGGCCGGATCGCCATGGAGCGAAACGAGCCGGACGTCGCGGCGCGCGAGTTTCGCGCCGTGCTGGCGCTCGGTCCGGTCGATCTGGCGGCCTCGTACACGGATCTCGCCGAGAGCTACTTCAAGAGCGGCAAGCGCGCCGACGCGAAGAAACAGACGCTGGCCGCGCTCGAGATCGCGCCGACCTACGCCCGCGCGCAGGATCTGCTGCTGAAGCTGACCGGAGGGCAGCCGTGAGGGCCGCGGCGGGCCTGGCGTCTCGCGGCGCTGGCGCTCCTCGTGTTCACGCTAATAGGCGGAATCGTCCCAGGCGGCAGCCTGGCGCCGCCTCAAGACGAAGACGGCGATGATCCCGGTGACAAAGCCGGCGACGTGCGCCATGAACGCGACGCCGCCGCCGCCCGCGGCGTTCGCGGTCATGGCGATCGCCCCGGCGCTGACCAGCTGCATCAGGAACCAGAAGCCGAGCAGCAGGATCGCGGGCACCTCGATGATCTCCCAGAAGAAGATGACGGTGACGAGCGTCAGCACCCGCGAGTGCGGATAGAGCACGAAGTACGCGCCCATCACGCCCGCGATGGCGCCGCTCGCGCCGATGGTCGGCAGCGCGGCGGTCGGATCCATCGCGATCTGCCCGAAGGCGGCGACCGTGCCGCACAAGAAATAGAACACGATGAAGCGGCCGTGGCCGAGGCGATCCTCGACGTTGTCGCCGAAGATCCACAGGTACCACATGTTGCCGATCACGTGCATCCAGCTGCCGTGGAGAAACATCGACGTGACGAGCGTGACGGGCCGGAAATCGGCGGGGACGACGCCGTAGAAGGTGAGGAAGAGCTGCCGCACATCATCGCGCAGGCTCAGCTCGAAGAACCACGCGATCGCGTTGAGAACGATGATCGTGACGGTGATGTAGGGCGTGGTTCGGGACGGGATGACGTCCCGAAGCGGAATCATGCCGCCATTTTACACGCCGTGACCGTAGCCGATCGTTTCCACGGGTGCCGACGCGGCGCCGACCGGCTCGGCGGCGGTGCGCAGCCGGTCGAGGATGCGCCGCAGATCGCCGTCGCCGACCGCCTTGCGCCGCTCGCCGAGCATGATGACCTCGCGGTACACGTGCTCGAGCTCGGTCTGTGACACGCGAAGGCCGAGCGTGTCGCAGCGCTGCTGCACGGCGTGCCGCCCAGAATGGCGTCCGAGGACGAGCTGCGCCGCCGGCTGCCCGACGTCCTGCGGCCGCATGATCTCGTAGGTGCGCGGATCCTTCAGCATGCCGTCCTGGTGGATGCCGGCTTCGTGCGCGAAGGCGTTCCGCCCGACGATCGCCTTGTTGGCCTGCACGGCTTCCTGCGTGAGGCTGGTCAGGAGCTGGCTCGTCTCGTACAGCGCCTCCGCCTTGATCCCGGTGTCGTAGGGCAGACGATTGCGGCGCACGCGCAGCGCCATCACGATCTCCTCGAGCGCCGCGTTCCCCGCGCGCTCGCCGATGCCGTTGATGGTGCACTCCACCTGCCGCGCGCCGCCCTGGATGGCCGCGAGGCTGTTCGCCACGGCGAGGCCGAGATCGTCGTGGCAGTGCGTGCTGAAGACCGCGCGGTCGGCGTTGCACACGCGCGCGCGGATGGCGGCGAAGAAGTCGCGCGTCTCGTCGGGCGTGCCGTAGCCGACCGTGTCCGGCAGGTTCACCGTCGTGCAGCCCTCGCGGATCACCGCTTCGATGACGCGGCACAGGAACTCGGGGTCGCTCCGCGTCGCATCCTCCGCCGAGAACTCCACATCGTCGGTAAAGCGGCGGGCCAGGCGGATGGCGTCGACGATGGCTTCGAGGCACTGGTCGCGCGTCATGTGCAGCTTGGCGGCCAGATGCAGATCGGACGTGGCCAGGAACGTGTGGATGCGCGGCCGCGCCGCCGGCGCGAGCGCGCGGGCAGCCTCCTCGATGTCCTGCCGGCGGCAGCGGGCGAGCGCCGCAATGGTCGGCCGCCGCACCTCGCGCGCGATATGCTGCACCGCTTCGGCGTCGGCCGGCGAGGCGATGGGGAAGCCGGCCTCGATGACGTCGACGCCGAGCGCGTCGAGCGCCCGCGCGAGCGACGCCTTGGCGAGGACGTCCATGGTGAAGCCGGGCGCCTGCTCGCCGTCGCGCAGGGTCGTGTCGAAGATCACTACGCGGGCGGGATCGTCAGCCATACGCCTTTGTAACGGTCTGGCGCAATGGAGTCAAAGTGATAATTATTACGATATAATAAGCACACGTTATGGATCTCCAGACCCTGAGAATCTTCCTCGCCGTCGCCCACGAGCGCAGCTTCTCGCGCGCCGCCGCCAAAGTGCACCGCACGCAGCCGGCCGTGAGCCAGGCCGTGCGCCGTCTCGAAGCCGACCTCGGCGAGGAGCTCTTCGACCGCTCGTCGAAGAACGGCACCCTGACCGACGCGGGAAAGGTGCTGCAGAACTACGGCCAGCGTCTGGTGCGTCTCGCCGAGGAGACCGAGTCGGCGATGCGCGAGCTGCGCGACCTGCGCCGCGGCCGCGTGCTCATCGGCGCCAACGAAGCGGCCGTCCACACGCTGTTGCCGCTCATCGCGCGGTTCCGCCTGCGTCACCCGCACATCGCCATCGATGTCCGCCGCGTGCCGGCGCGGCAGATCGCCGTGGAGGTGCAACAGGGCAGCCTCGATTTCGGCGCGCTGACGTTCCATCCGTCCGAGGCGGGTCTGCTCGACGTGACGGTCGGCAGCGACGAGCTCGTGCTGCTCGTGCCGCCCGCCCATCCCTTCGCCAAACGCTCCCAGGTGACGATGGAGGACGTGGCGGGGGAGCCGATGGTGGCGCACAACGATCCCTCGCCGGCGCGCGAGCGCGTGCTGCGGCTCTTCGAGCAGCGTCACATCGCGCTGAACATGGTGATTGCGCTGCCGAGCCTCGACGGCATCAAACGCGCCGTGGAGCTGCAGCTCGGCGTGGCGCTCCTGCCGCGGCGCTGCGCGATCACCGAGATCGCGAGCGGCCGGCTCGTGGCGCTGCCGGTCACCGGCATCTCGCGCAAACGGCTCCTGACGCTCGTGTGCCGCCGCGCGCACCGGTCGCACGCGGCGGAGGCGTTTCTCGCGGTGGCTCAGGAAAAACAGGAGAAATCAAATCCATTGAGGTAGGGAAGTCTGTCCGCGACCGCGCGCACTTCGTCGAAGCGATCGAGGAGCATGGCGGTGGGGTTCCACTGGCCGCTGAGGAAGCCGTCGCGCAGGGCCGCCGGCAGCGCCGCGGCGAGGCGTAATGGGCCAGCGGTGATGAGGCCCGAATCGACGCGCGCCGCGATCGTCAGATCGGGCGTCAGCTCGATGAGCGTCTGGAGCCGCTCGATCGCCTGCCGCTCGGCGGCAAAGCAGGGCACGCCGAGCATCGCGGCGTTGCCCTGGAAGATTTCCGAAAACGACTCGCCGACGATGGCCCGGATGCCGGCGCGCGCCAGCCCCTGCGGCGCGTGCTCGCGCGACGATCCGCAGCCGAAATTGCTGTTGACCACCAGCAACGTCGCGCCGGCGAAGCGCGCGTCGTTGAACGGATGATCGGGCCGCGTCGCGCGGTCGTCCTCGAAGAGATGCCGCTCCAATCCGTCGAATGAGGTCGCGCGCAGGAACCGCGCCGGCATGATGCGGTCCGTGTCGATGTCGTCGCCGCGCAGCGGGATGCCGCGGCCCGTGATCACGTTCACCGCGCCGGCCGCCGGGGCGCCCGGCGTCATGCGGGCACCTCGTCAAGGAGCGTCCGCACGTCGACGACGTGGCCGGCGATGGCGGCCGCCGCTACCATGGCGGGGCTCATCAACAGCGTGCGGCCCGTCGGGCTGCCTTGGCGCCCTTTGAAGTTCCGGTTCGACGACGAGGCGCAGACCTGGCGGCCTTCGAGGCGGTCGGTGTTCATCCCGAGGCACATCGAACATCCCGCCCCGCGCCACTCGAAGCCGGCGCGTCGGAACACCTCGTCGAGCCCACGGGCTTCCGCCTCGCGGCTGACCCGCCGCGATCCTGGCACGACGAGCGCCTTCACCCCAGGCGCCACGCGGCGGCCGCGGACGATCCGCGCCGCTTCCTCGAGATCGGACAGCCGGCCGTTGGTGCACGATCCGATGAACGCGACGTCGATCGGCGTGCCTTCCATCCGCGATCCCGCGGCGAATCCCATGAAGGCGAGCGCTTCATCGACCGCTTCATCTCCCGGCGCCGACGGCAGCGGCTCGCCGATTCCGACCGACTGCCCCGGATTGATGCCCCAGGTGACCGTCGGCTCGATGGACGCGGCGTCGAGCCGGACGCGGTCGTCGTACGGCGCGTCGGCGTCGGACGCGATCGATCGCCACCACGCGACGGCGCGGCCGAACGCGTCGCCCTGCGGCGCGAACCGACGTCCGCGCAGAAAGGCGAACGTCGTGTCGTCGGGGTTGACGTAGCCGGCGCGCGCCCCGCCTTCGATCGACATGTTGCAGAGCGTCATGCGCTCTTCAATACTCATATGATCGACGGCGCTGCCGCCGTACTCGTAGGCGAAGCCGACGCCGCCCTGGACGCCGAGCCGGCGAATGATGGTCAGGATCACGTCCTTCGCATAGACGCCCGGCGCGAGGCGCCCGTCGATGTCGACGCGCCGCACCTTCAACGGATCGAGCGACAGACACTGCGACGCGAGCACATCGCGCACCTGCGAGGTGCCGATGCCGAAGGCGATCGCGCCGAGCGCGCCGTGCGTCGAGGTATGGCTGTCGCCGCACGCGATGGTCATCCCCGGCTGCGTCAACCCCAGTTCGGGGCCGATGACGTGCACGATGCCCTGGTCGTCGCTGCCAGGACTGCCAGGACCGCCGGCGCCGCCGGCTTCGGCCGGTCCCGCGAGGTGAATGCCGAACTCGCGGCAGTTCCGCTCGAGCGCCGTCGTCATCTCTTCGGCCATGAGATCGACGAACGGCCGCCGCTGCGTGTCGGTGGGCACGATATGATCGACGGTGCCGAAGGTGCGGTCGGGGAAGGCGACGTGCCAGCCGTGCTGGCGGAGCATGTCGAACGCCTGCGGGGTCGTCACTTCGTGAATGAGATGGAGTCCGACGAAGAGCTGCGTCTGGCCGCTTGGCAGCGTACGGACGGCGTGCGCGTTCCAGACCTTCTGAAAAAGCGTTTCAGCCATGAGATGAAGCGACTCCAGTAGAATACTTGAATGGCTCGATTGCAAAAGGTTTTCTTTACGTTCGCGCTGGCGCTGCTCGCAGTGTACAGCGCACACGGCCACGGCCAGACGATGGCCGCCGCGTCCGGCGTCGTCGTGGATTACTTCGCGCCGCCCGCGATCGATCACGGGCTGCTCGTGCGCTTCTCGCGCGCGCCCGACAGCGCCGAGGCTCAGATGCGCTCGGCGATCCGGCTCGGTAACTCCCCGCTGGATCGTGTCGGCATCGGCGGAGCACATTACGTGGCCGGCAAACTGATCGTCAAGTTCCGCGCGGGCGCGTCGTCGGCGTCGAAGGCGTCGGCGCTCTCGGTGGCGTCGGCGAGCGGCTCGACGCAGCCGCCCTACGCGAACTTCGACGTAATGACCATCGATCCCGGCACCGACGCGGAGGCGGCGGCGCAGGCGCTGTCGGCCCGGTCAGACGTCGAGTATGCGCAGCCGGCCTATCGCGTGCACACCGAATTCAAGCCGAACGACACGTACTATTCCCAGCAGTGGAACCTGCCGGACATCGACATGGAGCGCGCCTGGGACATCCAGCCGGCGGCGGGATCGAACATGATCATCGCGGTCCTCGACACGGGCGTCGCGTACACCAACGTGACGATGAAGTATCACGCGAGCGCGTTCGCGATGAACGGCCTGAACTATCCGCCGCTCGGGGATCTGACGCTGCCGTTTGTCGCGGCGACCGATCTCGGGCCGTCGAACCGTTTCGTGTCGCCGCACGATTTCATCTGGGACACCAATCTGCCGATCGATCTCGACGGCCATGGCACCCATGTGTCGGGCACGCTCGGCCAGCAGACCAACAACGGCGTGGGCACCGCGGGCGTCGCCTTCAACGTGAAGATCATGCCGGTGAAGGTCATCGACAGTGACTGGGACGACATCTTCGGATCGCCCAACGTCGGGACCGACGACGTCGTGGCGCGCGGCGTGCGGTACGCGGCCGACAACGGCGCCAACGTCATCAACATGAGCATCGGGCGCACGGGGCCGGCGGCGCCGGCGATCGAGGATGCGATCAAGTACGCTGTCGGCAAGGGTGTGTTTGTCGCCATCGCGGCGGGCAACGATTACGAGAACGGCAATCCGACGGAAGCGATCGCCGACATCGCGTCGCGCGTGCAGGGCGCGGTGGCGGTCGGCGCGGTCGATCAGAGCCACGCGCGCGCGTATTATTCGAGCACCGGCAGCTACGTCGAGCTGGCGGCGCCGGGCGGTTCGTTCCGGGGCTTCCCGTCCGAGGGCGGGATCCTGCAGCAGACGCTCGACCTCGACCTGGTGGAGACGTTCACGAGTCCGCCGGCAAATTTCGTCGCGCCGCACTTCGACACGCTGGCGTATTTCTTCTTCATCGGGACCTCGCAGGCGACGCCCCACGTGTCGGGCGCGGCGGCGATGCTGATGCAGCAGGGCATCACCAATCCAGCGGCGGTCGAGGCCGCGCTCGAGAAGTTCGCCACCGATCGCGGCGCGGCGGGGCGCGACAACGAGTTCGGCTTCGGCGAGATTAATGCGCGGAACACGTTGCGCGGACTGGGACTCGCAAAATGAAGATACTCGTCGCACTCGTTGCCGCGTTGGCCGTGGCGGCCCCGCTGGCCGCGCAGACCAGGCGCTCGACGGAGCCGCCCGTTTCCATCCGGGGTTTCTTCGTGGCGTCCGAGGAACAGTTCGCCGCCAAGACGACCTTCGCCGGCGTGTTCGGCAGTTCGATGGGGTCGTTGGTCGGCGGCGGCGCGCAGGTCGTGTTCCGCGGCGGCGTGTACGTCGAAGTGAGCGGATCGCGTTTCCAGAAATCGGGGCAGCGCGGCTTCTTCTCCAACGGCCAGACGTTCCGCCTCGGCATTCCGCTGACGGCGAGCCTGATGCCGATCGAGGCGAACGTCGGCTACCGCTTCCGGCTACAAAAGCATCGGACCATCATTCCGTACGTCGCGGCGGGCGTCGGACAGTACCACTACAAGGAGACGTCGACGGGCTCGGACCCTGGCGAAGACGTCGACGCGACGCATCTCGGCTATCTCGCCAACACCGGTGTGGAATTTCGGCTCCACCCGTGGGTCGGCCTGTCGATCGACGCGCAGTACACGCACATCCCGGGAATCCTCGGTCTTGGCGGGATTTCGAAGGATGCGGGGGAGAGCGATCTCGGCGGCTACGCCGCGCGGTTCAAAGTGATCGTTGGACGCTAGCGGACCCGCGTGACGCGCGCGATCCATCCCCCGTACATCGAGTCCGGCAGGAGAAAACAGGCCCGGCCGAAGGCGTCATCGGTGCCCGTGCCTGGGATGTGTTCGGTCGCCTCAGGGAAGTCGCCCATCTGATCGCCGACAAACACGACGATTCGCATCGCGACGCCGCTCCACGAACAGTCGCCCTTCCCGGAGACGACCTCGGCGCGCCTCATCGCCTTGCTGTGCTCCGGGCTTGTCTGCGCGCAGAGGCGGTCGTCGTCAGCCCACATCTTCACCGACTGCAGGTTCGCGCGCGTCGCCTCGGCGGCCGCCGCGTCGCGATTCGTGATCCACGCGACGTGGCCACCGGCGCGCCGGACCAGGGCGATGAAATCGGCCACGCCGGGGACCGCACCCGCCTCGCGTCGCGCGATCCACGCGTCCCACGACTGCGCGTCGAACGGCAGATGGTAGGCCGCTCGCTCGAGCTGATACGTGGAGTTGTCGAGCGCGGTCTCGTCAATGTCGAGGACGACGGCCCACCCCTGGCGGCCGGCGGTGGCGGCCGTGCGAGTCACCGCATCGCCGGCCATCCGGTACACCTGGCGGGCCAGCGCGGCGTACTCCTCGCTGTCGCGCATGTATTTGATGCCCAGCTCCTGCGGAGCTGGTGTCGGCGCCTGCGCGGCAAGCGGGGCAGCGGCGAGCGCGAGAATCAGAACGGCGCGTCGGACCAATGGCTGACTGGACATGGTCAGGCATTGTATCTGGCCTCGTTTCGGCCGCGAATAGCTGGCGTGTTGTCGAAGCCGGGCAAACCGACGTATCATGCGCTTCGGATGTGTGGAAGATTGGGCAATCGCCGTTGGCGGTTCCTGGCGTTCGCCGGGGGGGCACTCTACGTCTTCTTTCTGATTACTGCCCCCTTTGAGCACCACGACATCGCCTGTCACATCAGGACGCCGCAGCACTGCACTTCGTGCAATTCCAGCCTCGTCGGCTCCGATCCTCAGACGCCGGCCATCTTCGGTGCCTGGGATCTCGCTGACGCCGGCCGTGCGATCGATTTTCAGCTGATCGCGGACGGTGTCCTGCTTCCTGTTCGGTCAACCGGCCGCTCGCCTCCAATTCACTCCTGACACGTTCGCGCTTCGTCTCGTCGAACCCGCGTCGAGGCTCGATCGGGTGCGGAGCGATGTCAATCGGTGGCCCGTCTGACGACCTGCGACGAAGCAGACCCTGTGTCTCCTCGCGCGCGTCCGGCCGTGTCACGTGGATGTCAAGGAGTGTGAGTCGATGCGCGCATGGTCACTTGTCGGACGCCGCGTGGGCGCTATGCTGCTGTGGCTGGCGGTCCCCGCAACCGCCGCGGCCCAAACGCCGGCCGCGCCGGCGGCGCGGGTGTCGATGGCCGACGCGGTCCGCATGGCGCTCGAGCACAACCATCAGCTCGCGTCGCAGCGCCTGAACGTGGACATCTCGAGGGCCGACGAAATCACGGCCGCGCTGAAACCGAATCCGGTCTTCTCGTCGGTGAACTCGAGCTTTCCGGTGTTCTCGCCGAGCCAGTTGACGTTCAGCAACGCTGCCCACAACCAGAACTACGTCGAGTCGCTCAGTTACCTGTTCGAGCGCGGCGGCAAACGCGACAAGCGCACCCTGGTCGCGCGCGACACGACCGACGTGGTCGCCAAGACGGCGGTGGACGCCGAGCGGCAGTTGATCTTCCAGACCCAGCAGGCCTTCATCAACGTACTGCTGGCGAAGTCGACGCTCGATCTTGCGCGCGAGGACCTGAAAAACTTCTCCGACGTCGTCGAACTGAACCGGCAGCGCATGATCGCGGGAGACCTCGCCGAGGCCGAATTCGCGAAGATCTCGCTCCAGAAGCTGCAATTCGAGCAGGACGCATCCTCGAGCGAGGTCGCGCTGTTGCAGGCCAAAGCGGCGCTTCGCCTCAACGTCGGATTCGAGGCGGTAGCGGACGACTTCGACGTCGAGGGCGATCTCGCGTACGCAAAGTCTCCGATTGCGCTCGACGACCTGAAGCGCGAGGCGCTTACCACGCGGCCCGATCTGCTGGCCGCACAGCGCACTCTGAAGCTCATGCAAGACACGCAGGCGCTCGCCTACGCCAACCGGGCGCGCAACCTGACGGGGGAGGTGGAGTACGACCGCGCCGGCGATTTCAACGCCCTCGGGTTCGGCGTCTCGATCGAATTGCCCTTCCACGACCGTAACCAGGGCAATATCGCGCACAGCCAGTCGGCGGTCCGGCAGGCCATCGAGAGCGAAATCCAGGCGCGCACGTCCGTGCTCACCGACGTGGTCTCCGCGTACGCGGCGTTCCAGACCAACGAGAAGCTGGTCGCGCTCTATCAATCCGGATACCTCGATCAGGCGCGGCAATCGCTTGAAACCACGCAGTACGTGTTTCAACGGGGCAGCGGGTCGCTGCTCGACCTGCTGGACGCCGAGCGCACGTATCGTGCGACCGAGTTGGCGTTTCGGCAGGCACTGGCAGCGTATATGACGAGTGCCCAGCAAATCAATTTCGCGGTGGGAAAGCAGGTGGTGCAATGAGGAACACAGTCCTGAAGGCCGCTCTCGGCCTCGCGGCCCTGACGGCAGCATCGTGCGGCAGCACGGCGCCGCCGAAGCCCACGCCGGCCGGCGCGGCGCCGATTGCGGCCGCTCAGCCCGGAGCGACATCCGTGGCGACCTACTTCACCGTGCCGGCCGTCCAGTTGCCGCACCTGAAGATTGTGGCAGTGAAGAAGACCACCTGGTCCACGACCGTCCGGACGACGGGCACGGTCGACTGGGACAACGACCACACGACGCAGGCGATCGCGCAGGTGAGCGGGCCGATCACGCGTATCGCGGCCGATACCGGGACGCGCGTGAAGGTGGGCGATCCGCTACTCTACGTCGCGAGCGCGGACATCAGCAACGCGACCTCGACGTACCGGAAGGCGAAGAACCGGTTCGACCTGGCCCAGCACACGCTCGATCGCAGCCGCGACCTGCTGACGCACAAGGCGATCGCGCAGCGGGAGATGGAGGCCGCCGAAGCCGACTACAACGACGCGTCGACCGATCTGGCGGCGGCGCTGCAGACGCTGAAGATCTTCGGCGTCACCCAAACCGAGATCACCGAGGCGGAACGTCAGAACATGCCCATCCGGCCGGAGCTGGTGATGCGCGCGCCGCTCGCCGGCATCGTCGTGCAAAAGATGGTGCTGCCGGGGCAGTTCATTCAAGCGGGCACGACGGCGGCATTTGTGATCAGCAACACCTCGACGGTGTGGGTGCAGGGCCACGTGTACGACAAGGATCTCAGGTCGGTGCACGTCGGCGACAAGGTCGACGTGCGCAACGCGTCGTTCCCGGACGCGTTCCACGGGGTCATCGGCTACATCGGCGACCTGATCGACCCGGCGACGCGGACCACCTCGGTCCGCATCGTCACCCAGAACAGCGGCGGGCTGCTCAAGAAGGATCTGTTCGTCGACATCGTGATTCACGACAAGACCACCAAGGACGTGCTGGCGGTGCCGACGGCGGCGGTGCTCTACGACGAGGAAAATTTCCCGTTCGTCTACGTGCAGGTCGAGGGCGGCAAGTTCGCCCAGCGGATCGTGAAGATCGGCGGGCAGCAGGGCGACGACAGCGAGATCGTGGACGGCCTCAAAGCCGGCGACGCGGTCGTGTCCCAGGGCAGCGTGTTCCTGCAGTTCGCCAACACGTATCAGCGGTAGGCGCCTTCCCATGATCAATCGCATCGTCTCCTTCGCCCTCTCGCAGCGCCTCATTGTCGTGGTGGCGATGATCTGCCTAGGGGTGTGGGGCATCGTGTCGTTCAAGAACCTGCCGATCGACGCCTATCCGGATTTGTCTCCGCCCAGGGTCCAGATCGTGACGCAGTGGCCCGGGCACGCGGCCGAGGAGATCGAACGCCTCATCACGATCCCGCTCGAAGTCGAGATGAACGGCATCCCAAGGCTCGACGCGCTCCGTTCGATCTCACTCTACGGTCTGTCGTCGATCACGATGAATTTCCTCTACGACACGGACCCGTACTTCGCGCGCGAGCAGGCGTTCGAGCGGTTGCCGAACGCGGCGCTGCCGCAGGGCGTCTCCGCCAGCATGTCGCCGCTCTTCAGCCCGAGCGGGCTCATCTATCGTTACGTGCTGCAGAGCCCGGACCGTTCGGCCCAGGATCTGAAAATCCTCGACGACTGGGTGCTCAACCGGCGCTATCGTGCCATCCAGGGCGTTGCCGACGACTCCGGACTGGGCGGCGAGACGCTGCAGTACCAGGTGCAGATCGATCCGAATCGCCTGATGTCGTACAACGTCACCGTCCCGCAGATTGTTCAGCAGCTCTCGAACAACAACTCGAACTCGGGCGGCGGGTTCTACTCACAAGGCGGGCAGTTCTACTACGTGCGCGGTCTGGGCCTCGTGCGATCGCTCGAGGACATCGGCAACATCGTCATCGCGACGCACAACGGCATTCCCGTCTCGGTCAAGGACGTCGGGCAGGTGACGACGGGGTCCGCGCCGCGTCTTGGACAGTTCGGATACATGCGCCAGAACGACGCGGTCGAAGGCGTCATCCTGATGCGCGTCGGCGAACAGGCCCAGGTCGTCCTGAAGAAGGTCGAAGAGCTCACCGCGACGCTCAACAAGAGCGTGCTGCCGCCCGACGTGAAGGTCGTGCCGTATTACGACCGCACGGAGCTGATTCAAGAAACCACCAAGACGGTCGAGCGCAATCTCGTCCGCGGCATGATCCTCGTCTTCGTCATCCTGGTCCTCTTTCTCTTCAGCGTGCGGACCGCGCTCATCGTCGCGGTGACCATTCCCTTCGCGCTGCTCTTTTCATTCATCTGTCTCGATTGGGCGAATATTCCGGCCAACCTGCTGTCGATCGGCGCGATCGACTTCGGGATGATCGTCGACGGCGCGGTCGTGATGGTGGAGAACATCTTCCGGGAGCTGGCGGCGCGCCATGGGCAGAAGTTCGATTTGGTCGCGGTCGTTCGGTCCGCGGCGAAGGACGTCGAGCGGCCAATCTTTTATGCGATTGCCGTCATCATCGCCGGGTATCTGCCGATCTACGTGCTGACCGGCCCCTCGGGCCGGCTGTTCCGGCCGATGGCCGACACGATGGCGTTCGCGCTCGTCGGGTCGCTGCTCTGCTCGCTGACACTGCTGCCGGTGCTTTGCGCGATCTTTCTCCGACGGCACGTCAAGGAGCCGACTATTTCGCTCTACGAGCGCGTCCTGCACGGATACGGCCGCCTGCTCGATGTCAGCCTCCGGCGTCCCACAGCGACCGTGCTGGTCTGCCTCGCCATCTTCGGCGCGTCACTGCTGCTCGTGCCGTTCATCGGGGCGGAATTCATGCCGCACCTCGACGAAGGGGCGCTCTGGGTGCGTGCGACGATGCCGTATACGATCTCGTTCGAGGAAGCGTCGAAGCTGGGGCCGCAAGTGCGGAACATTCTGCTAGGCTTCCCACAGGTGACCACCGTCGCGAACGAGCTCGGCCGGCCCGACGACGGCACCGACCCGATCGGGTTCTTCAACGACGAGTACTTCGTCGGGTTGAAGCCGTACGACGATCCCGTCTGGAGAGGGTCGATTCACACGAAGCCGCAGCTCATCGACGCCATCCAGCAGAAGCTGCAGGCGTTTCCGGGCATCATCTTCAACTACACCCAGCCGGCCGAGGACGCGGTGGACGAAGCGGAAACCGGGCTGAAGAGCTCGCTCGCCGTGAAGATTTACGGATCCGATCTCGCCACACTCGAATCGAAGGCGGAGGCCGTGCAGAAAGTCATCGGCGCGGTCCCGGGTATCTCGGACATCACGGTGGTGCGTGAGCTCGGCCAGCCGAGCCTGACGATCGAGCCGGACCGGGCGAAGATCGCGCGCTACGGCCTCAACGTCGGCGACATCAACGCGCTGATTGAGACCGCCGTCGGCGGCGCGCCGGCGACGCAAGTGATTCAGGGCGAGCGGGAGTTCGATCTGATCGTCCGGCTGCAGGAGCCGTACCGGCAAAGCATGGACGCGATCAAGAACATCCTGATCGCGACGCCCGACGGGCAGCATCTGCCTCTGAGCCAGTTCGCGGACATCAAGGTGAGCAAGGGCGCGTCGTTCATCTACCGCGAGTCGAACTCGCGATTCATCGGCATTCAGTTCAGCGTGGAGGGCCGCGATCTGGCCAGCGCCGTGGCCGACGCGCAGAAACAGGTGAGCGCCGCGGTCCCGCTGCCGACGGGATACACCTACGACTGGGGCGGCGAATACAAGGAGTACCTCGCCGCGCGAGCGCAGATGGCTGTAATCCTGCCGCTGACGGTCGTGCTGATCCTGCTGATCCTGTTCGCGCTCTACGGCAACCTGAAGTTCCCAATGATCATCGTGTTCAGCGTCCTCGTGACGGTTCCGGTCGGCGGGCTGCTCGCGCTCAAGCTGACGGGCACCAACTTCAGCGTGTCGTCGGGATTCGGATTCGTGGCGCTGATGGGCGTGGCCGTGCAAACCAGCGTCATCTTGTACTCCTTCATCAACAAGCTGCGTCTCGAGGGGAGGGACATCAAGACGGCCACGCACGAGGCGTCATTGCTGCGCCTGCGCCCGATCATGATGACGGCGCTCGTCGCGTGCATCGGCCTGCTTCCCGCGGCGATGTCCACCGGCATCGGCAGCGATTCGCAGAAGCCCTTCGCCATCGTGGTCGTCGGCGGCCTCGTCTCGCGTCTCGCCCTGTCGATCTTCCTCGCGCCCGTTCTGTACGCGCTGGTCGCTCGTGATGATGACGTGCTCAAGGTATGACGTGCCGGCACTGCGGCGCGGACATCGCCGACAAGGCGCTCATCTGCTATCGCTGCGGCACCGCCACGACCGAGCCGGCGTTCAAGCCTTCGTCGAAGCCGCGCCGCGCGTCGTCTCCAGGGTCTCTTACCCTGGTCGTGAGCGTCGTCGCGCTCGGCCTGGTCATCATCCTCGCGCGCTACTCCGGCCACATGCCGGCCACGCAGGCCCCGCGGGTCCTCAGCGCGATCGCCGTGTCGGTCGCCGTGGTCGTTGTCGCACTGCGCGCGTACCTGCGCCGACGCTGAGACGCCCGGCTCCCGTGCGATAATCGCCAATATGACGCGTGTGCGCATCGCAGCGGCCCTGTGGATCGCGCTCGCCATCGTCGTCTGGAACGTCGTGCTCGACCAGGTCATCGTGCTCGCCGGGCGGCGGTACATCATCGAGGCCCTCGCGTCGGCCCAGAGCATGGGTCCGTATGTGCGCATCAACGACTGGATGCGCCCGGCGGTCGCGCGCGGATTCTGGCTCGCGAATGCCGCCGCGGCGGTGATTCTGGCCGTCGGTTTTTTCGCCTTGCGCCAGGCCACGCGTTCGCGTCGAACTTAACAGCAGGTGCCGTTGTGCGCGTTGTCCCTCATCCGCTGATTTACGACTGGAATCGCGACGCGACCGTGACCACGGGCCCGCGGCCCGTCGCGATGCTCGACGATGAGACGCTCCGGGACGGGCTGCAGTCGCCGTCGATTCGCAACCCGACCATCGACGAGAAGATCGACATCCTGCGCCGGATGAACGTCCTCGGTATCGACACCGCGGATCTGGGATTGCCGGGCGCGGGCCCGAAAGTGGCCGCCGACGTCGAGCGGCTCGCGCGCGCGATCGCCGACGAGCACCTGGCGATCGGCGCGAACTGCGCGGCGCGGACGGTCATCGCCGACATCACGCCGATCGTCGAGATCAGCCAGCGGACCGGCGTCGCGATCGAGGTCGGCGCCTTCATCGGATCGAGCCCGATCCGTCAGTACGCGGAAGGGTGGACGATCGACTACCTGCTGCGCCACACGGAGGAGGCCATCGGGTTCGCCGTGAAGGAAGGGCTTTCGGTGATGTATGTCACCGAAGACACGACGCGCGCCGATCCGGAATCGATTCGCCGGTTGTATACGGCGGCGATTCGCGCGGGCGCGTCGCGCGTGTGCATCGCCGACACGGTGGGGCATGCCACGCCCAGCGGCGCCACAGCGGTGGTCTCGTTCGTCAAGACGATGTTCGAGGAGATGGGCGTCGCGATCGGCATCGACTGGCACGGCCACCGGGACCGCGGCCTCGATGTGAGCTGCGCGCTGGCCGCGCTCGAGGCCGGCGCCACGCGCCTGCACGGGGCGGCCCTCGGCATCGGCGAGCGCTGCGGCAACGCGCCGATGGATCTGCTGCTCGTCAACCTCGCCATGCTCGGCTACATCGATCGCGATTTGACGACGCTCGGCGCGTATTGCGAGGCGGTGTCGCGCGCGTGCGACGTCCCGATTCCGGCGAACTATCCGGTGGTGGGCGCCGACGCGTTCCGCACCGCCACCGGCGTCCACGCGGCGGCCGTGGTCAAGGCGTTTCGCAAAGGCGATCGCGCGTTGATGGATGCGGTCTACTCCGCTGTGCCCGCGAGTCTCGTCGGCCGCGAGCAGGAGATCGAAGTCGGCCCGATGTCGGGGAAATCGAACGTGATCTTCTGGCTCGAGAGCCGGGGCCTGACGGCCGACGAGGCGACGGTCGACCGGATCTTCGCCGCCGCGAAAGCGTCGAACCGGACGCTATCTCACGAACAAATCCGGGACATCATCGGATCCACCTCGAGAAGTTAAGACGTACAGCGCAGAACTCGCAGAACACGCAGAGCAGGTGTCTCTGCGAGTTCAGCGGTTTCTGCGTTGATCGTTGTTAATTCTGAAATGTGCTCTAAGTTCATGTTCGGGTAGCCTGCTGATTCTGAAGCCTCCAACATTTGCGCCCTGCGGAGCGTCTACCGGAATGATGCCCGTGCAGGTGATGGCGATGGCCGCCCCGGCGGCCCCTGTGGCTACTGATGCGGCGCGCGACGACGCCGAGCGTCTCGGGGCGCTGTTCGACCGGCATCATCAGCGCCTCTACCGCCTGGCCCGGCGGCTGTGCCAGGGAAGCGATGACGCGCGCGACGTCGTGCAGGAAACGTTCCTGCGCGCCGCACGCGCACCGGCGTCGGTGCCCGACGGCATGCCGCACGAAGAGGCGTGGCTCGTCCGCGTCCTGATCAACATCTGCCGCGACCGATGGCGGATGCGGGCGAGCAGAACG